>Ga0308169_10004912_pt1 | contig 12299 bp, 8 predicted proteins | sample PhyBR1_2_FD_202139 | JGI IMG/M metagenome (GOLD analysis project Ga0308169, IMG submission 202139) | Phyllosphere microbial communities from UC Gill Tract Community Farm, Albany, California, United States - DLSLSB.R1 | ecosystem: Host-associated > Plants > Phyllosphere > Unclassified | place...
AATCGGCGGCCTGTCCATGGTGGGCCACGCCCTCCGTGCGGCCCGCAGCATCAACCCCCAGCGGCTTGCCATCGTGGTGCGCCACGAACGGGACCTGGTGGCCGGGCATGTAGCGGCACTGGATCCTGAGGCCGTCATCGTGGACCAGGACGACGTGCCGGGCACGGGCCGGGCCGTGGAGGCCGCGCTTGAGGCGCTCCACGCGGAACACGACCTGGCGGGTACGGTGGTGGTCACCTACGGCGACGTGCCGCTGCTGACCGGGGAACTCCTGGACGAACTCGTGGCCACCCACGAGCAGGACGGCAACGCCGTCACCGTCCTCACCGCGATCCTGGACGACGCCACCGGCTACGGCCGCATCCTTCGGGGCGAGGACGGCTCCGTCACCGGGATCCGCGAGCACAAGGATTCGTCCGAGGCAGAGCGGCTGATCCGCGAAGTCAACTCCGGTATCTACGCCTTCGACGCCGCCGTACTCCGCGAAGCCCTCGGCAAGGTCACCACCGACAACGCGCAGGGCGAAAAATACCTCACCGACGTCCTGTCCCTGGCACGTGCCGCGGGAGGCCGGGTTGCCGCCGTCGTCACCGCCGACCGCTGGCAGGTGGAAGGCGCGAACGACCGCGTCCAGCTGGCCGCCCTCGGCGCCGAACTGAACCGCCGTACCGTCGAAGCCTGGATGCGCGCAGGCGTCACGGTGGTGGACCCGGCCACGACGTGGATCGACGCGTCCGTCACGCTGGACGAGGACGTCCGGCTGCTGCCCAACACGCAACTTCACGGCGCCACCACCGTGGCGAGGGACGCCGTCGTCGGCCCCGACACCACCCTCACCGATGTCACGGTCGGCGAGGCCGCAACGGTGGTCCGCACCCACGGCTCCGGAGCCGTGATCGGCGCCCACGCCGGCGTCGGCCCCTTCACCTACCTGCGGCCGGGCACCGTCCTGGGCGAGCAGGGCAAGATCGGCGCCTTCTACGAAACCAAGAACGTCACCATCGGCCGGGGATCGAAGTTGTCGCACCTGGGCTACGCGGGCGACGCCGAAATCGGCGAAGACACCAACATCGGCTGTGGAAACATCACGGCAAACTACGACGGCGAGAAGAAGCACCGCACGGTCATCGGCTCGGGTGTGCGTACAGGCTCCAACACCGTCTTCGTAGCCCCGGTCACCGTGGGGGACGGTGCCTACAGCGGCGCCGGCGCGGTGATCCGCAAGGACGTACCGGCCGGCGCACTTGCAGTGAGCGTCGCCGCACAGCGCAACGCCGAAGGCTGGGTCCCCGCGAACCGTCCGGGAACCCGCTCCGCCGAACTGGCCCAGGCGGCCACCCCAAACTCCTCCAGTACCCCGGCATCTACAGAAGAGGGCAAGTAACAATGAGCGAAATTACGGCGCACGGCGAAAAGAAGCTGGTGCTCGCCACCGGGCGGGCCCATCCGGAGCTGGCCCGGGAAATCGCCAAGGAACTCGGCACTGACCTGCTGCCCGTAGATGCCTACGACTTCGCGAACGGCGAAATCTACGTCCGCGCGGGTGAAAGCGTCCGCGGCACCGATGCCTTCGTGATCCAGGCCCACCCTGCACCGCTGAACAACCACCTGATGGAACAGCTGATCATGATCGATTCGCTGAAGCGGGCCTCCGCCAAGCGCATCACTGTGGTCTCCCCGTTCTACCCTTACGCCCGGCAGGACAAGAAGGGCCGCGGGCGCGAGCCCATCTCCGCCCGCCTGGTGGCAGACCTCTACAAGACCGCCGGCGCGGACCGCATCATGAGCGTTGACCTGCACACCTCCCAGATCCAGGGCTTCTTCGACGGTCCCGTGGACCACCTGATGGCCATTCCGCTGCTCGCCGACTACATCCGCACCCGGGTGGACGCCGAAAACATCACCGTTGTCTCCCCGGACACCGGTCGCGTCCGGGTGGCCGAGCAGTGGGCCGAACGCCTGGGCGGCGCGCCGCTGGCCTTCGTGCACAAGAGCCGGGACCTCACTGTCCCCAACCAGGCTGTCTCCAAGACGGTTGTGGGCCAGATCGAAGGCCGGACCTGCGTGCTGATCGATGACATGATCGACACCGGCGGAACCATCTCAGGCGCTGTGAACGTGCTGAAGAACGCGGGGGCCAAGGACGTCATCATCGCGGCGACTCACGCCGTCTTCTCCGAGCCGGCCGCCCGGCGCCTCTCCGAGTCCGGTGCCCGCGAAGTGGTGGTTACCAACACCCTGCCGCTCACCGCTTCCCAGCGCTTCCCGCAGCTGACCGTGCTGTCCATTGCGCCGCTGATCGCCCGCGCCATCCGCGAAGTGTTCGACGACGGTTCGGTCACCAGCCTCTTCGACGGCAAGGCGTAGCAACCGCAGGTTGGGCCTGCCGAAACCCCACCTTGCGGTTTCGGCAGGCCCAGCGTCCGTTTTAAGGAAACCCGCCCGGCGCTGGTAGGATTGACCCCGATACCTTGGCGAGGGAGAGTAACGTCTCCGTTATCGACTGGGTCTGCTTGTCCCTTGTTATGGGGGACGCCTTCTTGAAGGGCCGCTTACCGGCCGCCCGGCGTTGAAGGTCACACCAGACCTCCGCCCTTGCTGAACACCGTTTCGTCTTCAAGGAGATTTCCATGTCTGAGCAGAAGCTCGCAGCAGAACTGCGCACCGAATTCGGCAAGGGCTACGCCCGCCGCGCACGGATGGCCAACCTGATCCCTGCCGTCATCTACGGCCACGGCGCAGAGCCCATCCACGTCACCCTCCCGGCCAAGGCCACCACCCTGGCTGTCCGCACCGCCAACGCCCTGCTGTCCCTGGACATCAACGGTGAAGGCCACCTGGCCCTGGTCAAGGACATCCAGCGCGACCCCGTAAAGCAGATCATCGAGCACATCGACCTCCTGACCGTCCGCAAGGGCGAGAAGGTCACCGTTGACGTTCCCGTGCACGTCGAGGGCGAAACCGCTCCCGGTACCGTCCACAACCTGGAACTGACGGTTGTGTCCCTCGAAGCCGAGGCAACCCACCTGCCCGAGTCCGTCGTCGTGGACATCGAAGGCCGCGGCGCCGGCGAGCACATCCACGGCTCCGACCTGGTCCTGCCCAAGGGCACCGTCCTGCTGACCGACGCCGAGGCACTGGTCGTCAACATCTCCGAGGCCGTCGAAATCGCCGTTGAAGAAGAAACCGAAGGTGCTTCCGAAGGGGCAGCCGAGGAATCTTCCGAGGCAGCCGAAGAAGCAGCCGCAGAGTAAGTACTCCGCACTTCCTGACAGTGGCCGGACCCCGCACGGGGCCGGCCACTGTCGTGTCCGCAGGGCGCCGTACCGCGCCAACCGCCCCCATAGGATTGATCCATGACTGATACCTGGCTGATCATCGGCCTCGGCAACCCCGGGGCGCAGTACCAAGGCAACAGGCACAACGTTGGCCAGATGGTCCTTGATGAACTCGCCTCCCGGATTGGCGCAGGCTTCAAGACCCATAAAACCCGGGCCCAGGTCCTTGAGGGACGCCTGGGAATCGGCGGTCCGCGGGTGGTTCTTGCCAAGCCGATGACGTACATGAACGTCTCCGGCGGCCCGGTCTCTGCCCTCGCCAACTTCTACGGGATCGCCCCGGACCACGTAGTGGCCGTCCACGATGAGATCGACATCCCTTTCAACACGGTGAAACTCAAGCTTGGCGGCGGCGAAGGCGGCCACAACGGCTTGCGCGATATTTCCAAGGCACTTGCCACCAAGGACTATCTCCGGGTTCGGGTTGGAGTGGGCCGGCCGCCGGGCCGGATGGATACGGCGGACTACGTCCTGCGGGATTTTGGCACCGCAGAACGGAAGGAATTGCCCTTCCTGCTCGATGACTCGGCGGATGCCGTTGAGTCCTTGCTCCGGGAAGGGCTCAGCGCCGCACAGCAGAAGTTCCACCCCGCGAAGTCCGGATCACGCGAGGCAGAATCGTAAAAGTTCCGTTGTGCCCTGTTTCCTTGTCAGTGGCAAGGGGTACTCTTCTTCCTATGCGGGGGAGCAATGGGGCTACATCCCGCTATTGCAGGATGTAGGGGACAAGTTCATGTCAATCGAGCCACTCAGCTGGGGACGTGGGTCAACACCTCAGGGTGATGGGCTGGCCACGGGATCCTCCGCCGTGCCGGAGGGCCGCCAATGGTCCGTGCCGGCGCGAAGTGCCAACTTTGACGCCGTCCGCACGGCCCTGACCAGCGAACACTCCTTTGGTGCGGTGATCACGGGCGCCCGCGGAGTGGGGAAATCCTCCCTCGCCAGGGCAGCGGTGGCAGACCTGGGCCCGGACATCTGGTCGCTGCAGCTCCGGAGCGCACCCTCCGGCTCCAACACCCCGTATGGCTGCCTTTCCTTCCTGCTTGCCCGGTTGCCACAGGCCTACATGGGTTCACCCACGGCCATCCTGCGCGGGATCACCTCCCTGATCCGCAGCGACGCCGCCGGCAGGCCGTGCATCATCACGCTGGACACCTCCGGCACCATCGACGACATGAGCGCCGGCGTGCTGTTGAACGTCTTGTTGACCGGCACGGCCCGGATCATCGCCGTCGCCCCCAAAGCCAGCGACCTCCCGGCGGATTTCCACTGGCTCCTCACGGACCGCAAGCTCACCGAGGTCCGGCTCAGCAACCTCAACGAACTGCAGACCCGGCAGGTCCTGCTGTCCTTGCTGGGGCACCGCGTCTCATCGTCCCTGGTCACTACCTACCACCAGATGGTGGGCGGCAACCCCCTGCTGCTCAAGGCCCTGGTCACCGAGCAACAGCTCTCCGGAAACCTGGTGCTGTCCGAATCCGTCTGGACGCTTCGGGACAAAGTGGTGCTCGACGGCGCCGCGAGCCTGGACGACATCGTCAGGTCCCGCTGGACCCGGGAAACACCGGAAACCCGCGAAGTCATTGAAATGTTGTCCTGCGCCCGCCGCGTGGAACTGTCCAGGCTGACCGCCATCTACGGCGCCGACGTTGTGGCGGACATGGAGGACGCCGGACTGCTGGAGATCGACGACTCCGAGTACCGCTGGGTGTCGCTTCGGGAAAAGTACATTGGCGACGTCGTCAGGACCTGGCTGAGCATTTCCCGGCGGCGGGAACTCCGCCGCGTACTGCTGGGCGGCACGGAACCTGACCCCGCGGCCATGACCGTCGAAGAACTCATGTCGTTTGCCGCCTGGACCCATGAATGCGAGGCGGAACTCAGCCCGGCCTTGGCGCTGGCGGCCGCCCAGGCCGCGGTCCAGCTCTTCGACCCCCGGTTTGCGTTGACCTATGCGGAGATGCTCCAGCGGACGGATTCCCAATGGGCGTCCGCGCAGCGGCAAAAGGCCGCCGCGTACCTGCAGCTGGACATGGCGGTCCAGGCCCTGTCAGCTCTTGAGGACATCACCCAGCCTGAACTTGAGGCCCTTGACCTCGACGAGTACGCCCAGGTGGTGGCCGCCAAGGCGAGGGTCATGCTCTGCCTTCCGGAGCGGGCCGGCGACGTGGAGGAGCTCTTCGCTTCCGCCCGCGAACGTCTGGACGCGGTGGGGGACCACTCAGCCTGGCCCTCGCCGGCCGCGGTGGCCGCCAACCGCATCTCGCTGAGCGAATTCGAGTACCAGGCGCACGCGGGCAGGTACACCGACATGATCCCGGCACTTGAGCGGGCGGTGGACCCCGCCGCCAACCCTGACACAGGGTACCGGCTCCAGTGCGCGATCATCCTGATGAGCTCCCTGGCCATGACGGGCCGGGAAATGGACGCCCTCGGACTCGTGCGCCAGGTCGGCGGCCAAATCAGCGATGCCTCGCACGTTGTGGGCCTCCGGGAGCGGTATACCCGGGAGGCCTACTTCGTCCTGCTGATGGCCGGCCAGTGGCGGCGCTGCATCGACCTCATGGCCCCGTTCAGCGTCGGCCAGCCCTTCCGGCTTCCTTACCGCAGCGCGGCCACGGAAATCGCGGCCGGGATCGCCTTCGCATTTTCCGGCCGCGGCGAAGCCGCCCTGGAACCCCTGATTTCGGCCGCCGCGCAGCTGGAGCTGCAACCGGTCCAGGGTGCGCTGCGCACCGCCTACGCCGCCACGGCCCTGGCCTACGCCCAGATCGGGAACGCAGCGCTGTCCCGCAAGTACCTGACGAAACTCCAGCGGATGCCCGGCAGGTCAGGGTTTGCCGTGGAAAGCATCATCGAGTTCTGTACGCTGGTTGCCGGACGGTGGCTTGGCGACTCCGACGCCGTGACAAGCCTCAAGCAGGGGGCCCGTGCGAACGTCGAAGCCGGCCGTTACACCATCGCCGGAATCTACCTGCTGGCGGCAACGGTGAATGGCAGCGATGCCGATTTCCGCTTCCTGGAGGAGATCGCGGGCCAGCGGCAGGGCCCCTTGGCCGAAGTCTCACGGCTGATAGCCGTGGGAAGCCGGACAAAGGATGCCAAAGCACTCCTCGCCGGCGGCGAACTGGCAGCCACCCTGGAACTCGACGCCGTCGAAGCCCGCTGCATGGCACTGGCGGTGGACTTTGCCCGCCAGGACGGGGACGCCCTTTCGGCCCGGACCGCACAAGCACGGCTGGACATCCTCTCCGCCACCGTAGCCAACCTCCCCATCGTCCCCAGCAGCGGGAGTCCGCTGTTGACCAGCCGCGAGCGGCAGATCGCGCGGATGGCCGGCCGGGGTGCCTCAAACCGTGACATCGCCCTGGAAATGGGCGTCTCAGTCCGCACCGTCGAAGGTCACCTGTACCAGGTGTTCACCAAGCTGGGCGTAACTTCAAGGGGTGATCTGACTGGACTCGTCTAATGGCCACAAACCCACATCTGCGCATCGGCTCCTGACCGGGCGGCGGGAGCCCGTGGACCGGATCTGCAACCTGGTCCGCAATGGCACCAACCATGCTGTCTTCATCATGGCCGGCCCGGGGATTGGAAAATCGGCGGTGACCGACGCCGTGACCGAGCGGCTCGCCGGGCATCTGAACGTGGTGCGCGTCCATGCCAGTTCCGCCCTTTCCGGGGTGCCGTTCGGGGTCCTGACCCCGTATACGGGCGAACTCACGGCTGAGGAGTCGGTCTCGCCGGTCGCCGTGCTGCGCTCGATGTGGTCGTACTTTGAAAAGCTGAAAACCGGCAACGGCTCGGCAGTCCTGCTTGCGGTGGACGACGCCCATCACCTGGATGAGGCCTCGGCAGGGGTGCTGGCTGAGCTGATCTCGGCGGGATGGGCAACCGTGCTGGCGGCCGCCCGGCCCCGGCCCGGCCTCCCTCAGCCGCTGGAGCAGCTCTGGTACGACGGACTTGCCGAGCGCGTGGATCTCCGGCCCCTGAACCGGGAACAGATCGAGGAAGTCCTGGCCCACGTCCTGGACGGGACCATTCCAGCCGCCACCGTGGACGCCATCTGGAGCGCTTCGAGTGGAAATCCCCGAATCCTCGATGCCTTGCTGCATGACGCCGCAGAGGCCGGCGTCCTGGCCAAACGCAACGGAATCTGGATGCTGCTCGGCGACCTCCCCGCTGACGGGCCCCGGCTTGCAGCGGTGGTCGCCAAGGACCATCTGCGCCGCGGACCTGAGGAACAGGAAGCCCTGAAGCTCATTGCCTTGGCCGGTCCGGTGGGCCGCAAAGTCATCGAGGACATCAGTGGGGCAGCGGTGGTCCGTTCCCTGCTGGACCAGCAGATGATTGTCGAGACCCCCGGGGTTCCCTCGGAACTGTACCTCTGGAACGCGCTGTTCGCCGGCGCCATCAGGGACACGGTATCGGTCTCCCGCAGCCTCCAGCTGTTGGAGAAGGTCAAGGCGCACCAGGACCCCGGATTGCTGCAGGGGGAAGGCCTGCTCCGCTCAGTGGAGTGGGCGCTGGAGTGTGGCCTCCGGGTCAGCGACGACGAGATGCTGGCCGCCGCAAGAGTGGCATTGCTGAGGTACCGCAACCACAGTGCACGGTCCATCGCGGCCAGGATCCGGAACCCGGCCCTGATTCCCATGGCCCAGGCCATCCAGGCCCGGGCCCTGTACAACGAAGGCTCCTACCAGGACGCCGCGGCGCTCCTGGACGAATGCTGGCTCCCGCTGGCCGCGGACCCGCAGGGGCCGGCAACCCTGTTGCTCCGCGTATCGGCCCACCAAGCCAATGGCCGGCTGCTGGCGGATGTTGCGGAGGACGTGGAACGGGCCTGTCCGCAATCCGGCCAGGATGGAACGTGGCCGGCGGAGCTGCTGCGGCTCCTGCAGCTCGGCGCCGACGTCAACTTCCAAGCACTCGGCGACGAGGTCGGCAGGATCCGCAAACTTAACGCCGCGGGCTCCGGGGGAGAACCGCTGCGTGCCTTGGCAGAGGCGCTCCTGGCGCATGCCCTGGCTGCTGCAGGGCGTCCCGTCCAGGGCTTGGACGCTGCCATGCTGGCGGCGTCTGAGCTTCCTCCGCTGGAAGGCAGCCTGTTCTTCTTTCCTGAGTTCGTGCTGGGCCGGCTGGTGTCCGACTACCTGGCCATGGGCGAATGGGAATCGGCCGAGCGGGAGCTGAACAGCTACGCGGCCGGCCACGGCGCGAGTGCGGGCACCTTTGACGCAAGCCTGAACGTACTCCGCGGCTACTCCCTGCTTCGGCAGGGCCGGATGGAACGGGCCTACCAGGTGCTGCTGCCCGCAGTGGAGGCCCTGAGGCTCAACGATCCGTTGCAGCTGTACCGCTTTGGCACGGCCCTGGGCTATTACGTGGCCGCGAGGCTCGGCGACGCCGAACAAGCGAGACGGCTGGAACAGGATCAAAAGGACGCCTTCGCCTGCAGCCCCGCCCACGACCTCCTGGCAGAGGCGTACGTGGCAGCGGCGGCGGAATACACGGCCCGTGACGGCAAGGGGCTGGCTGCGCTGCAGACGCTGATGACGACGACGGAGGCGGCCGCGAGGGCCGGCAACCTCCTGGAAGTCCTGGCCATGTGCTGGGACCTGGGGGATCCCTCGGTGATTCCCATGGTCCAGACGGTTGCCCGGGGCGTGGAAGGCCGCTGGGCGGAGGCTCTCCTGACCTTGGCCGAGGCGTGGGAAAACGCCGACGGCGACGCCCTGATGGCAACGGCTGCCTCGCTGGAGGAAGCAGCCTTTGTCAACCTGGCCCGGGAGGCCTACGCCCGTGCCAGCACGGTACTGGAACAGACCGGAGAACGCCGCCGGTCCCGGCAGGCGGTGGCCCAGCGGGAAAAGTGCGACCACGAACTTGGTGAGCGTTTCCGTGAAGGACGCTTCATCGCCGCCGCACCCGCGGTCCATCTCACCCGCCGCGAGCAGGACATCGTCGAGCTGGCAGTCCAGGGACTGACCGACCGGGAGATCGCCCAGCGCCTGATGGTGTCGGTGCGCACGGTGGAAGGCCACCTGTACCGCACTTACGTCAAACTGGGCGTCCGCAGCCGCGATGAGCTGGAGACAGCCCTGCCCAAGTAGTCCCGGCTGCGCCGTGGCGTGTGCAGTGGCTGCTGCGCGCCTGGGAACCTGACCACGGGTTCAGGCTCCCCGGGCCCAGTGCCCGCGTCCCCTTGACGTGTACCTGCCCGCGGCCCGGTAGTGCACCCCCAAGGAATCGAGTACACCCTACTCGTGTACCGGAGGGCACTACCGGATTTACTTAAGGAGGCAAAGCAAAGCGGCAGGCTGGAAGCCGCGGAGCAGCCGATCAGGACATTGAGGCCCCTCACATTTCCGGTCCCCACGGACCGGGCACAGACGGGGCCGGCGACGTCAGAGTCTTCTGAGACCGAGACTCTCCCCCCAGCCGTCGCCGGCCCTCTGCTCCCTCGGCTGAAGCCCGGGGCAGCGGTGGCGGCTGCCCCTCCGGGCGGCCGCCACAGCCGTGTTGTGGGACAATTGGGTGTCAGACATTGGCAGCCCAAGGAGTTCGTTTTGGCCGTAGTATCAACGCCAGCCACACTGGAACGCGCCCTGCCGGTCATGGACAACGCAGAAGTGCTGCGCATCCGCAACGACTTCCCCGTGCTGAACCAGCTGGTCAACGGGCAGCCGCTGGTGTACCTGGACTCCGGCGCCACCTCCCAGAACCCGGTCAGCGTCATCGAAGCCGAACAGGAGTTCTACGAGCAGCGCAACGCCGCAGTGCACCGCGGCGCACACCATCTTGCGGTGGAGGCCACCGAAGCCTTCGAGGACGCCAGGCAAACCATGGCCGACTTCATCGGTGCCGGCTATGAAGAAACCATCTGGACCTCGAACGCTACCGAGGGGCTGAACCTCATCTCCTACGCGTTGTCCAACGCCGGCCTCTGGGCCGCCCAAGGCCGCGGCGACCAGGGCCTGCGGGAACTGGCTCTCGGGCCCGGGGACCAGATCGTGGTGACCGAGATGGAGCACCATGCCAACCTGATTCCGTGGCAGGAACTGGCTTTCCGGACCGGGGCGACGCTCCGCCATATTCCCATCGATGACCACGGCAACCTGCGCATGGACGCTGCAGCCGAGGTTATCGGGAGCCGGACCAAGGTACTTGCCTTCACGCATGCTTCCAACGTCCTGGGCATCATCAACCCGGTGCAGGAGCTGACGGCCCTGGGCCGCGCCGCCGGGGCCCTGGTGGTCCTGGACGCCTGCCAGTCCGCCCCGCACCTGCCGTTGAACGTCAAGGATCTCGACGTGGACTTTGCGGTGCTCTCCGGCCACAAGATGCTGGCCCCCACGGGCATTGGCGTGCTGTACGGCCGTCAGGAACTCCTGGACATCCTCCCGCCGTTCCTGACGGGCGGATCCATGATCACCACCGTCACCATGGATCGGGCCGAATACCTTCCCGCACCACAACGCTTCGAAGCCGGCACCCAGCGCATCTCCCAGGCCGTAGCGTTGGCCGCCGCAGCCAACTACCTCACCGAAACCGGGCTGGATCGGATCCACACGTGGGAATCCGGACTCGGCCAGCGCATGGTGGTGGGCCTGGAAGCCATTCCCGGCGTCAGGGTCCTGGGCCCGGCGGCCGGAAAGGAACGGATCGGCCTGGCCGCTTTCGACGTCGACGGCGTCCACGCCCACGACGTCGGGCAGTTCCTGGACTCCCGCGGGATCGCCGTGCGCGTCGGGCACCACTGTGCCCAGCCGCTGCACCGGCGGCTTGGGCTGACCGCCACCACCCGCGCCAGCGCCTACCTGTACAACACCACCGACGACGTGGACCGCTTCCTTGAAGCCGTAGCCGGCGTCCGGGCCTACTTCCGCGCCTAGCGGAGAACACGAAGGGTGCCACCATGAGCCTCGACCAGCTGTACCAGCAGATCATCCTGGACCACTCCAAGGCCCGCCACGGCAGCGGGCTTTCCGTTACCGCTGCCCCGGCCAACGCGGCAACGGGCCAGTCGCACCAGCTCAACCCGGTATGCGGTGACGAAGTCACCCTCCGGCTGGCGGTGCAGGACGGGAAAGTGGCCCAGGTGGCGTGGGACGGAGCCGGCTGCTCCATTTCCATGGCCTCGGCGTCGGTCCTCTCCGAACTCGCCCCGGGACTGACCGTTGCCGAGCTCCACCAGGTGATCGAGAGCTTCCGTGAGGTGCTCCGCTCGCGCGGCAAGGTCCAGGCCGACCCCGAACTATTGGGTGACGCCGCGGCGTTTGAAGGGGTGGCCCGCTACGCGGCCCGGGTCAAGTGCGCCATGATTTCCTGGGTGGCCGCGGAGGACGCCCTGAACCAGGCCGCCTGACCGGGGAGCCAGGCTAAACGCAAAAACAGCCCGGATCCTGCCTCCAACAGGAGGAAGATCCGGGCTGTTTTTCGTGCGGGGAGGGCCGGCTCAGCCCAGCAGCCCCAGGACGCCGATGACGGCGGTGGCGAGTCCCAGCACCATGGAGATGCTGACCAGCACCACGTGCACGGTGAGGAACCTGGTGGCCTTGCCCGCGTTGTCGCGGGCCCGGGGATCGTTCATGACCCGGCGCAGGAACTGCGGCCAGACCACCAGCGACCAGACGCCGGCGATAATCAGGACCAGCGCAGCGAAAACGGGAAGCGCCATGTGCTAGTGGCTTTCCAGCCAGGCCTGCGCCTGCGTGGCCTGCAGGTTCAGTGCCTTGGCCACCATGGGCTCCGCGGCGTCGGCGATCTTTCCGCCCAGGAACGGCACGGAGGACTTCACTGCGCCCTCAAGTTCCACCCGGGTTCCGCCGGCGTCGGCCACCAGCCGCTGCACGGCCGTGACGTCCACCGGGGCGCCGGCGATCTTCAGTGAGATGTTGCTCTGGCGGGAACCGTCAGCGGCGGGGGCGTCCCAGTTTTCCACCTGGGTCACCTTGAGGT
>Ga0308169_10004913_pt1 | contig 12298 bp, 11 predicted proteins | sample PhyBR1_2_FD_202139 | JGI IMG/M metagenome (GOLD analysis project Ga0308169, IMG submission 202139) | Phyllosphere microbial communities from UC Gill Tract Community Farm, Albany, California, United States - DLSLSB.R1 | ecosystem: Host-associated > Plants > Phyllosphere > Unclassified | place...
GCAGTTTCGACGGCACCGTGATGGTCGAGGGCGGCGGCCGCGTCGACGAGATCATCACCTGCGAGCTGCGGCCCGACCTGGTGCGCGAGGCCCGCACCGGCTGGGGCGTGGAGAACAACATCTACCAGCTCTACCACCGCGGCTACGTGGCGGTGAAGGGCGGGGCGCAGGACTTCCCCTACACCTACATGCGCGACATGGCCGCCGGCCAGTACCGGCTGCCCTGGAGCGACCAGGTGAAGGTGGTGGACGGCACCTCGTGCGGCTTCGCGGCGCCGCTGCGCGCCTATGGCGGCGCCGGCACCCACCCGCTGGTGCCGCAGGTGCCGCGCAGCGTGCCCGACGTGCCGGAGGCGCCCGACTCGGCCCATCGCCGGGCGCTGCGGTCATGACCACCGTCGACGCCCGGCCCTACGCCTGGCCCTACGACGGCGACCTGCGCCCGGACAACACCGCCCTGGTCGTCATCGACATGCAGACCGACTTCTGCGGCGTCGGCGGCTATGTCGACGTGATGGGCTACGACCTGTCGCTGGTGCAGGCGCCGATCGCGCCGATCGCCCGCGTCATGGCGCGCATGCGCGAGCGGGGCTATCACGTGATCCACACGCGCGAGGGCCACCGCCCCGACCTGGCCGACCTGCCGGCCAACAAGCGCTGGCGTTCGCGCCGCATCGGCGCCGGCGGCGTGGGCATCGGCGACGACGGGCCCTGCGGGCGCATCCTGGTGCGCGGCGAGCCGGGCTGGGAGATCATCCCGGCCCTGGCGCCGCTGCCGGGCGAGGTGGTGATCGACAAGCCCGGCAAGGGCTCGTTCTACGCCACCGACCTCGAACTGGTGCTGCGCACGCGCGGCATCACGAACCTGGTCCTCGCCGGCATCACCACCGATGTCTGCGTGCACACCACCATGCGCGACGCCAACGACCGCGGCTTCGAATGCCTGCTGCTGTCCGACTGCACCGCCGCCACCGACCACGGCAACCACCTGGCGGCATTGAAGATGATCACCATGCAGGGCGGCGTCTTCGGCGCGCATGCCGAGTCGGCCGCGCTGCTCGACGCGCTGTGATCCATCCGGAGCCGCCATGAACACCGCCGCCAGCACCGCCACCCCCATCGGCGCCTTGCCCGCCGGCACCGGCGCGCTCGCGCTCGACACCTACCGGCTGACCAAGCGCTTCGGCGCCTTCACCGCCATGGACGACGTGACGATGCGGGTCGAGCCCGGCTCGGTGCATGCGCTGCTGGGCGAGAACGGCGCCGGCAAGAGCACGCTGGTGAAGTGCGTCGCCGGCTTCCAGCGCGCCGAGGAGGGCAGCATCCTGATCGACGGCCGCGAGCAGGACATCGCCAATCCGATCGTCGCCCGCGCCCTGGGCATCGGCATGGTCTACCAGCATTTCACGCTGGCGCCGGGCATGACGGTGGCCGAGAACCTGCTGCTGGCCGGCGGCCGCACGCCGGCGGTGATCGACTGGCGGGCCCAGCGCGCCGAGCTCGAGGCCTTCCTGTCGACCACGCCGTTCCGGCTCGACCTCGATGTCACGCCGGCCTCGCTGGCGGCCGGCGAGAAGCAGAAGCTGGAACTGCTCAAGCAGCTCTACCTGCGCCCGCGCCTGCTGATCCTGGACGAGCCGACCTCGGTGCTGACGCCGCAGGAGGCCGACGAGGTGCTCGGCCACGTGCGCGACATCGCGCGCGGCGGCTTGTGCACCGTGCTCATCATCACGCACAAGTTCCGCGAGGTGATGGCCTATGCCGATGGCGTGACGGTGCTGCGGCGCGGCCGCGCGGTGCATCACGGGCGCGTCGCCGCGACCGCTCCGGCGCAGCTGGCCGCGGCGATGATGGGCCAGGGGGCGGATGGCGACATGGCGCCGGAGACGCCCGATGCCGTCGCGCCGGCCCGCCGGCCGACCTCCGCCGATGCGCCGGTCGCGCTGGCCATCGACCGCCTGCAGGCGATGGGCGACCGTGGCACGCTGGCGGTGCACGACCTGAGCCTCGCGGTGCGCGCCGGCGAGATCCTGGGCGTGGCCGGCGTCTCGGGCAACGGCCAGCGCGAGCTGGTCGAGGCGCTGGTCGGCCAGCGCCCGCGCCTGTCGGGTCGCGTGACGGTGCGTGGTCGTCCCTATGCGGCCAGCCGGCGCGAGAACCGCGAGCTGAAGGTGCGCAGCCTGCCCGAGGAGCCGCTGCGCAACGCCTGCGTCGGCGATCTCAGCGTGGCCGAGAACATGGCCCTGCGCGACTTCGACCAGGCGCCCCTGGCGCGTGGCGGGCTGCTGAACTTCCCGGCCTGGCGCAGCCGCGCGCGGGCCTGGATCGCCGACTACGGCATCAAGACGCAGGGCGAGGGCGCGCCGATCCGCAGCCTGTCGGGCGGCAACGTGCAGCGCGCCGTGCTGGCGCGCGAGCTGGCTGGCGACATCGACGTGCTGATCGCCGCCAATCCGGTGTTCGGCCTCGACTTCGCCGCCGTGGCCGAGATCCACGCGCGCCTGGTGCAGGTGCGCGAGCAGGGCGGGGCCGTGCTGCTGGTCAGCGAGGACCTGGACGAACTGCTGGCGCTGTCCGATCGGATCGTGGTGATGAGCGAGGGGCGGGTGGTGTTCGAGACGCCCGCCGCCACGGCCGAGCGCCACGTCCTGGGCGCCCATATGGGCGGTGGCCATTGATGGCGCGCCTGTCTGGCTCCCTCTCCCTCCGGGAGAGGGTGGGGGTGTGGGCCGCGGCCGTGGAACCGACCTGCGCCTCGCCTCGCGCGTCCTACCTCGATTTCTGAAAGCTCTCCCCATGCGCATCGACGACGCCTTGCCGTTTCCCTATGAGTTCGAGCTGGCGCGCACGGCGCTGGTGCTGATCGACATGCAGCGCGACTTCGTCGAGCCGGGGGGGTTCGGGGAATCGCTGGGCAACGACGTGTCGCTGCTGCAGGCGATCGTGCCGGCGACGCGGGCCGTGCTGGAGGCCTGGCGCGCCGCGGGCGGCTGGGTGGTGCACACGCGCGAGGCGCACCTGCCCGATCTCTCGGACTGCCCGCCGGCCAAGCGCGCGCGCGGGCGGCCGAGCCTGCGCATCGGCGACGTCGGGCCGATGGGCCGCATCCTGGTGCGCGGCGAACCCGGCAGCGCGATCATCGACGCCCTGGCGCCCATCGAGGGCGAGCTGGTGGTCGACAAGCCGGGCAAGGGCATGTTCCACGCCACCGGCCTGGACCAGCGATTGCGGGAACGCGGCATCACGCACCTGCTGTTCGGCGGCGTGACCACCGAGGTCTGCGTGCAGACCAGCATGCGCGAGGCCAACGACCGGGGCTACGAGGGCCTGCTGCTGGAGGACTGCACCGAGAGCTATTTCCCCGCCTTCAAGGCGGCGACGCTGGAGATGGTCCGGGCCCAGGGCGCGATCGTCGGCTGGACCGCCACCGGCGCGGCGCTGATGACGGCCCTGCGGGGCTAACATCGCTGCCGTGTCCGCGCTCGCCCCCCTTTCCCCCGCCCCGGTCGAGACCGCCGTGTTCCGCACGCGCGCCGACGAGGTGCATGCGCAGCTCAAGCGCGACATCGCCGAGTTCAAGCTGGTGCCGGGCGACCGCTTCACCGAGAACGAGCTCAGCGAACGATTGGGCGTGTCGCGCACGCCGGTGCGCCAGGCCCTGTTCAAGCTGCAGCAGGAGGGCTTCGTCGAGGTGCTGTTCCGCAGCGGCTGGCGCGTGCTGCCGTTCGACTTCGACCAGTTCGAGCAGTTCTACGACCTGCGCATGGTGCTCGAGACCACCGCCGTGCACCGCCTGTGCGAGACCGACCGCCGCATCGACCATGCCGCGCTCGACGGCCTGGCCGCGATCTGGCTGGTGCCCATGGCGCGGCGCAGCGCCGATGCCGCGCGGGTGGCGCAATGGGACGAGGCCTTCCACTGCGCGCTGGTCGCCGCCGCCGGCAATGCCGAGATGGCGCGCGTGCACCGCGAGGTCACCGAGCGCATCCGCATCATCCGCCGGCTCGACTTCACGCAGCAGCCGCGCATCGAGGCCACCTACGACGAGCACGCCAAGATCCTGCGCGCCGTGCGCGCCCATCGCGGCGACCAGGCGGCCATGCTGCTGCGCGCGCACATCGAGACCAGCCAGGCCGAGGTGCGCAAGATCACCCTGCACCAGATGCACATGGCACGACGCGGCGGCCAGAGCGCCTGAGCGGGCATGCCCTACCTGGCCACGCTCGTCGGGCTGGTGCTCGTCACGCTGACCCTGCTCGATGCCTTCGAGGTGGTGCTGCTGCCGCGCCCGGTGCGGCGTCGCTGGCGCATCAACCGCATGTTCTTCGAGGCCGCCTGGGCCGCCTGGTCCTGGATCGCGCGCCGGCTGCGGCCGGGGCGGCGGCGCGAGGATTTCGCCGGCGTCTTCGGGCCGCTGTCGATGGTCGCGCTCTTCAGCGCCTGGGCGATCCTGCTGATGTTCGGCTTCGGCCTGCTGCACTGGGCCCTGCAGGCGCTGCTGGGCGGTGATCCCGCGATGACGCTGACCCAGGCCATGGGCGTGAGCGGGGACGCCTTCTTCACGCTCGGCTATGGCGATGTCGTGCCGCACCACGCGGCGGGGCGCCTGCTGGTCGTCGTCGAGGCCGGCACCGGCTTCGGCTTCATCGCACTGACGATCTCCTACCTGCCGGTGCTCTACCAGCATTTCTCGCGCCGCGACTACCAGCTGGTGGAGCTGGCCGCGCGCGCCGGCACGCCGCCCACCGTGGCCGACCTGCTGGCGTGGCATGCGCTGGTGGACGATGCCGACGCGCTGGCGCAATGGCTGCGCGACTGGGAGCTCTGGGCCGCCGACCTGGTCGAGAGCCACGCGGCCTATCCGATGCTGGCGTTCTATCGCTCGCAGCACGAGGGCCATTCCTGGCTGGCGGCGCTGGCCGTGCTGATGGATGTCTGCGCGCTGCTGATCGCCGGCGACGAACGCGGCGGCCCGCCCCAGGCCGCGGCGACCTTCGGCGCCGCCCGCCGGGCCTTGCGCGTGGTGGCCGGATCGCTGGAAGTGGCCGCGCCCGCCACCCCGGAGGCGGCCACGCAGGCATTGGAGGAGGACGACGTGAAGCCGCTGGAGACGGTGCTGGACGGGATCGCGCCGGGCTGGCGGGCCGACGCCGCCACGGTGGGGCGCCTGGCCCGGTTGCGGCGCACCTACCGTCCGCACCTGCGCGGACTGGCGACCTACCTGCTGCTGCCCCTGCCGGCATGGCGTGGCGCGCCCGTGGCGCGCGGGCCGGGCGACGTCATGGCGCGCCTGACCGGCGAGGACGAGCCCCAGGACTGAGGGCCGGGGCCGCGGCGTCCGCCCCGAGGGCGGAACAAGTTGAATCAATTTGGCTTCGCTTTAGGACTGGAACGAAGGCCGTCCGCATGCGGCCTGACTACGCTGGAGGCCCCGCGAATCCTGGGATCCAGGCGGCGGCGCCGACGTCCGGATCGATGACCTTCCTGTGCCGATCCGCATGACCACGGGCATTCACACACTCTCATCGGCATCGGACGTCGGACATGGATCGTCGCTATGAATTCCTGGATGGATTGCGGGGCGTGGCGGCCATCGTCGTCATGCTGATGCATTTCCTCTCGCCGCTGGGCTGGGAGGCGGGCATCGTCCCCCATGCGCATCTGGCGGTCGACTTCTTCTTCTGCCTGAGCGGATTCGTCCTGACGCACGCCTATGGCGGCATGCTGGCGAGCGGTCGTCCGATGTTGCGGCGCTTCTACCTGGGTCGCGCCATCCGGCTCTATCCGATGCTGGTGCTCGGTCTGGCCATCGGCACGGCGAGCCTGCTGACCAAGCTGATCCTGGGAGGCAGCGAGCGCCAGGAGGTCATGAACCTGCTCTATGCCATGCTGACCAATCTGCTGCTGCTGCCATCGCCTTTCCTCCTGGGCGCCCAGGCCGACGCGTGGCCGATCAATGTCCCGCAATGGTCGCTGTTGTTCGAATCCATCGCCCTGCTGGCGCTTCCATGGCTGCTGCGCCTGGGCGACCGGCTGCTCATGGTGGTGGTGGTGGCGACGGGGGCCGCCATCGTGGCGCATGGCGTGGCGGGTCCCGGGGTCATGGATGGCGGCATCGGCGCGCTCCTGGCCGCCGGCATGATCCGCGTGGCCTATCCGTTCAGTCTCGGCATCCTGCTCCATCGGCTGCGAGCGCGCCGACCGCGGCGGCAGTCGGCCTCCGGCGCGCGCTGCGCCGGCCTCGCCGGGCTGCTGGTCGTCGTCCTGAGTCTGCCGGTGCCGCAGCCGTTCATCTGGTTCTACGAGGTCGGCGCGGTGCTGGTCCTGCTGCCGGGGCTGCTGCTGCTGGCCGCGTCGGTCGCGCCGACGGTTCGCCTGCGCCCCCTGGCGATCTGGCTGGGTGCGATCTCCTATCCGCTGTACATGCTGCACTATCCGGTCGTGCGGATGGTCATGGGAAGCCTGCGGCGCCTGGACGCGCCGGCCTGGCAGTACGGCCTCGCCATCGGCGTCGCCATGGCCGGGTGCCTGTGGCTGGCGTGGATCGCCCTGCGCAGGATCGACGAACCGGTCCGGCGCTGGCTGACGCGGCGTTGCGCGGGCGAAGCAGCCACGCTGGCCAAGGTCAACGCCTGAGCGCGGGTCGCGACCGGCGGACCCGGCGCCGGTTCAATCCGCTCCGGGGCCGGCCCGGAAGACGGCCCAGCGGACCTGCGAGCCACCGGCCGGGGAGAACTCGCGGATGCGGTCGAGCACGCGTTCCGTGATCTGGTAGCCCCGCGCGACCAGCAGCACGCCGCCCGGCGTCTTGACGTCCTCGGCGAACACCATGCCCACGCTCAGCTCGCGCAGCGCCAGCTTCTGGATGTCGGCCGTGGCCTTGGTGCCGCGCAGGGCCTCCAGGGCGTCGAGCACGTGCGGCGCATAGGTGCCGGTGCGCCCGCGCAGCGTGCGCAGGACGGCATCGAACGCCGTGCCGTTGTCGGCCGACTCCAGGATGTCGCAGTCGATGGCGACCCGCAGCACGCCCGCGCCCTGGCGGACGACCAGCGCTTCCGCGGCGCCGAGGCCTCGCGTGTCGGGCACGCCATCGTGGCCCAGGGGATGGTTGCGCAGGATGGCCAGCACCGTCTCGAGTCGCGGGATGTGGGCCAGCAGCTTCTCCACCAGGGCCGGCAGGCCCTGGATCAGGCGGTCCTCGTCGGCCGACAGCGGCAGGCCGTAGTAGGCCTTCTCGGCCACCTGGGCGGGCAGGGTGACGTGGCCGATCTGCGACAGCATCGCCGCCACCTCCAGCTGCCAGCGCTCGCCCAACTGGAGCCGCGTGGCCAGCTCGCTGGCCAGCTTGCGGATCCGCACCGAGCGGCCGAAGGCGATCGGATTGACCATCGCCAGCATCTCCGTCAGCGCCTGGATGCTGCCGTGCAGCGTCTGCTGCAGCAGCACCCGCTCGGAGGTGAGCAGCCGGTGCTGCGTCACGGCGGCGGCGACCGCGTCGAGCAGCTGCGCCGGCGCGCAGGGCTTGCTCAGGAAGCGGAAGACCTGGCCGTCGTTCACGGCCGTGATGGCGGCATCGAGGTCGGACTGGCCGGTCAGCAGCATGCGAACGGCATCGGGCGCCTTGTGGCGCGCCTGGGCCAGGAAGGCGGCGCCGTTCATCCCGGGCATCCGCATGTCGGAGACGATCACGGCGATGTCGCTCGCCTGGTCGAGCAGGGCCAGGGCCTCGGCACCGCCGGTGGCGGTCGAGACGGTGTGCGCGCGGCGCAGGTTGAGCTTGAGCGACTCCAGGACCTGGGGCTCGTCGTCGACGCACAGGATGTGCGGCTTGGGTGGTGGGTTCAGGGGCATGGGCGGGTCCCGTCGGGCGCGCAGGGCGCGCATCTGCCGGCGATGGGCAGCCGGATCGTGAAGGTCGCGCCGCCGCGCGCGTTGTTCTCGAAGCCGATCGCGCCGCCATGCTTCTCCGTGATCACCGACCACGCCATCGCCAGGCCCTGGCCGGTGCCCTTGCCGACCTCCTTGGTGGTGAAGAACATCTCGAAGACGCGCGGGGCGATCTCCGGCGCGATGCCGATGCCGTCGTCGGCGATGGTGACGAAGGCATGCGTCGCGTCGCAGCGGGTGCGGATGTCGATCAGGCCCCGGCGCTCGCTGCCAGCGTTCCTCTGGGCGATCGAATGGGCGGAGTTGACGATCAGGTTGAGCACCACCTGGTTGATGTCGCCGATGAGGCAGTGGACCGGCGGCAGCTCGCCGAACGCGGTGGCCAGGTCGGCGACGAAGCGGTATTCGTTGCGCGCGATCGTCAGGGTGCTCTGGATCGCCTGGTTGAGGTCGGAGGGCGCCATGACGTCGTTGCCCGGATGCGCGAACACCCGCATCGCCTTCACGATCGCGCTGACGCGGTCGAGGCCGTCCTGGCAGCGCGCGAAGGCCTTGGGGATGTGCTCGGCGAGATCGGCCAGGTCGATGGTGTCGGCGCTCTCCACGAGCGCGCTCGCGGCGGCGTCCAGGCCGGGCGCCGCCGTGGCGTCGCCCAGACGGTGGCGCAGGGTCTCGACATGACCCAGGCAGTCGAGCAGGTCGTCGGCGGCCTGCCGCAGGAAATGCACGCTGTCGTTGACGAACTGGATCGGCGTGTTGATCTCGTGCGCGATGCCGGCGGCCAGCGTGCCGACCGACGCCATGCGGTCGGCCAGCCGCAGCTGCGCCTCCAGCCGATGGCGCTCGGCCAGGTCGTGGCAGACCGCCACCAGCAGCACGGCCCGGCCCTGTTCGTCGTAGATCGGCGACTTGGTCGTGTGCACCCGCAGCACCTCGCCATCGGCGCGCGTCAGCGGTTCGCTGGGGATGACGATCGTCTGGTGCTCGTTGAAGACGCTGGCATCGGCCTCGACGTACTGGCGGGTGTATTCGGCGCGGTAGTAGGGGCTGTCGACGACGTGCTGGAAATGCTCCTTCGACATGCCATAGGCGGCGCGGAAGGCGGCATTGGCCCAGACCAGGCGCGAGCCCGGCGCCTTCAGCAGCACCATGTCGGGCACGGCGTCCAGGATCTGCTTGAAGAGCGTCTCGATCTCGGCCTTCGAGAGTTTCCCCAGTTCCTCGCTCAATCGCTGCATGGTCCCGCCGGGCAAAGGAAGCGATTATGGGGAGGTGCCGATGTCCACGCCGGCGACGTCGGTGGCCCGGCGGCCGATGCGGTTCGCGCCGCGGCGGGCCGGTACACTGCGTGCCGGGTGGTGCACGTCATGTCGGGTGCATCAGGATTCGCGCAGGTCGGGCCGCCGCGCGGCTTCGTCACGACCTAGGAATCCCATGTCAGACACCCCGATCCAGTGGATCGCCGCCGCTCTCTTCGCGATCGCCCTGCTGCACACCTTCGGCGCCAAGCAGTTCGAACGCCTCTCCCATCGTCATCCGCGCCATGCCGGCCTGTTCCACCTGCTCGGCGAGGTCGAGGTCGTGTTCGGCTTCTGGGCCATCGTGCTGGTGCTCGTCATGGCGCTGGTCTCCGGCGGCGGCGCGGCGCTCGACTATGCCGAATCGCGCAACTACACCGAGCCGCTGTTCGTCTTCGTGGTGATGGTGATCGCGGCCTCGCGCCCCGTGCTGCGCACCGTGATGTCGCTGGTCAACGCCGTGGCGCGCTGGATGCCGGTCCGCACGCCGCTGGCCACCGCCTGGCTCGGCCTGGCGGCGGTGCCGCTGCTGGGCTCGCTGATCACCGAGCCCGCCGCCATGACCATCGCCGCCCTCATGCTGGCCTCGCAGATCTTCCGCCCGCAGGTGCCCGAGCGCGTCAAGTACCTGGCGCTGGGCGTGCTGTTCGTCAACGTCTCGATCGGCGGAACATTGACCTCGTATGCCGCGCCGCCGGTGCTGATGGTGGCGACCACCTGGCAATGGGACAGCGCCTTCATGCTCGCCAATTTCGGCTGGAAGGCGGCCATCGCGGTGCTGGTGAACGCCACCGTCGCCACCTATGTCCTGCGCACGCACCTGCGGCCCGCGCCCGTGGGCAACGACGAGCTGCCCGAGGAGGCCCGCGTGCCGCTGTCGGTGGTCGTGGTGCATCTCGGCCTGCTCGCGGGCGTGGTGCTGTTCGCCCATCATCCGGTGGTGTTCCTCGGCCTGTTCCTGATGTTCCTCGGCTTCACGCAGGCCTATGAACGTCATCAGAGTCCGCTGATCCTGAAGGAGGCCCTGCTGGTCGGCTTCTTCCTCGCGGGCCTGGTCGTGCTGGGCGGCATGCAGCAGTGGTGGCTGCAGCCGATCGTCTCGGCGCTGGCGCCCCTGGCGCTGTTCGTCGGCGCGCTCGGTCTCACCGCCATCACGGACAACGCGGCATTGACCTATCTCGGCTCGCTGATCGTCGGCATCCCCGATGCCTCCAAGTACATGCTGGTGGCGGGCGCCGTGGCCGGGGGCGGACTGACCGTGATCGCCAACGCGCCCAATCCGGCCGGCGTGGCGCTGCTCAAGCGCGGTTTCGCCGACGAGACGATCGGCGCCGGCGGGCTGCTGCTGGGGGCCCTGGGACCGACGCTCGTCGCGGCGGCCGCCTTCCTGTTGCTCTAGCGGAAGCGGGTGAACCGCGGCGTGCGATGCCGGGGTTCCGGAAGGGTGGCCGTGAACGGTCGCTCGCTGTGAATGGCCACTGTGAGTAGTGCTTAAGACGGCGTGCGCAAAGCGCGTTCAGGACGTCAATACCACTTTGGGATTATCTCGCAAGCCATTGTCGCGACAAGGTCGTTAGCCTTTCCGTGTCCTGCTGATCGAGGCGCCCGGGCGTCGCAAGCGTTGTGGGGCGTGCTCCCTTCCACCCGATCCGCGCGGCGCAGTCGATCGGCCCGGCCTCACGCAATGCACATTGGATCTTCCCCATGAACGGTCGCTATGAAATCCTGGATGGATTGCGGGGCGTGACGGCCATCCTGGTCGTGTCGCTCCATTTCCTCGAACCGATCGACATCCCGGGCCTGCGCATCGGGCATGCCCGTCTGGCGCTCGACTTCTTTCTCTGCCTGAGCGGTTTCGTTCTCACCCATGCCTATGGCGACCTGCTGGCGAGGCGACTGTCGTTCAGGAGTTTCTACACCACGCGCTGCATCCGGCTCTATCCGATGCTGTTGTGCGGCCTGGTCGCCGGGATGCTGGTGCTGTTGGCGAAGCTGGTGCTGCAAGGCGACGTGGCGACGATCTGGAACCTGCTGGGCGCCTCGGTCGCCAATCTCGTCATGCTGCCGTCGTCCCTGTTCCCGATCGGCCATGCGCAGTCCTGGCCGGCCAATCCGCCGCAGTGGGCGCTGTTCCTGCAGTTCGTCGTCTCGCTGGCATTCCCGTGGCTGCTGCGCGCCGGAGACCGGCCGCTGATCGCCGTCATGGGACTGGCGGGGGTGGTGGTGGTGATCGATGCGCTGACGCGCCCGCACGTCCCGCTGCGCGACGCCTGGGCCGTCATGCCGGTCGGCCTGATCCGCGTGCTCTATCCGGTCTGCGTCGGCATCCTCCTGTATCGGCTGGCGTCCCGGCTGCCCCGGCGGCCCGTGGAATCGCCCGCCCGATGCGTCGGCCTGGTCTTGATGCTGATGGCGATCTTCTTCGTGCCGATGCCACGCGCGCTCAGCGGCCTCTACGAGGCGGTCGCCGTGCTGATCCTGCTGCCGATGCTGCTGCTCCACGCGGCGTCGATCGCGCCGGCGGCCGGACTGCGACCACTCACGCTGTGGCTCGGCGCGGTGTCCTATCCGCTCTACGCGCTCCACTATCCGGTCGTGCGGGCCGTGCTGGGTGCGCTGCGACGCTTCGAACCCCTGCCGATCTGGCAGCACGGCCTCGTCGTGGTCGTCGCCATCGGCGCTTGCGTGGGACTGGCCTGGGTGGCGTTCAAGCGCATCGACGTGCCGGTGCGGCGCTGGCTGACGCGTCGCCAGGCCGAGGCCGGGGCCGGGCTGGAAATCGGAACCGGGGATGGCAGCGGCACGGGCGGCGGTGGCACCCTGCATCACCCGAACCCGCGCGAGGTTCTCTCGACGCAAGGCGCCGGCGCCCACGAGGCGCCACGGCGCACGCTGTTCGAGGAGCCGGCGCGGTCGCGACCGCGACCGCGTCATCGTTCGTGGCCGTGAGGCCGGCGGGCGAGCCTCGGCGAAGGCTCGACGGGGTCGCGGGCATGGCATCCGTCATGGTGGCGCCTGCATGACCATCGAGGCCAGCCCCGGTCGGCCCCGTGATCCGCCAGAACCCGGCCACGCGAACCCGGAAGGAGGACCTCGGTGCCAAGGGAACCGGC
>Ga0308169_10004917_pt1 | contig 12293 bp, 8 predicted proteins | sample PhyBR1_2_FD_202139 | JGI IMG/M metagenome (GOLD analysis project Ga0308169, IMG submission 202139) | Phyllosphere microbial communities from UC Gill Tract Community Farm, Albany, California, United States - DLSLSB.R1 | ecosystem: Host-associated > Plants > Phyllosphere > Unclassified | place...
CGACGAGTGGCACGCTCGGCTCGTCCCAAGAGGAGGTGAAGACGCACTCCTTGTCCCACAGGTACTTCTTGGCGCAGCGCTGCACGTCCCCGACCGAGACGGCGTCGACGGCGGCCTCGATCTCCTTAGGCGCGAGGCGGCGGCCGCCCGTGACGATCTGGCGGCCGATGTCCTCGGCGACGGCCGTCGAGCCGTCGAGGCCGAGGAGGAGCGACGCCTTGAGCTGGGCCTTGGCGCGCGAGACCTGTTTCGGCGAGTTCGGGCAAGGGGAGGAGGAGGGCGAAGAGTCAGCGAGTCGTCCTCTCGATCGAGCCCGAGCGAGAAGCAAGAGAGAGCGAGAGAGAGAACGCACCTCGCCCTCGGTCGGGTGAGTCGACAACCTGGCCCACTCCTTGAAGGTGAAGTGGGTCAGGTCGTCAAGGTTCATGACGTTCTCGCTGACGAGGTAGATGCCCCAGAGGCCCGTGTCCGAGTACGAGGTCGAGAACGACATGAACGAGTTGGCGAGGTTGTTGGACGAGATGATGTGCGACAGGCGGCTCGACAGGAGCGACTGGGCGCCGAGGGACCGGTCCCAGTTGCCCATGATGGACTGCATGACGAGCATCGGGTAGTAGTCGGGCGAGTTCCAGCCGACGCCCTCGACGGCGATGGCAATGTTGCACGTCTGCATCGTGTCGTCGCGGACGCGGACCTCGGCGCCGACAAAGTCGGGCTTGGTCTTGTGCTGGGCGTCGCCGAGCTTGATGGGCTGGGCCGAGGTCGGGAGCTGGCCAAAGTGCTTGGTCGCGAGGTCGACGAGCGCCTGGTGCTCGACGCCGCCCGTGCCGACGAGGACCATGCGGTCGGCCGTGTAGTTGGTCTTGATGTAGTTGACGAGGTCGTCGCGCTGGATCGAGAGGATGTTGTCCTTGGGGCCGAGGATGGTGCGGCCGAGGGGCTGGTGCTGGAACGCGACGGCGTGCAGGTGGTCGAACACGACCTCCTCGACCTGCTTGTCGACCTCCTGCTGCTCGCGCAGGATGACGTCGCGCTCGCGCTCGATGGCGCCCGCCTCGAGCTTGGAGCCCGTGAGGATGTCCGAGATGATCTCGACGCTCTTGGGCACGTCGGACGCGAACGACTTGGCGTAGTAGACGGTCTGCTCGCGCGACGTGTAGGCGTTGAGGTGGGCGCCGAGGTTCTCGACCTCGAGCTCGAGCTGGTGCTGCGAGCGCTTGCCCGTGCCCTTGAACGCCATGTGCTCGAGGAAGTGGGCCGTGCCGGACGTCTTGTCCGTCTCGGCGCGCGAGCCGGCGTCGATCCAGACGCCGACGGTGGCCGTCGACGAGGCCGACGAAGCCTCGGTCGCGACCGTGAGGCCGTTGGGGAGGGTCGAGATCTGGGTCGCCGGGGACGCGACCGCCGTGGCGAGCGAGCGGGTGCGGAACGCCGCCTGTTTCGGAGCGGGCAAGGAGAGGGAAGAGAGAGAGGGAGAGAGTCAGTCCCGTGAAGCGACGAGGAGGGAGATGATGGTCGAGTGGACGGATCCGCCCGGCAGCTCGCCGTCGCCTCGTGCCAGCGCGCTCGGCTCCTTGAGAGCGAGATGGACGGTCCCGGCACAGGTCGGCGGGGCCCTGGTCGGTCCTGGAGCGAGGCTGGCGGCTGGCGGCGGGGCGAGGTAAACGAGCCCGGCGGACTCGGGGTCGTGGCTCGAGTGCGCCACCTCGCGCCCTCGCTGCGCGGTCGACAGGTTGGCCGAGTGCGAGGGTCGGGGAGGAGGGCAGGCGTGGCGGGTCGAGTGTGTCTAGGCGGGGAGCGGGCGAGGCGAGGATCGAGGGTGCGCCGATTGGGCCCGACCAGGCGGCGAGGCGAGAGGGTCGAGGTCGTGGCGGGCGACGAGAGGGGAGGGCGAGCTCACGGGTGCACGGTGTGCCGAACGGAGGAGGTTCCTGGCGAGCATCCTGGGCGACAGAGGGATGGAGGGAGGAGCGAGGTGAGGACGAGGCGGAGGTGCTCGTCGCTCGTCGCCTTCGCCTTCGCCGCTGTGCCGCTGTGCCGCCGCCCGCTCCGCCCTCTCACGGCCAAGTCGCTCTCGCTCCTCACTCGACCCCTCCATCTCGCCACCATGAAGTCAGTCTGCTCCGCTCAATCTACCCGCAAGAGCTGCACTGACTCGCTCCCCAACTCTCACCCTCCCTCGCTCCAGCTTCATGACCGCAGCCTCGGATCCCTCGAGCTCCCCACTCGACCTCGAGAATGTCAGCTCCTCTCCCTCGTCCAGGCTCCTATCGGGCCAGCTCTCCCTGCTCCCGAGCTCACGCTGAAGCCCTTCGCCCGCACAGATCCGCCGCACCCTCACTCGCCTCGAGGACACCATCATCTTCCGTCCGTCAACTCCGGACCTCCTTCTCGCCCTCGCGCTCGTCGAAAGCTGACCCTATGCACGTCCCAGTCCTCATCGAGCGCGCTCAGTTCGCCCACAACCCGCGCATGTACACAAAGGACGGCTTTGCCGACGTCCTCCACCGCGACGGCTTCACCGGCAGCTGGCTCGAGTGGCTCTTGCGCGAGACCGAGACGAGCCATGGTGCGTCCCTGTTCCTCTCACGTTGTATCCAGAGCGTCACTGATGCTGCTCTCGAGCGCGCGCAGCCAAGATCCGCCGCTACGACAGGTGCGTTCGTCCTCCTCGACGAGGTTGACCTTCTCGACTCGCTCGCTCTCGGGCGTCCGTCTCGACCCGAGCTCCTCAGCTGACCTGCCGACCCGCAATCGACCTACAGCCCCGACGAGCACCCGTTCACGCCGCGCGCTGACCTCCCCGCCCCGATCCTGCCGCCGCTCAACTACCCTCCCCTCCTCGTCGACCCGACCGGGATCAACGTCAACCCGCACATCGTCACCTTCTACCTCGAGTCGATCGTGCCTTCGATCACGCGCACCGTGACCGACCACCTCGGCAAGGCCAACGACGACGGCAACTACGGCAGCGCCGGCACGCGCGACATCGAGTGCCTCCAGGCCATCTCGCGCCGCATCCACTGCGGTGCGTTCTCTCTCTCTCTCTCGCTCGCGCTCTCGTTCTGCAGGACGTCCCTGACTCGGAGCTGCACCCCCTGCCCGCAGGCATGTTCGTCTCGGAGAGCAAGTTCCTCTCGAACCCGTCGGCGTTCGTGCCGCACATCCTCAACCCGAACCCGGACGCGCTCCTCGCCCTCATCACCAAGCCCGCCGTCGAGGCGGCGCTCCTCGTGCGCCTCGAGAACAAGGCGAGGTGGTACGGCGCCGAGCTCGGCCCGGACGGCGAGCCCGTGCGCGACAGCGGCAAGGAGAAGGTCAGCGCCGAGGAGGTCGTCCGGCTGTACAGGGAGTACATCATCCCGCTCACCAAGGACGTCGAGGTGCGTCGCGCGCTCTCTCTCTCTCTCTCTCTCTCTCTCTTACTTACACGTCCTGCGTCGAGCAAGCGCTGATTCTTCTTCCTGCAGGTCGAGTACCTTCTCCACCGCCTCGACGGCCTCTCGCAGGCGCAAGTCGACGCCCTCGCGGCGCAGAAGGGCCCAGCATGAACATTTCGAAGGCAGTACAGCTCGGCGTGCAATATCTATCCGCCCTCGTCGAGCTCTCGCAGCCTCTCGGTTTCTCTCGAGCGAGGAGAGCGGGCGAGGAGAACGGCAATTACGAGAGCGGGCGCGAGCGAGAGACAGACTGAGAGAGGAGAACGACAAAGGGGTATACAGAGCGAGAGGTCGAGCGTCTGTGAGCGTTTAGAAGATGGCGTCGAGGCAGCCTGCGAGTGAGGAGAGCCAGGGTCAGTCTCGGGGCCGAGGGCGACAAAGGCCGTCGAGGCCGTCGAGGCGGTCAAGAGAGAGAGAGCGGGACGTACAGCATGCTGCGAGAGCAGCGCAGCAACCGAGGCAGCAGCCCGAGCCGCCGCCGCCTCCACCGCCCTGCGGTCGCTGCTGGACCATGACCATCTGCGGCTGCTGACCGTAGGGCGCCTGGCCGTAAGGCTGCGCGCACGGTGTTTCTGCGTCAGCTACAGTCCTCGGCGCCTCGAGCGCACCTCCAGCCGACGAAGAGCTCGTCGAGCGGGCGAGCGAGCGTGGACCAGGGTCCGCGCACGCCGCTCAGGCCCGCTCGAGCGCGAGGAGACGGTTCGGCGAGAGAAGAGAGAAGCACGCACCTGCTGACCGTAAGGAGGCTGGCCGTAACCCGGCTGGCCCTGCGGCGGGCCGTAGTAGCCCTGCGCGGCGCCGCCCTGCTGAGGGTACCCGCCCTGCTGCTGCGGGTACCCGCCGCCGCCGTACCCGTACTGCTGCGGGCCCTTGCCGTCGTTGCCGTATGCTGCTTGCGGCTGCTGAGGATCTGCACGAGGGGGAGGGAGGGAGTCAGCGTGAGGCTCGGAAGACGCGAGTGAGGTGCTGGTGGCGCAGGACCAGCAAAGAAGCGCTCGTGCCCGGACAGTCCACTCTCGGGAAGGCCATGGATCCACCCGAGCCTCGACCCTGCCTGACGCGAGCCTAAGCGGCGGCGCGCGGTCCCTCGGGTCGTCGACCCGTGTGCGGGCGGGGCGGCGAGGGCGGTCGAGGAGGGGAAGTCGACGAGACGCCAGCCGCGCGTGCCCACCTGCCTCGCCCACTTGTTCTGCCGGTCCTTCCTCCTCCCTCGCACCCGCCTCTGCTCGCGCACGACGCGACGTCGCCGTCTCGAGGGATGATGATGGCGGGGGAGCGGCGATCGGCCTTGGCGGGCCACAGGAGGGCGAGCGAGCACCGCGGGCGAGGGCGAGGACGCACACTGGTTGTTGTAGGCCATGCTCGAGGGGTCGAAGATGCGTCGAGAGGCGGGCGAGAGGTGAGGAGCGGAGGGAGATGCGCGGGACGAAGAGGCGAGCCGAGAGGCCGCCGCCGCCGCCGAGGTCGGCGAGGCGGTGCAGCTACAGGCCACACTCGCGCCACAGCCTCGTCGAAAGCGCGCAGTCGCACCTTCGCTCATGTGGGCACTGGCTCACGGTCTTGTCCCTCCCAGTCGAGCCGCCGAAAGGAGGCAAGGACGAGGAGCTCTCGCTCGCGAAGGTCGTCGACTCTCGGACCGCTCGACGACGAGAGACAGAGGCATTGCACGTAGACGACACGATGATGGAGAGAGACACTGTACAGCGCGAGCAGAAGAAGGAGCCTCGCCTACTTGGGCGGCTCGTCGATCGTCTGCTTGACCTTCTCCGTCTTGTCGGCCTCCTCCTCCTTGTCGTCCTCGCCGTCGCCCTCGCGCTCCTCCTGGATCTCCTTGAGCTCCTCGTCGAGGTCGATCTCGTCGGCGTCGTCGAACCCGAGGTCCTCGCGCTCGATGAGCGGCTTGATGACGCGCTCAAAGTAAGGCGCGACCGGCTCGTGCGGGTTGGCCGCCTGGACGTGCGCAAAGTAGTGGTTGTAGATGTCGCCGTCGTACCGGCCGAGCGGCGAGTTGAGCTGTAGCACGAGCACGATCGAGGGCGTCAGTCGGTGGCTCGGGCGAGTGAGAGCAGGAGGACGAGCGACGCACGATGTGGTCCGAGAGGTCGAAGCTGTCGGTCAAGAGGACGGCGCAGTTGCGCAGCTCGGCGCACAGGCGCGTCACCTCGGCCGTGATGGCGTCCATCTGCGACGGGGAGAAGAAGCGGTACTTGAGGAAGTGCTGCGCGTTCTCCTCGATCGCCCAGCAGCCGTACAGGGTGCAGATCTTCTCGAGCGTCGCGACGACGCCGTTGTCGGCCGGCTCGTTGCTCGCGAGCTCGATGAGCGCCTCGCGGAACATGCTGCGGGCGAGCGAGAAGAGAGAGAGAGAGGGTGCGAGAAGGTCAGCTCCTGGCGTAGATGCGGCTCGAGCGAGAGAGGGGGAGGGAGGACGGACCGGAAAAGGTAGCCCGATGCGTGCACCTTGGCGGCGACGAACCGCTCCTGCGAGCACAGCTCGAGCGCCTCCTCGCGGTTCTTGGCCCCGCCGCCGCTCTTGAGCGCCTGCTCGAACTTCTCGTGCGCCTGCTTGACGACGTTGGCCGACACGCAGTCCCAACCGGCCTGGAGCGTGTCGAGCTCGAGCGCGGCGGCGTCGGTCGGGCACGCCGTCGTGAGGACCTCGGGGAGCGAGTTGAGGTACGACAGGCCGCCGGGAAGCGTCGCGCCCTTGACGGCGTCGGCGTACGACGAGACGAGCGAGCGGCCCGACTGGAGCGTGAGGATAGTCTGCGAGCGTCGACGAGTGCGTCAGCATGCCTTCGACATGGCGAAAGACCTTTGAGGGCGAGAGAGAACTCACGTTGTCGCCCTCCTGCACAGGGGGAAAAAGGACGAGGACGGCGTCAGCTCGGCTCGAGGAACGGCGACGAGGGACGGCGAGGTGGGACGCACCCAGGTGCACTGGACTGCCTGATCGTTGTACATGCTCGGCAGGCCCGAGTAGGCCGAGTAGCCGTGGCCGCCGAGGCTCGCGCGGCACTTCTCGATCGTCTCGAGCGCGTTCCACGTGCAGAAGGCCTGCGCGACGAGGGAGAGGAGGGCTGCGTCAGCGATGGCACGAGAAAGAAGGATGAGGAGAGAGAGAGGAGGGTGAGACGCACCTTGAGTCCTGCGCTCGTGGCGTGCGTCTCCTTGAGCTTCTCGAGGACGGCCTTGGTCTCCTCCTCGTCCGAGTCGCTGCCGAACGACTCGAGCTCCTCGCTCATCTCCTCGAAGAGGGCCGTCATGCGGTACGACGTGAAGCCCATGGCGACGGCCTGGGCGAGGAGGGGCAGGAGGCGGCGCTGGTGGATCGGGTAGTCGAGGAGCTGCGTCTCGAGCGGGTTGTCGCCCATCTTGAACTGGCGGCGCACGGCGGCGTACCGCAGCGCGATCGTGAGCGCCTTCTTGGCCGTGACGGCGGCGTCGGCGACCATCGAGACGCGGCCCTGGAGGAGGGCGCCGTACGTCAACTGGGCGAGAGCCGGCTCGCGCACCTCGCCCTCGCGCGTCACCTGCGTGTGCTTCATGAGCATGTAGGCGCGCGGGATGCGGACGCCGGTGAACTGGCTGCGCACGAGGAAGAAGAGGAGGCAGTAGGTCAGTCGGCTGCGTCGAGAAGGCGAAGAGCAGGAGGAGGTCTGTGCGCACATCCAGCCGTTGTCGATGCCGTCGCGGCCCATCTTCTTGCTGCGAGGCGGGTCGAGGAGCGTCAGGAATGGCTCGAGTATTGTGTGCGACGACGTAGAGAGGGAAGGGGACGCACCCGATGTCGCCGATCGCGATGCCGGGGAGGAGCTGGTACGTCTTGGGGTTGCGCAGCGGCACGACGAACGTCTTGGTGCCATAGTCCATGCCCTTGACGATGAGGCGAGCGAAGACGGCGGCGTGAGTCGCCGAGTGCGCTGCGCCGCCGATCCACCACTTGGTCGCAGAGACGGACGGCGTGTGGATGACGAACTCGTCCGAGCGGTCGTCGAAGGTGGCGGTCGTCTCGAGACCGGCGACGTTCGAGCCGTGTGCGAGCTCTGCAGGCAGAGAGGCGTCAGCAGGTCGTGACAGTAACGAAGGGAGGGAGAGGGGGACGCACCGGTCATTGCGAAGCAGCCGACCATGCCCTGGAGGGTGATGACGCCGCGCGACATCCAGTAGCTCATCTGGTTGGCGGTTGCGCCCGAACGGAGCGCGCCGAGGCTGCAGGAGGGTACGAGCGTCAGCATGTGAGGCGGGAGGAGCGTCGGCAGGGAAGGGTCGAGACGGACAAGAGGCCTGCGAGCGGAGCGAGGAGTATGAGTACCGGCTCTCAAACGCGCAGAAAAGGGTGACAAACTCAGCGTAATGTACTCCGAATCTGTTCAGGAGCGTCGGGGAGAGCAGGACAGGGTTGGGGAGGGTCAGGAGGGTCAGCGCGTGCTCCAGGATCATCGAGGGGAGGGTCAGAGCGCACCGGGTCCAGAAAGCCGGGTCGGCGACCGAGACGACGTTCATGCGCTGTGAACGATGGTGAGGAAGAGGCAGGGCGTCAGCAGGAGCCCAAGCAACACTCTGAAGCGCAGGAGACCCGTCCAGAGGGTGGGGGAAGAGGAGGAGACGCTGACGGACCTGCTGGAACTGAGCGACGGGCTCGTTCGTGACGTACCACGCCATCGAGGTGCTGCAGGGATATGAGGCGTCAGTAGCTGTTCGTGAGAGAGCGAGCTGAGGGAGAGCGGCGTGTCGGAAGGCGAAGGAGGACGAGGACGGCAGGAAGGCTTGCGCCAACCAACCGTCTCGCCATCGAGGAAGGGGCACCGACAGAGGGAGACAGAGGACGCACAACTTGGACATGGTGCGCTCGCGGATCTCGGCCTTGGTGAGGTCGTGGATGTCGGACAGCTTGAAGAGCGGGTCGCGCTCGAGCTCGAACATGAACTTGCGCTTGAGCTTGACGTCTGCGGCGATGGGAGCGGGAAGGTACGGTATCAGTGATGCTCTAGAGGCGCTGTGCAGGGCTGCTCGACGAAAGGAGCGTCCGGGGGAGAAGCCCGCGGCGAGGTGGGGCCCGAGGGCGACGGCCAGCCGTGCGAGTCCTACGAGCGCACGCAGGCCGCCCTTGCTCCACCCAGGGGTGCACAGCTGACACGGCGCCAGGGGGGGCCCGCTGAGTCGGCATCTGCTCAGCTGCTCGACGCACAACCGCCGCGCGAACCCTCCTCGGCTTCAGCCTCGCCCTCGACCTCGCCGCCCTGTACCCCTCCCAGAACCGACCGAGGGTACCAGAGACGAGCAGCTTACCGGCCTCGCCTCCGCCCATGGCGTACGTCAACCGCTCGAGATCGAACGTGCCCTGGGCGCGCTCGCGCTCGCGGCTCATCGTCTCGCGCGGCGCGGGCGGGCGAGCCTGGGCGTCGACAGGGGTCGGCATGGCGGCAGGGCGGTACTGGGTGGCGAAGGTGTGGCTGGGCGGATCGGAGCTGGAGGTGCGGGTTGCGCGTGAAGAGCGAGGTGGGCCGGCGGGGTGGGCCGGCGGGGGGGTGGTCGGGGAGGAGGAGGACGGTGGTTGTTGTGAGCGAGGAGCTGTCGGGTCGCGGCGGTCGGGGCTGAGAGCGCGGTGTGCGTGTAGTGCTGTGCTGGTAGGTCGAACGCAGCGCTGGTGAGCGAGAGAGAGCCGAAAGCGAGGTCGCCGCGCTTCCTCCTCCAAGATCGGGGCGGCTTGGTTGCCGTTTGGCCCTTGTCTCACGCTTCCGGCTACTCGCTTTCACGCTCCTTGCTCTCTCGATGCATGAGAGCAGGACTCGCACGCTCTATTGCACGGGACGGTGCGACGAGGGACGAGCCGAAGGATGCTACCGGAGCGGAAGAGGGGTGCGAGCGAGGGGAAATGACGGACGGCGGGATGCTGCAGGTGGGCGAGGGGACGAACGAGGGGCGTACAGGATGGCGGGACGTGACGAGGAACAGAAGAGGTCGTTGCGGGTGAGGTGGAGAGGGCGTGAGGCGAAGAGGGGAAGAGGAGGGAGCGGTTGAGGCGAGAAGGCTGCGCGCGCACGACGACCGTCAGCTCGACGGCTCTTCGCCTCGCAACCGCACAAGAGAGAACGAGAGACGCACAGGACGAACTGCAGGACCCGCTCACCAAGCCGAGTGGCTCGGCGCGCCCTCGTACCGCCTGAACGTGTACCCGAGCCAGATGAGGTCGTTGGCGCCCTGAGCCGTGCCGTCGCCGCTGGCCGACGGCGACGGCTGCTCGGGCACGTCGTTGAGGTCCTCGGTCGGGAAGTAGGACGTGTCGGTGAGCGAGCTGCGCACGAGGAAGCGAGAGAGGACGAGGGGTCAGTGCGAAGCACGACGACGTGTCGACCTCGCGCGAGAGAGAGAGAGCAGGACGCACCGCAGCTGAGGGATGAACGGGCTCTCGATATTGCGGATCGTGGCCCAGTCGACGCCGGCGAAGAAGGGGTGGCTCTTGATCTCATCGGCCGAGTGCGAGCCGAGGCGCTGGTCCGCCGACGTGATCATCCTGCGCGCGCACGACGAGAGCGTGAGCACCTCGCGCACATACTTGAAGCGAGCGAGAGTCGCTCTCGAGGGAGCGACCCCACAGGCAGGAGGAGAGAGGGAAGAGGCGGCGCACCTGCGGATCAAGTCCTCGGCCTCGCGGCTCAAGCGCACGTCGTCGGGGAAGTACAGCTGCTGCTTCCAGTCGATGATCTTGCGGTACGTGTCGTGCGCGTTCTCGCTGCAGAAGGGCGGGTACCCGACGAGGCACTCGAACATGATGGCGCCGAGCGACCACCAGTCGCACTCCTGGCCGTAACCCTGCTGGAGGAAGATCTCGGGCGCGATGTAGTCGGGCGTGCCGACCGTCGAGTAGGCCTGTGGAGGGAGTGAGGGTCAGCGAAGGAGCCAGAGAGAGGGAGAGAGAGGGAGAGAGGGGGACGCACGAGCTTGCGGCGGTTGGCCTTCCAGGTCGCGATCGCGTCCTTGCTCGACACGGTCAGGTTGATCGAGTTGAGCGCGACCGAGTTGCGCCCGCCGTTCGGCGCCGCGCGCTGACCGTTTGCGCCGGCGGCCGCCGGTGCGCCGCCGTCGCCGCCTTCGAGCAGGCGCTGGTAGTAGGCCGAGTCGTGCTGCTTGTGGAAGCCGGTCGACAGGCCAAAGTCGGACAGCTTGACGTGCCCGTCCTTGTCGATGAGGATGTTGTCGGGCTTGATGTCGCTGCGGGCAAGGTGCGAGGCGGCGTCAACTTCGACGCAGAGTGCAAGCGGCGGAACCTGACAAGCCGGAGCTCGACCGGCTCTCGCCGCACCAGGCCCGACTCGAGGAGACGAGAGGACGCACCGGTGGATGAAGCCGAGCTTGTGGACGGCCTCGATGGCGAGGACGCACTCGGCCATGTAGAAGCGCGTGACGTCCTCGGAGAACGTGTCGTACTTGATGAGCATCGTCATGAGGTCGCCGCCGGGGAGGAACTCCATCAAGAGGTAGAGGTAGTTGGCGTCCTGGAACGAGTAGTACAGCTGGACGACCCAGGGCGAGTTGGACTCGGCGAGGACGTCGCGCTCGGCGCGGACGTGGGCGAGCTGCGAGGCGGCGAGTTGCCGAGGGTCAGTGCGGGCGCGAGACGAGGCGCAGGACGTGAAAGAGGGACGCACCTGGTCCTTCTTGAACATCTCGGCCTTTTTGAGCGACTTCATGGCGTAGATCTTGCCCGTGTCGACCTTTTGGACGAGGCGCACCTCGCCGAACGCGCCCTTGCCGATGACCTTTACGGTGCGGAAGTCGTCGAGGCCGAGGCGGGTGCGTCGCAGGCGGAGGAAGCTCGACTCGGTGCGGCCGAGCTGGGCGAGCTGGCGCTGCTTGCGGTCCTGGTCGGCCGGGTCGGGTGCGGAGGAGGACGACGACGGCGGCGGGGCGGCGGCGACGAGGCGCTTTTCGAGGTCGGTGCGGCGCGTGTTGCGGTCGATGGCCTCCTGGACGGCCTTCTGGTAGTAGTGCTCGAGCTTGAGCTTTGCGGCCTGGGCCTTTTCGAGCGTGTCCTTGCGAAAGTGGGGGCGGCGGTCGAAGTAGACGTAGGCGTCCGAGGGCGGGGCCTGCGGGGGCTTGTGGCCAAAGAGGGCGTGGTCGCGCTGCTGCTGCTGGTGCTGCTGCTGCTGGAGGTGCTGCTGGTGCTCGTACTGCTGGCGCTGTCGGCGGAGGTGCTCCTGCTCCTCGTAGGTGCGCTGGTTCTGGGCGATGAACGAGGGGACGGTGCCGCGACCGTAGGCCTGGCCCTGCTGCTGCTGCTGTTGCTGCGTTTGCTGCTGCTGCTGGTGGTGGTGGGGATGCGGTGGAGGGGGCGCGTGCTGCTGCGGGTGCGGCGCGGGGTGGGACGACGACGAGGGTGCGGGCGGTGGCGGGTGCTGGCGGGATGGATCGACGTGGTAGGCCATGGCAGGCTGGCGTGTAGCTCTGCAGCTGGCCGCTCTGAGTGGCTCGAGCAAGAGGGAGAGGGAGAGGGAGGAGGAGAGGGACGACGCGACTCGACGCTTGGCCCTTGTTGCCGCCCCGCTCGCTCTTCTCGCCCGCGCTCGAGCCAAGCCTGCTGCTCGCTGGTCCCACACCCTATCCACACACGCACCGACACGCTCCTCACCGAGCCCGCACCGCCGTCGCCTGCCGCCGCGCCCCCCTCCCTCCCCACCTCGCCTCCTCATCGGCACCCAGTTGCAACACCTCGCCTCGCCCATTAGAGGGCCATCCAGCGACGAGGCACCCACGACCATGGCCGATCTGACCACACCGGTCCACTTGAGCCCGGCCTTCATCCACCTCGCTCAACGCCGCGACGCTCCCTCGAACGACTCGCTCTTCCAG
>Ga0308169_10004918_pt1 | contig 12293 bp, 23 predicted proteins | sample PhyBR1_2_FD_202139 | JGI IMG/M metagenome (GOLD analysis project Ga0308169, IMG submission 202139) | Phyllosphere microbial communities from UC Gill Tract Community Farm, Albany, California, United States - DLSLSB.R1 | ecosystem: Host-associated > Plants > Phyllosphere > Unclassified | place...
CGCGGGTGGATGAGGGCGAAGGAAGCTTCCATCGGCGTTGGGTAAGCTTCTCACCTTTGAGAGGCTGCAGGGCGACCCGTCCGTCGGCCATAGGGGTCTTGAGCTGGAAGGCGTCCAGGCCGCCGTCGTCCATGTCCGTGTCGGGGTCCGAAAGTGGCGATGGTACGGCCATATATCGTAAGACAGATGTGTCCTCCGGATCGGGCCCCAAGTCAGAGCTCTCTTCGAAGGCTGTGCGATGAGTTCTATGGGATTCAGGATCAGGGGACGGACAAGGTGACGGGCTTTCTGGTGCTTTCAACAGCAGCGGTAGGGGTGGGTCCCCGATAGGGAGGGCAATTTGAGCGGGAAGTCGCTCGCGAAGCGGTGAAGGCTGCTTCGTCGCCAGCTTTGAAAGCTCATCATCGTTAATGTCGATGTAGCTCACGACTTTTTTGCCTTTTGTAAACTGAGGCCTGGTGGGAGGCAGTGGGTGGGGTGCCGAGTTCTTGGCCGTTCGCGTGGGCTTATGGTCGTCATACTTGAGACCCGCAAGACCGATTGAGTCGAGGACTTGCGCTGACTGCTGGGTGGGATCTTCTTCTCGAGGCACGGCTCGGATGTTTGATAGGCGAAATCCGAAGTGGGGCTTCGTTCCCGCCGCTCGCATCGCCACTGGCTTGATGAGCCCTGACAGAGGCGAGTTCGAAGAGGATGATGGTTCTATCATCGATGAAGCCCCGCCCGCCCCTCTCCCTCTTGACACGTCCTCTCGCTTCATCCCTCCTTGGCTTCCCCATCGCCTCGCTTCCATACACCGCAGCCTCTCTTTCCGATCCCCAGCCCTTATGCCCTCGAGCATTTCTCCTCTGCCCTATGCCCCTCAGTTGTCCTCATAAAACTCGCCTGCTAAGTTCATGTGCTGGATGTGCCCGGCATTGTCCTCGTCTCCGAGACTGAAGCCGTCAAAAGTGTCGTCGGAATGAAAGCTCAGGCCTTTGGAGAGCTTCGGGGTCTCGTGTACAACCTGTCGTTGTCGACCCTCTGCCCCGCCGTCAGCAGGCGGCCGGGCAGGGATCGAAGTGGGTTCGTTGGCTGCCCAACTTGACGCAGACGGAAAGGTGAGACCTTCTCGCTGCATCTCCGGAGTGCGTGATGAAGGATGATAGTGGAAATAATCCAGTTCGGGACTCGCCTGAGGACATTCCTCACTTCGGCGGAAAGGGCGAACGTAGGACGAAGCTGGATTGTGGCTGTTCGTTAGCGATCGGCGTTGAACTGAGATGTGAGGGCGTCGCGAGGATCCGGCGCGAAAAGCAGGATCAGCGTTGGGAGCTAATGTCACGGGTTTCGATTTGTAGTGAGTAGGCTGGGAAATGTAAGTATGCGGCTTGGCGGAATGGGCAGGGGGGTGGGGGTGAGGGCGCTCCAAGGGGAAGTAGTCAGCCAATGAAGCCTGGACTACCCCTCGATCGACTTCTCCTATGTATGAGACAGCTCTTGTTCCTGAAAGCGGCTTGGCGCCGGTGTGCAGGAGGGTTAGGATTCGAAGGATTATGTTGAACGCTGACTGGCTCCGTTCACTTCGAGGTGGACGAGGGAAGTGGAGGCCGAAAGCTCTGAGTGGTTATCAAACAGTCCACGTCAGCTCTCTGTCCACGTGGCAATATTACGAGAGGCGAGAAGCTGGGTATCCCAAGCCCGAGAGGAATATTTCTGTTTGGACCGGCTCAATTTACGTCTCCATCCTCTCACAAGCAACTGTCCCGCATCTGGTCAAGTAGCTTCGACATCGACGGCTCAACAAGGAAACCCTCTTCATAGTCTTCCCCATCAATCTTCCAGTCATGTCGTCCACCGCTGGACCCGCTACGACCGAGGCGCAGACCCTCCCGCCCGTCGGCGAGATGACCTCGCGAGACTAGTGAGCTATTCCCAACGCAGAAGCGCTCAGACGGCTAACGTGCAGCTACGCTGACAGGTGAGCTTCACGGAATGACGTGCAGACTCTGTACTGACTTTGTTCCCAGCTACGCGCACTTCGGTGAGGATATTGACCACATCTTCCGCCCGCATCGCGCTTACTCCAAGGTATCCACGAGGAGATGTTGAAGGACACTGTTCGAACACTCGCCTACCGAAACGCCATAATGCAGAACCCGCACCTCTTCAAGGGCAAGCGAGTTCTTGATGTGAGCTAATATTTCTCGAGCCGCCTGGCGCCTAGCTCACAGTAGGTCGGATGCGGCACCGGTATTCTCTCCATGTTCGCGTCCAAGGCGGGAGCGGAGCTCGTTGTCGGTATCGACATGTCCAACATTCTGGACCAGGCGGAGAAGATTGTCAGGGCCAACGGCTTCACCGAGGACAGTGCGTGTGACGGAGTCTCATCCTGGGCTAGCTGACGGACAGAGATCAAGCTTGTCAAGGGCAAGCTCGAGGACGTGACCCTCCCCGTTGACCAATTCGACATCATTATCTCCGAGGTGAGCATGCCTCGATTTCGGGAACTTAAGTAGAGCTGACGTCTAGTGGATGGGCTACTTCCTCCTCTACGAGTCCATGCTTGACACTGTCCTCCTTGCCCGAGACAAGTACCTGGTATGCAACTGCTTCCGCTATTTAGAGCGCTTAGCTGATGACAGAAACCCGACGGTATCCTCTTCCCGGACAAGGCCACCATCTTCCTCGCCGCCATCGAGGACCAGGACTACAAGGAGGAGAAGATCAACTGTGAGTGTGGCTCAGGTTGGCAAGCAAGGTCGCTGATTCCAGACTGGGACGACGTGTACGGCTTCGACTACTCTTGCATCAAAGACATTGCGCTCAAGGAGCCCCTCGTCGACTGCGTCGAGCTCCGAGCTGTCGCTACGCAACCATGTGCTATCAGGCACATCGATATTAAAACCGTCACCAAGGAGGAGCTGTCGTTCAAGGTGCCGTTCGAGCTCAAGGCTACGAGGAACGACTGTGAGTCGTTCGCTCCTCATTCCCGGTTGAGCTTACGCCAAAGACGTTCACGCGTTCTTGGGTTGGTTCGACATTGCCTTCTCGAAATGCCACAAGCCTATCCAGTTCTCTACCGGTCCCCACGCCAAGGTACGTTCGGAAATGCTCGAACCCCACAGAGGTGTCGCTGACTAGCAGTACACCCACTGGAAGCAGACCGTTTTCTACACGCCCGAGACCATCACCGTCTCGGTGAGTCCGACCCGTCTCTGCCGATCGGTTGAGCTAATCGTACAGGAGGGTGAGACGATTCGAGGGCAGCTCTCGTGCGCGCCAAACTCGCGGAATAACCGTGATCTCGACATCGTCATTGACTGGGAAGTCGAGGGCCAGGAGCCGAGCAAGGGCTCGATGACCTACAAGATGTGCGTCCTCGCGGGCACCGATTCGCAATGTCAACAGCTAAACGCAGGTCATAAACTTCGCATTCTGTCCCACACATTTCCCCCTGTCACCTTTTGTGCATCAGGTATTAGACTGGCCGATTGACGAGTAACGGTTCTGGAGGTTTGCTGGAGTTCCTTCATTTGTGATATATACCATCATGCACATACCTCTGCCGGTTCCGCTCATAAGATGCTCAGGGCGCGTTAGGCGGATCCGGATCTCGCTTCTCTCCGGGTCTGACTGCGGTCTGACTGCCAGGTCTGACTGCACCCATTTTGGTTTCCCTCCCCACCGTCCGACTGTCATACAACCTTGACGATGAGGTCCATGATCCATGACTCCCTCACATCGTGCGAGCTAACCCGCACGTGTCAGGCCTTTGGCGATACAGTGAATGAAAGAAAGGGATCCCGTTGGCTGTGGCTCGGACCACCTGTTCCATCCCTTGGCCTCCCGCCTGGACCCCGCGGTCGACTTTACCCCTTGAAACACATCATGCAGCTCACAGCTGGTCATCCCCGCTCTCCCGGCCATCTAGACTGCTCGTGCCATTCATCAAACTGATTTGTCGCTCTTCAAACCACGGTCGACCCGCCCGGTCCTTCGGATTCCCATCACGACCAGGTCAGCCTTGTTTACCGCGTGAGATTGCCTGGATCCGGCTTGCCGTCAACCGCGCAACGCGACCTTCACGTTTGTAGAACGCATCCCGGTCGGCTCAAGGCGTCCGTGTACGACTCGTCCTCCACCAAAAATCCGATCGCATCCGTCCTCTCGGCTCGATGGCGGCATCGTCAAGGCGACACGCGACATATCTCAACGTGGACAACAACGATGATGAAACCTCACCGGCAGCCGGTCCCTCACAGCCGTCAAAGTGTTACTCGGCACTATCAGCACGTTCCGCCCAAACGGCTGATACCCCTTCGACTCCACCTCGCACGCCCTCGCCCTTCGCGATCAGACGTCTGGAAGTACCGCTGACGGCGTTGCCAGGCGTGCGGATCGGCGAGAACGGGACGAAGGGAAAGGAGTCGCGTAGCCTGCGGAGGGCGCGAAGTGCCGAGAGGACGAGGACGTGGGCAGAGGAGGTGGAGCGGCAGAGGTTGAAAGCGGAGAGTCGGACGGGTGCGAAGCGGGAGATTCTCATGGAGCGATGGGCAGATGAGGACGCCTCCGGGACATGTGCGTGTGATGTGGCTTCACAAACCAAGGGCAGTCTAACAACAGGGGCCGCATCAAGCGATGTCATACACGCCATAGTTGACGGACTCAACCCCACGATCGATGGATTGTCACACCTCCCCTCCGCCGACCGAGTCATTGCGAACATCTCGGGCAAGACTCTCCACCTTGGGTCAAGTCCGAGTGAGTCAGAAGGATCGGGGAAGGTATACTTTGGCTCGTCCCGAAGAACAACGTCCAAGACGCAGGACAAGCCGCCCCCATCCAAAGGCGCCCAGCAGGCGCAGGCGAGTGCAACGGAGACACCGGTGCCCAGACGAGCACGACCACCGATCAAGACCCGAACATCGTCCCGTGCCCAATCACCGGCATCGCCTCGACCCGTCGCTCAGATACCAACGCAGCCGTCCCTTCCACCTACAAGTCTGGCCGTCCCCAAATCCGCCCTCCTGTCCATCGACGATATAATCAAGAAGCACTCATTCGCAGTAAATGGAGCTTTCGCCGCAGTCACGGACAAAGCTAAGAGGGATCTAGGTGTGACTCCGACCTCGTCACCTGTGCTTCCGTCGGCGACTTCACCGGCCATGTCTTCGTCTTCTCCGATGGCTTCGCCGCTGGTGCACCGGTCTCGGCTTTCGCCCTCTCCCGCCTCGAGTCCCCCAGCTCGCGGATTATCTTTGTCTTCGGGTCGACAAACCATCTCAGCTGGTTCGCGAGCGCGTCTGTCTTTGGAAGTCTCACGACCGCCCCGCGCTCGCGCTTCTTCCCTGTTCAAACCCTCAGAAGAGGGCTCCGTCTCTTCCGACGCTGACATACTGGACGATGTTCTCGCTGGTCAAGCTCTCCTCGACCGCTTGGAGACGGGATCGACAGCGTCGTCTCGCAGACGAAAAGACTCCTACACTCATTGTTCGACACCACCTTCTGATCACTTCGGCCCGCCAACACCGAGCTCGCACAGATCCAAGCGGCAATCGCTTCCCGCTCAGCGCAAGGAAGAAGAAGATCATGCCATGGCCGTCTACCTCCGCTCCACCAGCCTCAACGGCATCCTACAGCTTCCGCGGCCGTATCCCGAACGACCGCTTCAGGTATCACTCGCAGATATCGGTTCGCCTACAGGTATACCGGTGTTGTTCTTCCTAGGCATCGGATGTGTGCGTCATCTGATCGCGTTGTTTGACGACCTCGCGAAGGCGCTCGACCTCCGCCTGATCTGCATCGACCGATGGGGGTTTGGCAGGACGACGAATGTGCCGCAGGACAAGCGGAGTCCGCTGGATTGGGCCGGTGTGGTGGAGCGGGTACTCGACGAGATCAACGTGGACAGCGTGAGGTTGTTCTCGCATTCGGCGGGTGCGCCATATGCTGCGGCAACGGCGTTGAGGCTAGGTGAGCGGGTCAAGGGAAAGATCCACTTTCTCGCACCGTGGATCAACGTCGATGTCGATGGCGGTAGGTGAATCGTATGCGTAAAGTGGTATATATTTGACAGCAGGCTACAAGTGGCTGAAGTGGGTACCCAACGGAGTGATCAAGTCTGCGTTTGCGGCCGAGTGGAAGCTGCAGTCATATCGCCTGGGTAAACCTCCTCCGCTGAATCATCGACCAATCTCGCACATTGCCGAGCCCAACAACACGCCTGAGCGTCTTGCGTCCCACCGTTTACACAGTGAGCAGACAAAGGGTAAGCCTGTATCGGCCACCGACTCGCTATATTCGGCACGCACGCCAAGTCTTGCTCGACGCACATCGCAGGTCATGGGCGTGAAGAGCGGCGGCCATATTGGGTCTGCAATGACGCTTGCTACTCAACAGGCACCCTCCTTGTCGCCCAGAGAGGTCCGCAGCGTCGCGCCCTCACAATCTCACTCCGGTCAATCAATACCCTCTCGTCCTTCCTTTGGCTCCAGCGCCCAAACGCCCTCTGCATCTTCGGGTCTTTCGTCGATTCGGTTGAAATCGCCCGATGTGACGGATCAGGGCGAAGCGGAAATTGCAGATCTCCACGGTGAACATTTCGTCGCGGATGTGAGCGTGGCTTTGCCGACGTCCTCGCTCATGTCACTTGTGGAGAAGCCGCCGACCGATGCAGCGCTTCTGCATGCGCTCGATCAAGCCTCACACGCCGAGTGCGAGCCCGGCACGACAGACGACCTGCTCACGATCATCCTGAATCGACCGGCTCGACCGTGGGGCTTCTCCTATGCTGACCTCTGTCATCCGGCGACGATCTGGTGGGGCAGCGAGGACGAGCGCATATCGGAGAAGAGCGTGCGATGGATGGAGAGGGTGATTCCGGGTGGAGCGGAGCTGAAGATTGTGCCTGGCGCAGATCACAATCTGATGCGGAGCGTGCCGGTCATGTGTGAGATCTTGCAAAGTATTAGGGACGAGGCGAAGGCGGCGAGGGGTTAGAGCGGCATCGTCCGCACCGCGGAATGAACCTGCGAGACACCTTCTTGAATGCTCGCCGACGTTCAGGGACCCTAGTATAGCTTGTGATGCATTCCCACGCCCGCGCGATTACTAATGCTCACTGGCGTTGAGCAGTCACCTGTAGCGAACGCGATCCCCTGTTTCACATTTACCGCCGGCTATTGCTGCATGACTCTGAACACCGGAGAACGCGGTGCGAGCCTGAGGATCTCACGGCCGTAAGACACGGATCGCCCCGTTGGCAGACAGGAACCGGCCGGTAAGTCACGGCGATCCGGCACGGCCGGACGAGCCCAGGCGGGTGGCAATTCCTGGTTCAGTTTGGAAATGCAAAATAGACGGGTCGGCTTCGTCCGTCGGATGTGGAGCCTGCGAGTAAGCAAAGCAAAGCAGCAGTGGAGAGGTCTAGCCGACCTCTTTAAGGTAGGAGGGATCGCTTGCAGAAGCGCGTTCAGGCATGTTGATTTTGACCCTGCTCGTTCATATATAACTCCGTGCTTGTGTGTAAATTTCGTCTGCCTTTGTATTTTGGCATCGTATCTCACGTCTAATCGGCGGGCGGTAGTCTCAACATGCCTTTTAGTGAAAAGCCACGGCCCGTCTCGCCCTCGCCCTACCCGCGTCTTACGCCGGTTCTGTCCCACCTGTCGCGGTACCAGTCCCCGCCGCCGCGCGACGATGGGCTCGACAACTTCCCCGCGCCATTACCGCACGACCCGGTCGAGTTGCAGAGACAATTGACGGCCCACCCGGAAATCGAGGCGCAGATGGCGGATGATGACGTTGGACCGCCTCCAGAGGGTGGTCGAGAGGCTTGGGCCTGTGTGCTCGGCGCGTTCTTTGTTTTGTTCTGCATCTTCGGCTTCAGTGAGTCGACCCTGCTTTCGGATGGTGACAGAGGGCGGGCGCTGACCGCAGCGACGACGTTTGGGCAGCTGCAGGTGTATTACCTCGATAACCAGCTGAAAGATTACTCAAAATCTGAAGTCGCGTAAGTGCCATCGGCGTTCCGACTGGGACAGCAGAGCTCACCCTCAGCTGGATCGCTTCGGTCATGACGACCCTGGTGTTCGCCTTCTCCATCTTCTCGGGCAGATATTTCGACGCGCACGGCACGAGGACGCTGCTCATCTGCGGTTCCGTGGTGTTTATCGGGGCGCTGGTCGGTATCGCTTGTGAGTGTACCGCTACAATCGTTTTTCATGGCTCACTCCAGTTTCGACCAAATACTGGCACTTGATGCTCTCGCACGCTGCAGTCGGTCTCTCCGCCTCGAGTCTCTATTCGCCCGCAACGGCTGTGTCTGGTCACTGGTTCATGCGCAAACGCAGCACCGCCGTAGGCATCGTTGTCTGCGGGTCGGGTCTAGCGGGTGTAATCTACCCGATCATGATCAAGCGACTGATCGAGCTTCTCAGTGAGTCGCAACGAATCAAGTGGCTCGACTGGCTGCATGCTGACGCGCAGACTTCCGCGACGCGATCCTGATCATCGCCGGGATGAACGCCCTTCTCATGGCCTTCTCGTGCTTTACGATGAAAGCCCGACTCCCGCCACGACGACCACCGCCCCTGAAGAGCCTCTTGGGACCGTGGAACGAACCGCGGTACTCGTGTCTCGTTATCGGCTCTTGCTTCATCATGATGAAGTGGGTTCAGCTCGTCCGACGACCTCTGATTCATAGCTGACATCCAGCTGGCTGTCCCCATATTTCAACGCCCCCATCTACGCCGCCTCCAACGGCGCATCCGACACAATCTCCTCTTACGCCGTAGCAATCCTCCAGGTGGGCTCGTTCCTTGGCCGCGCGCTCTCCGGCGTCCTCGCCGACAAGTTCGGCGTGTGGAATATGTACACCCTCTCGGGCCTCACCTCGGCCATCTCCCTCTTCGCCTTTTGGATCGCGAGCCCCCTCCCCGACGCGGTGATCGTCCTCGGCTTGATCATATACGGCTTCGGAAGCGGCGCGTGGATCACGCTCGTTGCGGCCAGCTGTGGGGCCATCTCGCCTGTGCGTGAGTTTGGTATGCGGCTGGGCATGCTCTGGAGTTTGAGCTCGATCGGGATCTTGGCTGGGCCGGTCATTTGTGGAGGTGAGTCGATCATGGCAATTGGCCGCTTCGCAGCTCACGGTAGTGCTCATCAATGCGGATGACCAGAAGTTTGGCTACGCGGCGATCTTCTGCGCTATGACTACGCTGATTGGCGTCGTGATTGCTGTCGCGCCCGTTGGAATGCGGTGGTTGGCGGAGCGGGTGCTGGCGAAGCGGGATCAGGATGCTGCGATTGCGGAAAAGGGTCAGAGGCGGGTGGAAAGCGAGGACAGGCACGCAACGCAATGAACGGGTACCTAGCCAAGCCTGGACCCAAGCGCGGGGTTGTACAGTAGACAACGATCATTGTAGAACACACAGTTATAACATAGCATTCTGCATCACGCCTGCATATCTCCAAGTCGCCGATCAGCGATACGCGACGCTGTGCCGTGCCTCTGACCGCCGCTCTTGGTACCGAAACCCGGTTTCATCATATGCAAGACCCGTGAGGAGCACAGCGGGCGCAGCGCTCCCCATACATGCAGGCTCGTCATCACATGCATCATACTTCGTTATAACGCGTTGTCAAACACCAATGCCCTCGCCAAGTTCCGCGCCAAAGCCAGCCTGACCTCTTCCAGCTTGCTCAGGGCTTCGTCAAACGTCTGATCTTCCTTCTTCCCGTTGATCGCCTTGCTCGCATCCGCCCGCGCGCTCTTGCAGTACAGGTACGTCTGAAGCTGCCCAATGTATTCCTTTGCTGCGTATTCTGCGTTGATCGCGACATCCTCCAGAACCCGCATGATCTCAAACGTGCTTTTCGAGTCGATGTGCACGCCGAGTCCTGAGGTCAGCGTGTGGACACGGAATGGGGTAGCGGTGCTCACCCTCTAGCAAAGGCACGGCATCAGCGAGCAGCACGGCCCGTATGCCCACCGGGGACAAATCGGTGTTGAGCAGCGAAACGACTAAACTCGACGCCTTGGCATAGTCTTCGTTGCGCCGGGCATGCACAAACTCGTTGAATTGCGCCAGGAACGCCAGCCGGGGTGTGAAGACGTATGGCGCCTCGTCCTCCGTCTTGATTCCATCCACGTCGCCGAGGTGTTGTAACAATGACGGCGGCAGCTCGGTCACTTTGGCGATGAACACCTCGTCGCCTGCAGTCAGCACCCGAGCATTGCGATCACGCCGTTTCGTGCTCACCTTCGGCGACGTAAACGCCCAGTAAGCTGTCCGCCAGATCCGACATTCCCACAGCATTGCCCGATGTAGCGTATATCGTCGCTGCGATACCATATTGCCCGCTCTTGACCATCCGATCCGCGATGATCTGGCTGATCGCTTCAAACTCCTCCTCCAGCTCGTGACTGGCGCACACCTCTCGGATCTTGGCGAAATGTTCCAGCTTCGGATCCGCGATATCCACCTCCATTGCGTCGTCCTCGTCGGCCGCATCGGGCGAGATGGTAGGTGGTGGCGCGTCCAATCCCACGTGCATGATGAACTCTTTCAAGCGTAATCGCCCTTCTGGTCCGGCCGCGTACAGGTAGTCGACGATGATGTCCCAGAACGAGGCGTGTCGTGGATGCATGGCGAGCAGGTCGGCGTACTCGAGCAGGAAGTGATCCCGCAACGACATGTCGAAGCGCTCCTCGTCCGGTAACATTGCGAGCTTGTCGAACAGGTCGGCGAGGTGTGCCGCGAGCCAAATGTCGAGGTCGTTGCAACCTATCAAGGCCTTTTGTCAGCGCTGAAGCGTCCGGCGTTCGTACCTTTGCAGTGTTGCCCAGGCACAAGCTCGACTGGATTGAGTCGTCCAGTATCGTCTTGTCCACCGGTATCCGGTCAAGCACCCTCGAAGCGACAACTCTGCTGTCAGCCCCGCCAAACACTGATAACTCACGGCAAGTCATCTCTCGTCATGCTGACATCCACAAGCAGACCCCACGCGCCCAACGCTTCCCGCCAGTCATTCGCTTCGGCCAGTACCCGCTCCCCCTTGCCCTCCATGAGCTCCACGACAGTCTTGAACTCGGTCTCCATCTCGCTCAACTCGTCGCTGAGCCATCTGCCTTTTCTGCCGCCCGGCTGCGTCGCCAAATCCGCCTCGAGGGCCATCTGCCATTGCCGATGTGCCGTGAGGAATTGGTGGTCCAGGCGGTATTGTGAGGTGTCGTGTGACCGAGGTAATGATGCCAGGCGTGAGGCTAATGTCGATGCAAGACCCTTGACTGCTTGGACGGGGTGGTTTTCGAGCGACCGTAAAAATGTATTGGCGGGTTTGAACAAGCCGCGCAGGATGCAGCGTTGGAGGTATGGCCAGAATGCAGGGTGTTCCCAAGGCGGATTGGATTGCAAGATCTCGTTGCCTTGGTCGTTGTTGGGCGCTACACGGTGAGCTTGGGCCGGAGTGAAGGCAAAGGGGGGCATACCAGGATCAACACCGTTGACCCAATCCAACAGCTCCTCTCCTAGCAAACCCTCGCCGCGACCGTCTTTGGGAAGGAACAACGTTCTGACCAGCTGGAAGATATGATAGACTACGCGATACGTCGCCCGTGTCATCGGCTATGTCATCAGCGATATACCACGTTCAAATGATCGTTAGCCCACCGCAACGTCCTTGACATAGGCCAACTTGGCAATCTCGTCCAGGTAGACTGCGACAACCCGGGCGATATATCCCACGACTTCGGCACTCGGTGGACCCAGGAGCGCCTCCACCTCTGCCGGTCCGTGATCGTCCGGCGATATCTTGTAGTGAGTCGCGACTACGCGTTGTAGAGTGGTGAACGCGGTGAAAGTTTCTGAGAAGAAGTCGAGGACGGGCTGGTCAAACGAGCTCGACGAGGCAAAGTAGATAGCTTTATCGGATGGATGGCTTGTAGCTGGTGCCTTTGCGACGCCATGGGCTGGTGGCTGGGATCAGCTCCAGCTGTTGCGACAAGCGCACCTCTTTCGTGACCCATGCCGCGACTTCCCCGCCTGTCGGGCTGACAGCGATGCCAAACGACTTTCCAGCTTTCCGCCATGCCGCTTTGTCACCGCGACTGAAGGCGTGTGGTCGCAGATAGGCAATTTCGATGTCGTCATCCTCCTCGTCGGCGTCATGGTGATCCGCAATCTCCCTGTTCCCGTTTGCAGTTGAAGCACCGGCGGTTGATGAGGAAGCTCGAGCTGGAGCCGAAGAGCTGGACGAAGCATGGCCGGGTGTGAAGAGGTCAAAGGCCATTTTGGTGTGTCTTCGAGCTG
>Ga0308169_10004920_pt1 | contig 12291 bp, 9 predicted proteins | sample PhyBR1_2_FD_202139 | JGI IMG/M metagenome (GOLD analysis project Ga0308169, IMG submission 202139) | Phyllosphere microbial communities from UC Gill Tract Community Farm, Albany, California, United States - DLSLSB.R1 | ecosystem: Host-associated > Plants > Phyllosphere > Unclassified | place...
GCTGTCCGCGTCCAGGCGGGGCGCGCATCGCCGCTCGAACAACAGCGCGCCGATGTCGCGCGCATCAATGCCGATGCCAATGTCGAGCGGCTGACCCGGCTCGCCGAGGCGGCACGGACCAACCTCGCGCGGCGGCTCGGCCGTCCGATCGACGGCACGCTCGATGCCGGACTGCTCGATCGACTGCCGCCGGCCACCTTCGGTCCGACCGCACCGGCGCAGACCGCCGGCACGCTGGCGCTGGCGGCAGCGGACGCCGATCTCGCCATCGCGGATGCCGGCATCCGGCTCGCGCGCGCCAACCGGGTGCCAGACATCAATGTCGGACCAGCGCTCCGGCGACTGGAAGCGACCAACGACACCGCCGCGGTGTTCGCGATCTCGATCCCGATCCCGGTATTCAACAATGGCCGGGCGGCCATCGCGCAGGCGACTGCAGAGCGGACACGGGCGGAGGCCGTCCGGCGCGTCAGCGCGCTCGACGTCGAGCAGGCTATCACGAACGCGCAGGCCGAAGCTGCCAATGCGGCAACGACCGCGCGCGCCGCGATCGGACCGGCACTAACAGCGGCAACGGAAGCCGCCCGGATCGCTCGGATCGGCTACCGGGAAGGCAAGTTCGGCCAACTCGATCTCCTCGATGCCGAACGCACGCTCGCCGAGACGCGCGTCGCCGCGATCGACGCGCTCGCCAACTATCAGAATGCCCGTGCGCAACTGGAGCGGCTGACCGCATCTGCGCCGACCACCACTCCCGGGGGAACCGACCGATGAAGACCATCCTGACGGGCGGCGTCCTGCCGTTCGGCCTCGCCCTGCTGCTCGCGGCCTGCGGTAGCAGCCCCGAAGGCGGCAACGAGGCTGCCGGTAACGAGACCACGGCCGGCGCCGAAGCCGGCGGTAACGAAGCCGCCCATGCCGACGAAGGTGCGATGACGCTCTCGGCGGACCAGATCGCCGCGGCGGGCGTCCAGATCGGTCGCCCGCTCACGGGCGGTGCGGGGACGATCGAACTGCCGGCGACGATCGAAGGCGACCCGCAGGGCACGCAGGTCGTATCGGCCGCGATCGGCGGGCGCGTCGTGGCGCTCACGCGCAACCTCGGCCAGTCGGTCGGGCGCGGGCAGACGATCGCCATCATCGAAAGCCGGGAGGCGGCGCAGCTCAAGGGCGAGGTCGAGGCATCGCGCGCCCGACTCGCGCTCGCCAACTCGAATCTCGGCCGCGAGCAGCGGCTGTTCGCGCAGCGCGTGTCGCCCGAGCAGGATCTGATCGCCGCACGGACGGCAGCGATCGAGGCGCGCATCGCCTACCGACAGGCGCAGAGCCAGGTGTCGGCGGCAGGCGGCGGCGGAGGCGGGCTCAACCGGCTCGGCATCGTCGCGCCGATCGCGGGCCAGGTCATCGCCCGGCCGGTCCTGCTGGGACAGACCGTGGCGGCGGACAGCGAACTCTATCGGATCGCCAATCTCGGCCGCGTGTCCCTGGCACTCAACCTCAAGCCGGAAGACGCCGGCCGGGTGAAGCCGGGCAACATCGTGACCGTGACGGCGCCAGGCCGACAGGCGACCGCCCGGATCAGCTTCGTGTCGCCGGCCCTCGATCCGCAGACGCGGCAGGTGCCGGTCATCGCGACGCTCGACAACGGCGGCGGCCAGTGGCGCGTCGGCGAGCCCGTCACCGCCTCGGTCCAGCTGAGCGGCAGCGGCGGCGGAAACGCCGTGCGCGTGCCGACGACGGCCGTCCAGACGGTCGAGGGCAAGTCCGTTGTGTTCGTCCGGAAGCCCCAGGGCTTCCAGGCGACCCCGGTCACGCTCGGCGACGCGGCCGGCGATACCGTCATCATTCGCTCCGGCCTCACCGGCCAGGAGCAGATCGCCACCACCGGCAGCTTCACCCTCAAGGCCGAACTCGGCAAGGGCGAAGCGGCGCACGAGGATTGATGTCATGATCGCTCGCATCGTCAACTGGGCGGTCGAGAAGCGCTGGCTCGTCCTGCTCCTCACCGCCATCGTCGCCGTCATCGGCGCCTACTCGCTTGCCCGGCTGCCGATCGACGCGGTGCCGGACATCACCAACAATCAGGTGCAGATCAACGTCCGCGCGCCCGCGCTGTCGCCCGAACTGGTCGAGAAGCAGGTGTCGTTCCCGATCGAAACCGCTCTCGCCGGTATTCCGGGCCTCGACAATACCCGCTCGCTCAGCCGCAACGGCTTCGCGCAGATCACTGCTGTATTTGATGAATCCACCGACATCTACTTCGCGCGCCAACAGGTCGGTGAACGGTTGCAGGGCGTTGCGGAAAGCCTGCCTGATGGCGTGAATCCCGAGATGGGGCCTATCGCAACCGGACTCGGCGAGGTCTATATGTGGACCGTCCGGCTTGATCATCGCAAAGACGATGCACACCGCCCCGGCGAGCCCGGCCAGCAACCCGATGGCAGCTACATCACGCCGGAAGGCGAGCGGCTGACCAGTGAAGAGGACAAGGCGACCTATCTGCGTACCGCGCAGGACTGGATCGTCACGCCGCTGCTGAAGAACGTCCCCGGCGTGGCCGGCATCGACTCTATCGGCGGCTACGCCAAGCAGTATCTGGTCGTGCCCGATGTCCAGAAGCTGGCGTCGCTCAAGATCACGCTGACCGATCTCGGCACTGCGCTGGAGAAGAACAACACCAGCGTCGGCGGGGGCTTCGTCAACCGCAACGGCGAGGGTCTGGCGGTCCGCTCGGATGCGCTGGTGCGCAACGCGAACCAACTGGCGCGCACCGTCGTCGCGACCCGCGAGGGCATTCCTATCACGCTCGATCAGGTCGCGACCGTCCGCACGGGGCAGGCGATACGGATGGGTTCGGCGTCGGAGAACGGCACCGAAGTCGTCGTCGGCACCGCAATCATGCGGATCGGCCAGAACAGCCGCAACGTCGCGACCGCGGTGTTGGACCGGCTGAAGGAGATCAACGCCTCGCTGCCGCCCGACGTGGTGGTGCAGCCGGTTCTCGACCGCACCGCGCTGGTCAATTCCACCATCAAGACGGTCGCCAAGAATCTGTCCGAAGGCGCGCTGCTCGTCATCGTCGTCCTGTTCCTGCTGCTCGGCAATTTCCGTGCGGCGCTGATCGCTGCTGCGGTCATCCCCATCACGATGATGCTGACCGGGTTCGGAATGCTGCGGCTGGGCGTTTCGGCGAACCTCATGAGTCTGGGTGCGCTCGACTTCGGGCTGATCGTCGATGGCGCCGTCATCATCGTCGAGAATGCGCTCAGGCGTCTTGCCGAGAAACAGCATCACGAGGGCCGGTTGCTGACCGTCAAGGAGCGGCTGGATGCGGTCGCAACCGCGGCGCGCGAGATGATCCGGCCGTCGGTCTATGGACAGGCGATCATCATCCTCGTGTACCTTCCCCTGCTCACCCTCACCGGGGTGGAGGGCAAGACGTTCGTGCCGATGGCGCTCACCGTCATCATCGCGCTGCTGTTCGCGTTCGTCCTGTCGCTGACGTTCGTGCCGGCGGCGATCGCCATATGGCTGTCGCGGAAGGTGAACGAGGAAGACGGCCGGATCATCTCGTGGCTGAAGCAGCGCTACGAGCCGGGCCTGGAAAAGGCGATGAAGCGGCCGTCGATCACCATCGGTGCCGGCGTGGTCAGCCTCGTACTGGCGGCGCTCGCCTTCACGACGCTGGGACAAGTATTCCTCCCCCAGCTCGACGAGGGCGACCTGCTGATCCAGGCGCTGCGCATCCCGGCGACGTCGGTGCAGCAGAGCCAGGCGATGCAGGTGCCGATCGAACGCATGGTGTCGAAGCAGCCGGAGGTCCGGTTCGTCTTCTCCAAGACCGGCACCGCCGAACTGGCATCGGACCCGATGCCGCCCAACGCGACCGACATGTTCGTCATCCTGAAGCCGCATGACGAATGGCCCGATCCCAAGCTGGAGAAGGCCGCGCTGGTCGAACGCCTGGAGACCAAGCTCGCGCAGTTTCCCGGCAACGCCTACGAGATCACCCAGCCGATCCAGATGCGGTTCAACGAGCTGATCGCCGGAGTGCGCGGCGACATCGCGGTCAAGGTGTTCGGCGACGACTTCGGTGTCATGAACCGCACCGCCGAACAGATCGCCGGCATCCTCCGCAAGACGCAGGGCGCGGCCGACGTGAAGGTCGAACAGACCACGGGACTCCCGATGCTCGACATCCGGGTGAACCGCGATGCGATGGCGCGAGTCGGCGTCACCGCGCAGGACGTGCAGGACACCATCACCGCCACCCTCGGTGGCCGCGACTCCGGCATGATCTTCGAGGGCGACCGGCGGTTCCCGGTGGTCGTCCGCCTGTCCGACGCCGAACGCGCCGACCTGGGCCTGCTCGAACAGGTGCAGGTCCCGGTCGCCGGCGGTGGCTATGTGCCGCTGTCCAGCGTCGCCGACATCGGCGTCGTCGACGGGCCGAACCAGATCAGCCGCGAGAACGGCAAGCGCCGCGTAGTCGTCCAGGCGAACGTGCGCGGGCGCGACGTCGGCAGCGTGGTGGCGGACGCACAGGCCGCCGTGTCGAGCGGGGTGCGCCTGCCGGCAGGAACCTACCTCGAATGGGGCGGACAGTTCGAGAATCTGGAGTCCGCCAGCCAGCGGCTCCAGCTCGTCGTCCCGGCCTGCTTCGTGCTGATCCTGCTGCTGCTCTACGGGGCACTAGGATCGGTGCGCGATGCCGCGATCGTGTTCACCGGCGTCCCGTTCGCACTGGTGGGCGGGGTGCTGCTGCTCTTCGTGCGCGGCATGGACTTCTCGATATCGGCGGCGGTGGGGTTCATCGCGCTGTCGGGCATCGCGGTCCTAAACGGCCTCGTCATGGTCAGCTCGGTCCAGGACCTGATCCGGTCGGGCATGGACCGGGCCGAAGCGGCGCGGACGGGGGCGATCCAGCGGCTGCGCCCTGTCGTCATGACCGCGCTCGTCGCCAGCCTTGGCTTCGTGCCGATGGCGTTCGCAAGCGGAGCCGGCGCGGAGGTGCAGAAACCTTTGGCGACCGTCGTTATCGGCGGACTGATCTCGGCGACGCTGCTGACGCTGTTCGTGCTGCCGACGCTGTATGCCCGGTTCGGGCAGCAGGCGGTCGAAGTCGACGACGCGGACAAGGCGGACGACGGCGCGCCGCTCCCGCAATCCGCATGATTCAGACTGAAAGGGAGAATTGACCATGGCGGCGCTCAAGTTCGCTTTGATCCCCATGATCGCGATCGTGATCGGGGCGCTTCTGGCCGGGTGGCGCACACCCGGCCAGAAGCTGGTCGCGGCCATGCAGCACCTTGCGGCCGGCGTGGTGTTCGCCGCGGCGGCGACCGAGATCCTGCCGCTCGTGATGCACGGTGGATCGCCGGCTGCGACGCTGATCGGCGGCGCGATCGGCGTCGCGGTGATGCTCGGGCTCAAGGCGGCGGAAGGCCGATTTGAAGGCCCCGTGGCGCTGCTCGCCGCAATCGGGCTCGATCTTGCCATCGACGGCCTGGTGCTGGGCCTGGCCTTCATCGCCGGCGAGAAGGCGGGCACGCTGCTGGCGCTCGCGCTCACCCTCGAAGTGCTGTTCCTGGCGCTGACACTCACCAACGATCTGACGGCCCGGTATCGCAAGGCGAAGGCGATCGGCCTGACCTGCGCGCTGGCGCTGCTGGTGCCGATCGGCGCGCTCGTCGCGCAGCCGGTGGCGCTCCTGTCGCCGGCCTGGATCACCGGGTTCCTGAGCTTCGGCCTGATGGCGCTCCTCTATCTCGTCACCGAGGAACTGCTGGTCGAGGCGCACGAGAAGCCGGACTCGCCGCTCATCAGTGCGATGTTCTTCGTCGGCTTCCTCGCGCTGCTGCTGATCGAGGAGATCGCGATGTGACCGGCCTGACCCTGAGCGGTGTCGATGGCCGCGATCCGTTCAATAAGGAGAAAAGAATGTCGATCATCACGACGCATTGGGCCTTTCTGGCGGCCGCGATGGCCCTGTCCGCATGTTCCGGCGGCAAGCCGGCAGGCCAGTTCGCATCGAACGATGCTGGTGCGGCCGATGCCATCCACGGATCGAACGCCACCCGAGGCATGGACGGCATGGCGATGTCATCGACCGGTGATGCGGACGCCGACTTCCTGCGCGGCATGATCCCGCACCATGAGGGCGCAGTCGAGATGGCGCGCACCGAGCTCGCCAACGGCACCGATCCGAAGGTTCGTGCGATGGCGGAGGAGGTGATCCGGACCCAACAGGCCGAGATCGCCAAGATGCAGACCTGGCTCGCCGAACGGCAGGCCGCGAAGAAGGAGGCTCGATGATGGCACACGATCACGGCGAAGCCGGGCACAGCCACGACCATACGGCCGGCGCCAACGCCAAGATGCTTAAATGGGCGCTGGCGCTGACGGCGACCTACCTGATCGCGGAGGTGGTCGGCGCCTTCGTGTTCAACAGCCTCGCGCTTCTGTCCGACGCGGCGCACATGATGACCGACGTCGCCGGTCTCGTCATCGCGCTGATGGCGATCCACCTCGGCAAGAAGGCCGCCGACGACAAGCGGACGTTCGGCTACAAGCGGCTGGAGATCCTCGCCGCGACCTTCAACGCGATGCTGCTGTTCGTCGTCGCCATGTACATCCTCTACGAGGCCGTCCAGCGCTTCCGCGAGCCGCAGTCGATCCAGTCGACCGGCATGCTGATCGTCGCCGTCATCGGCCTCGTCGTGAATTTCGCGTCGATGCGCCTGCTCACCGCCGGCAAGGACGCGAGCTTCAACGTCAAGGGCGCGTATCTGGAGGTCTGGGCCGACATGATCGGCTCGGTCGGCGTCATCATCGGCGCGCTCGCGATCCGGTTCACGGGCTGGACCTGGGTCGATCCGGTCATCGCCGTCGGCATCGGGCTCTGGGTGCTGCCGCGCACCTGGGTTCTGCTCAAAGGCACGATCAACGTGCTGCTGGAAGGCGTGCCCGACGGGCTGAAGCTGCCGGAGATCCGCTCGACGATCGCTGCCATTCCAGGCGTCGACGGCGTGCATGACCTACACGTCTGGTCGATGGCTTCCGACGAGATCAACTGCACCGCGCATGTAACGCTTGACGAAGGCGTCGATCCCGACGGCGTCCGGATCGCCGTGACAAGGACGCTGGACGAGAGGTTCGGGATCGAACATTCGACCATCCAGACGGAGGGTCCATCGGAACCGTGCGGGGAAAACGATCACCTACACCCATGAGACACGAAATTGACCGATAATCGCGGGCAGGTCTGGGCAGCCGCGGCCGATGCCGAATTGCGGAAGAGGGTCGACGCGCGCCATACTGTCGGACAGATCGCTCGCGAGATGGGGCGGACACAGGATGCGATCCGCGGGCGAGCGGCAACACTACGCCTCTCTCTGCCGTCGACGATGCGCCCGTGGCGCGAAGGCGTGAAGCGGGGGCCCAGAATGCAGCCGCCGGACCCGCGCACAACGGGCGAGGATTGAATGGCGGAGGCGCGCATCCGAAGCGCTGACGCCGGCATCCCATTCCCGAGCTCTACATGTTGATCGTGGCGCCTTCATACAGCGACGGCTGCACTGGACCGGGCGGGTTCACGAAGTCGTCGATCTCCTGACTGTTCAGGAACGGCGCATCCTTCAGAGACGCATACAAGTTCAACATCCGGCTCTCGGCCCGCTTGATGAAGTTCTCGAACGTCATGCCCTTCGTCGTCATCCGCCCCTGCACCATCGGCTCCGTGTCCATCATGTCCAATTCTGATCCGAGCACGAAGCACGTCACCTTGGTCCCGTCGGAGATCTGCCCAATCCTGCGGAGCTCACGGGCATATTTCCTGGCCTGCTCCATCTGCTCGTCCCTGATGACGATGCCCGGCCTCTTCAGCTCGACGATCACTAGGTGGTCGACGCCGTAAGGTTCGCCATCGTCCTGCCCATAGGCCGGACGACTGTAGAGACCCACGCTGCTGTCGGGCAGTATGGCGAAGTCCGGCCGGTTCCTCGTCGGCTTGCCTTCCATTGCCTTGACGTCGCCCTTGAAGAGCTTCGTGATCACCGTTGCCATGGTCATGTTCGAAGTGAACTCGATCGTCTCGTATTCCGGGCCGAACGCCCACAGCGACTGATTGAACAACGGCTGCAGGTCCTGGACCTCGTCCGCCCCCTTGTCGCGAAGCGTCTCGTGCATCTGGCGGATCAGCTTCAATCGGACCTGGATCTGGTCCAGCGCATCCTTCGCGACGTGCAGCGTCCAATCGGTCAGCAGCCGGTTGAGCGCATCCAGATCGCCTGGTGGGAGATCGTGCAGCTTGCCCAGCAGCGCATACTTCGACGACGACAGCTCAAGGTTCGCCAGGATGCCCGAGACCTGGCTCAGCTCGTCGGTGGTCAGGCTCGGGCAGCTGTCCGCCACCTTCTCGACGAACGCCCTCACCCGCTCCCGGCTCAGCGGTGGCAGGATCCGCGCCACGCCGTCGATCCGCTCGTGGACCTCCGTCTTCACCTCGGCCCTGCGACTCGAGATCGCGTCCGCGACCAGATTCCGGATGTGCTCGACGACGACGGGACGCGCCTCCTTCCACGCGTCGTCGCTGGGATCGAAGTCCGACCAATCGGCCTTCACCGAGTTTTCGAGGAAGTCGGCGAGCACGATGAAGGTGAAGCGCTTCGCCTCGCTCGTCCGACCGTCGATGACGGTCATGAGGTCGGTGCCCCGCCATCTGCAGTCGCCGACGAGGCGATTGTTGACCCACCATGCGATGCCATGCTGCCGCGTCGTCTTGTCGGCCTTTTGCCCGTCGATCATCAACACCCGTGCGGTGCCGAGACCGGGCACACCTACGTCCGACCAGGCGACCTGGTCGTCCGACAGGTCCTCGAAGCTGACGGGAGTGCCGTCGACGGTCACGACAAAGCCCGGATCAGTGAGGAAGCGCGAACCGATGATCTCGCGCGCCTGACCGGCATTGAAGCCGAGCGGCGCGTCGCTGCCGGTGATCTCCGTCCCATGCCCCTGCACGTCGTCGGCGACCTTGACCTGATCGACGTCGAACGCCCGATCCATCGTGCGGCAGCGCGAGACGACGAACTGGGCCTCGGTCCCGTCGCGCCAGGTCCTGACGCGATACGGGTCGCCGAACAGGAAGGCCGCATGACGCCCCTTGCCGTTCTTGCCGTAGACGGTCCTCGGCAGGGCGTTCGGCAGACCCGGCGGAGGAACGCTCCGACCGCCCTGCTCCTCGATCCGGTCGTAGTTGAGCATCCGCCATCGCAGCATGAAGTCGCCGGGCCGCATGCCGCCCCCGTCATCCCGGATCCTGAATGGCCGTCCTTCGCGGGGCCAATCGATATCGACGCGCGTCGCATGGGCATCCCAGGCGTTCGCGACCAGTTCGACGATGGCAACGGACGGATCGGCTATGATCTGACCGGCATACTGGGCCAGGAACTTGTCGCCGAAAGGCATTCCGCTGCTTGCCATGTCCGACGCATCCCCTCCGCCCCGCCTCTGGGACGGTTCAGGATAGTCGGGCATGATGCGGAGTGGCAATCTTGCCGAACAAACAAATATCGTCGCCCGTCAACTGAACCTCCGTCTCGCGCGATCCTTTCCGACCCGCAATCCCGGTTTTAAGAAACCGCCTGTTAGCGCAATGGGCATAGGGCTCGCGAATGACCTCGCGCGCGAACGCTTTCGAAACCCTTGGCGACCGGTCGCATACCGCAGGCGGCGCCTGGTGACCCCACCGACCTTCGGAAGCGTACCGTGGCCTCGTTCGGACGAGCACCTGTCGGGCTACCTGCGGCGTCTGGCCCGATCGAACGGTCTCACCCAGATCGAGCAGTTCCACAGCATTTTGGGGCTGCGCAGCTTCGAGTCCTCTGCCGGCGAAAAGGCGTGGACGGCACTTGCAGATGCGACGGGTGTGAAGGGCGAAGTGTTCGAGCACATGCGCCTGCCCGCCAAGGCATGGCAACGACCCGAGACGATCATCATCGAGGGCGCTCGTTTTCAATCGAGCAACATGGTCGGGCAGCCGTTCCGCTTCTGCGCGGAGTGCCTGCGCGCGGACGAGTGCGTCAGGTCGCGATGGTTCCTCCACCATGTCACGGCCTGCAACGTACATAAAACGCAGCTGCGGGATCGATGCGCGTGTGGAACCAGCCTTCGAACCAGATACATAACGCTCGACCTGGAATGCCCGTCGTGTCGGGCACGGCTGGCTGACAGACCGTCCGAACCTGCCCGAACCAGCGAGTTGGCGTTCGTCGGGGCGCTGCTTCCGGCAAAGGATGCCGCACCTGAAGCAGCGCCCGGATACATGGCGCTTCCGGCCTATCAGAAGGTTGCTTTCGCCGAGCGCCTCGGTCGCCTGGTGCAGCTGGCAGCAGATGATCGACCGTTCGATCGTGTGGGCATCTTCTTCAGCAAGAAGCCCGAACAGATACAGGGCAACCGACCGATCACGCAAAGCAGATCGATCGTCGAGGATGCGATGGCGCTCCTATACGACTGGCCATACAGCTACCACAGCCTCCTGCGCGACCTCATCGACAGGGCGCCATACCGCACCGATGCGCCACCGTCCCTTCGACGTCTGCAGACCGACGCAGGCTTCCTCGCCGCCCGTACGCTACACGATCATACAGGTGCACCAGTGGCATTCCTTAATGATGAGCGTGATCGCTTCATGAACGATGAACTCGGGGTTCGCTCCTTCAACAGTGACGCCAAACCAATACGCAAACCGTTCGCCAGGTTCGCAGCCACGATTAGACAGCCGGCTGAACCTCTTCGGCCCGAGCATTACATGAACGTGCCGGACGCCGTCGCTCTGCTGGGCGGGACCGGGGCGATTGACCTGATCGGCTGGGTAGAAGCCGGCTTGGTCCAACTTCATGGCGCGCCCGGCGGCGGACACCGCATCTTAAAGCAGTCCGTGTCGAACGCGGCGCATCTCATCGAGAATCTGCCCGCCGAGGATGGCACGCTGCGAACGATCGATTTCGTCGAAGTGAAGTCGCGATTGGCCAAGGACTACGAACTGGGCAGCGCGCTGGCCGACATCGTATCGGGTCACGTCGGGGCTGTGATCCGGTACCCCGGCAGACCCGCACTGCAGAGTATTGCGATACGCATCGAGGATCTGCAGCGCCGCCAAGCATGCTGCCGCCTCGCCCATCTGATGGTCCGAAACGAAGACCGCGAAACTGCGCGATTGCGCAAGTTGATCTCAGCGGCATGGAGCGACGAGGATCCAATTACCGCGCGCGAGATGAAACTGCTCGAAGCCAACGGCGGCGTCACGGGTAGAATCGGGCCTTTCGGCAGGTACTACCCGATCCGGGCGGTGATAAAAGCCTTGCAGGCCAATGGACATCGCGTGCTCTTCGACCTTAACACAAAAATGGGCGATGGAAGGTTAGGATGGCACGATTTGATGGTAGATCCCCCAAGATATGCACGTGTCGAGCAATGACAGCTTATTCGCGCATGAAACGGCGAAATGACAGATTATGCGCGCGGCGATTGACAGAATAGGTTCGATCCTGAGCGTCAGCGAAGGGGAGAAATCAAGTTTCCTTCACAGCTTATTCGCAAAGCAACACCGCCGCCGTGTTTACTGATAATCTGGCGCGACGAGCGTGTCCGCGCCTAGACGGTCGATCCGGCTATTTCCGTGTCAGCCCCGATCCCTCGTCCTCCGCCAGCGGGTCGTCCTCGAGCCCTTCGAGCGGCGTGCGGGCGACATAGGTTGCGCGCCCGAGCAGCTGCGCGCCCAGCGGCAGCGTCACGAGCAGGAAGATGATCGTCAGCAACCCCGATTGCGGGCGTGCGACTTCACCCGTGAGCATCGCGCCGAGGATCACCAGCGCGGTTCCCAACGTCCCTGCCTTGGTCGCGCTGTGCATCCGCTGCAGCGCGTCGGGCAGCCGCACCAGTCCGATCGCGGCGACCAGCAGGAACAGGACGCCCGCCCCCATGAGGATCAGCCCGAGCACCGTCATGAGCGCGTCTTTCGTTCGAGGAAGAGCGCAAACGCGGCGGTCGCGACGAAGTTGACCAGCGACAGCACGAGCGCGACGTCGAGAAACCCGCTCCTGCCCGACGCCACCGCGATCAGCGCGGAGAACGCGACCGCGACCGCGGTGAGCATGTCGAACGCGACGAACCGATCCGCGGACGTCGGACCGCGGAGCATCCGCCACGCCGCCAGGCCGGTGACGAGGCACAGCATCGCCATCATCCCCCAGACGATCGCAGAAAGGTCGAACGCCATCATGCCTCCAG
>Ga0308169_10004922_pt1 | contig 12288 bp, 26 predicted proteins | sample PhyBR1_2_FD_202139 | JGI IMG/M metagenome (GOLD analysis project Ga0308169, IMG submission 202139) | Phyllosphere microbial communities from UC Gill Tract Community Farm, Albany, California, United States - DLSLSB.R1 | ecosystem: Host-associated > Plants > Phyllosphere > Unclassified | place...
TGCCCGCCGGCAGTTTTGCCACCAGCGTGGTGCGTGAGCTTCTCCAACAAGAAGGTAACGATGCGGATATTGCTGAGTAATCAGCACTTTGGTTGCGTTATGTTGCCGGTTGTCGCAATCACCAATCTAAACTCCCGCCATTGCTGAGTTGTTTGTCGCACAGTGTCGCAGAGTGATTCTTGACAGCGCACCATAAACCGGACAACCTGCCGGATAACACGATCCCTTTTCTATGTTATCCGGTATGCCTCTCACAGACACGAAAGTTAAAACAGCACGCCCGCAGGAAAAACCGTACACGCTTCAGGATGGACAGGGGCTTTACCTTGAGGTTCGCCCATCCGGCGCAAAGTTCTGGCGCTATCGCTACTGGCTGACGTCGACCAAAGATGGGCGATACACTATTGGCGAATATCCGTCCGTCTCTTTGTCTGATGCGCGCCGTGAGCGTGAGTGGGCCAGAGAGCAGGTTAAGCGCGGCCTGAACCCTACAGACGTGCGCAAAAAGGAAAAGCAGCAGAACCTGGCTGAAGCATCCAATACGTTTGAACTGGTCGCTAAAGAGTGGATCGAACGTAAGCGCCCAAACTGGACTGCCGGCACATGCGAGCAGGTAGAGCAGTTCCTGAAGATAAACTGTTATCCGGTTTTTGGTAACAAGCCGATCCGTGAAGTCACTGCGCACGAAATTCTGGCGGTGCTGAAGGGCATGGAAAAGCGCGGATCGGCATCTTCTGCTTTAAAGGTGAGGCAATGGTGCTCAGCGATATTCTGCTATGCCGTTGCAACGCTCAGGGCTGAAATAGACCCCGCCGCCGCACTGAAGGGCGCAATCATCCCTCCCAAAACCCATAACTCCCGATGCCTTACCGGTGACGAGCTGCGCCAGTATTTCAAGGCGCTCAATGAATTCCCCGGATATCCGCAGACTCGAATTGCGCTGATGATTTTGCCTTTCACATTTGTCCGGCAGGGGGAGCTGCGCCGCGGACTTTGGTCAGAAGTAAACTTCAATGACGACCTGTGGGTGATTCCGGCAGAACGGATGAAGATGAAGCGATCGCACTCGGTGCCGCTCACCTCAACGTCGAAAAAACTATTTGAGCAATTGAAGGCTGTTTGCGGAGAAAACCCGCTGATGGTTCCCGGCGTTTACAAGCCGAATGAGCCGCTAGGAGACAGCACCATCAACCGAGCCATTGAATACCTCGGCTTCCCGCCAAAGTTCATCACCAGCCACGACTTCCGGGCTACCGCCTCGACGACTCTGTATGAGATGGGATACCGGCGTGAAGTCATAGAGAAGCAGCTGGCGCACGCTGAAGGAAATCGCGTTGTCGCTGCATATAACCACGCCGAGTATTTGAAGGAGAGAAGGGAAATGATGCAGGTATACGATGACTGGCTTTGCGGCTTCATGCCGCGCGCTTGAGGCTTTGCTGATACTTCACAATGCTGGATTCAGGCCATTTGGTGCGGCGCCCGTCTTTCAGTGGCGGGTCCAGCTCGCCAGCTTTCACCTTGCGATAAACAGTGGCGCGATGCATATCCAGCGCCGCGCACACAGCTTTTACACTGAGTAAGCGTTCCATAAAATTCTCCAATGTCGGTATATAGCAACAACCCAATCCAATCAGAGCAAATGTGACGATATAGCCACACTCATTCCTTAGGTGGTTTGCCTAGGATAAAAGCGATGATTACTGCAGCGAGAAGGCTGAAATCTATGATGACCTCAGCCGGGGTGATGTCTTCGCAGGTGGTGGTCATGACTGTCTATCATGATGCTTTGGAGCGCCGCGATATCGTGGCTTTGGTGCGTGCTTTGGAATGCCTATAAGGTTGTCCAATATGGTATCCCAAGAAGCTTTTTTATTTGGTACCCACTTGCCTTCACCATCAATCCAGCCCGGCTTGATTGGCTCAGCTAAATCTTCGATTGTGCTGGCATCAACCGCTAGCGTGTCGCAGCCATTGTTGTAGTAGCTGAGGTGCTTAATAACGTCAGCATGGCTATATCGGCCAGAGGTTTCGATGCGACCTCGATAACCACTGTCATTTGGCCCCCAAAGCGTGATGTATGGTTCGCGCCGCTCAGTCCACTTGACCGACACTATGAAATATTCCTTCTCTTGAGACATAACAACTCCTCACGCAGAGCGCGATACAGGTTAATGGGGTGGGGGATTAGTAAGTGCGGAAGCCGTTACAGTTGCGGAAAAACTCGATCAGGTAATTTTTCATTCTGGCGTGGGCTTCGCGGTCGTTTCCATTGCACCAACCATCGGGGGGTGTCCATGGTTCCAGCAGGTCGGCCATTTTCTTGGCTTTTGCCGCAGTGACATGCAGCGGGTCATTCGTGAATTGCGTATTAACCAGCTTTTCCATGCCGGGGATTGATAGCACTTTGAACCATGTTCCATTCGGCAGGCCCACGTCGCTTATGCGTTCACCGGCGCGGCGCTTATCAACTAATTCAACTGACATTGCGAATCTCCTTATCAATTTTGCGCACGTAATACGTCAGCCAGGCTTTTGGCCGGAACGTATTGGGCGGCAGGCAGTTAATGGTTTTGGCGTGCTTATCAAGAAGGGTGGTGATAATGCTGTCGTGCTCTGATTTGGGCTTGCCGTCAATGGCGGTGAGTATTTCCGTTCTGCACTTACGCGCCACGCTACGGAGTGCGTTTTCAGCTTCTGGCGTCATATAGACCCTCACGCAACTCTCCGATTCCTCTCCGCACGCTCAATGCGCTCATAATCTTCCCTGCACTCAGTGCAGCAGAAGAAGCCCTTATCAACTTTCTCGCCGCGGTCACCATTGTGACAAACGCCGGTGAATGTCATGCTCGGTCGCTCTCTGTTGGCAAGCGCTACCTCAATCATCTGCAGCTCAAGCGCCGCTGCTTCATCTGCAATATCACACATTTTCCGCCTCCTTAAATGCCTGCTCGCACTGCAATGCCACACGGTTAATGTGCTGCTCCATCGCCTGCAGCGACTGCACATCTGACAGCTGCACATCCAGATGAATCAGGCCGGTAATCGCCTGGCTGAGCTTTGGATAGTAGCCAACAAGTTGCTGCCATTCCTTGCCAGCGTTATCGCCTTCCTTGGTGATTTTCTTCTCGCGGACGATGTACTGATACTGGTCAGCGGTCAGAACGTATTTGTCGCCGATATCGATTTGCATGATTTTCTCCAGGCACAAAAAAACCGCTTTCGCGGCATTGGGATTTATTCGGGGTGGGGTTATGGCTTGCGGTAGAGTGCGACATCGTTGGGCTTTTCGTTGCCCGGCGGCCACATGTAGCCAACGCTGCCACCAAACCCGTCAAGGTTACCTTGAGCTGTAAATGCTACCGGCTCACCAAACGCCTTGCGCAGCGCCAGCAGCTCCTTCGCCATCAATACGATTTCTTCAGTGACATTGCACATGCGCTTATCGTGAGCGAATTGCTCCAACCTCTCATCACTAATCATCCTTCCTCCGGCGCCGCAGCCAGCGCGGATTCGTAGAACTCATCAAACAGCGCATATGCGCCAGCCCAGTTCCCCGCGATGTAGCTGCCAATCTCAGTGTTTTGCTGCACCGCCTTAATCATTTCCGGCGTCATTTGCTTCGGCACTTTCACCCACTCTGCACCACCTGTGGCACATATAGGCTCTATTGGTGCTGTGGGTGGGGCATTTAGGCGCTTAACTTCCTCTAAGCAATCATTCCACCCTTGAATTCTTCCCCATAACTCATCCATTCCTACCCATCTCATACGCGGGTGGTCGGCATCCATTTCATCAGGCAACTTCAAAGCCGGGCTTGCAGGTTGGGTGAGAGCGGCAAGTGCGGTCTCAGCCACCATGCGCAAGTTATGCGAATATTCATAACTGTCATCACGCGCAATCATGACGTTGCAGGTATCGATGATTATCTTTCGCTGTTCTTCGGTCATCATGATTTCACCTCGTATCCGGCGGCTCGGATTGCTTCTATCACGCCCTCTTTTGAAAGGCATAATACCGGTTCTGCGTTCATCGGGTCTGTTGTGTAAGCGCTAATCATCAGCGCACCTTTTTTCAACTCAATCGGCATCAGTTCTGGCACTGGCGGCGCGGAGCACCAGAACCTGTATTCAACCATGTCACCAAACGTGTCTTTGGCCTCCTGAAGCCTTTCAATCGGTAGCGCTAACCACCTTGAAACAGGTTCGGATTTGAATCTCCATTCAAAAATTCCAGGCTCAGCATTCAGACACGGCAGCAGTGCCTTAGCCATGGCGAGCACCATCTCGGAATGGTCTTGCGGATTGGCGATAACGTCTTCGCAATGTGCTTTTAGTTGCTGGTTAGTCATGGGCATACTCCTTGATTAAATCGATGAGTTTTTCAGCGTCAACGGTGAAACGCTTGAGTGTTTCACACCCACCGACTTTTGCTCCCTGAACACGATATCCCGTGTCGTTATCACTGACGCACAATGAAAATCCACCCTCCTGGTTGTGGCATATCTCAACGTGAACCTTCTTGCCAGTTAGATTGCCCATCAATCACCTACCTTTATTTTGTTGGCACGGAGCTGGTCAGCGAACAATTGAGCTTTACTAGCAACCCAGTCGTTTTGAATGGCCATCTTGGAATCTTGGTTTTGCGCATACGTTTTGCTGAGATCTGCGCGTTGAGCCGCAAACATGGCCAAACCCTCCGCCCGCACCTCGTTGAGGATGGCTTCAGTGGCTGGGGTTTGTTCTTCAGGCATTACGTAATTAACAGAACCAAGAAAACCATTTTCCTCAGACGGCTTCTGTTCTTCGCACTGCTGCGCATACTTCAAAATTACGCCAACACAAACACCTTCCACTTCATCGCACCATCCGTCATGCGCATCCGCTCGGTAATCATCAATCATTTCGTTTGCGGCATTAATAGCCTCCGCGTGACTTCTGTATCGTTCAAATCCGCAATCAGGGCTATACATGAAATATTCAGCGCCACACTTGAGCACCACATTCTCCGCCAGCACCGCATCCAGCTTCTGCTGCAGGGCGGCGTAGTCCTCCAGTCGAACAAAAGTGCCACCCTTGACGCCCAAGTCGATGAGCCCGTCAGCCACGACATATTGCTTAACTTGTTCCATCACTCTTTCCCCTCATTCGCCAACCGGGTACAGGCCAGCGTCGATTAATCTGGCGCGGCGCTGTGCCGCCTCTGTGTTTATGCGCTGGCTGTCATTGGTAGCCATGCCGAAAGCTCGCCATGAAACGACGATCGCCTTCGGGTTTTTATGTGTTGTGCGCTTGGTGCTGATGAGCGTGTACGTGTAGTCGGTGCAGGCATCGACCGGCACCGGTTCGGAAGCTGTAATCACCGCCGCCTTGCCGCGCAGGCATCCACGCATCAGGCTATTGAATTCACCGAGAGACATATGAAAAAGGGCGCTTAATTCGCGCCCTGTCATTGGATGTTTGCTGAGTTGCCACACGACCTTTTCCTTAAAGCCGTTGTTGGGATGCTGGTTGCGGCGGTAGTGGGGTTGTTTGAGCATGATTACACTCCGGCTTCATCCAGTTCTGCCTTGCGCAGCAGGTAAACGTCGGTTGCCTTTTCGAGCAGGTCAACATTATCTGCCAGCACTTTTGCTGCGTACTTGTAGCACTTGTCCAGGCCTGCAACTGATTCAGCATTTGATGCCGCTTCGGTGAAATCGGCAAGCAGCTCATCCGGCGTGCGCGCTGGGTTATTGGTGTTCGTCGCCGGGTTAATTTCGCGCTCGGGCTGCTGTGTTTCTGGCTTGCTGTTGATCAGGTTGTTCAGGTCGGCGCGGCTACGTGCGGGAGTAACGTCGCGTTCTGCTCGCTGTGATGGCTCGAATTCGTCTGGCGTGTAGACACCGAGAATAACGTCAGGGCAGTAGAGGCGCGCCCAGTATTTTACAGCCAGGTATGCCAACTGCTGTTTTGGTGCCGTCTTCCATAAAGGCGAGTTGCGGGTGCTGACAAACTCCATGTAAAGCGGCTCACCCCAGGTGATTTCCGCTTCATCGCGCAACACAGCACCAACCCTAACAAACAGTCCCTTTTCATTTGCCGCGTTTTTATCTCCCGGCCTGAATGTGTCCCAGTTGCCGCCGTATTCATACTTGAATCGGCCCTGAACAGCTGTTGAGCTGGTTACCACGGCGTTGACCAACTGAGCCTCATAACCGAGCGTGCCGTTAACCAGGTGCGTTTTCTGAGCTACGGCGTAGGGATTCATTCCCCACTGAGCAGCCTGAAGAGCAACCGCAAGACAATCAGCCTTGTTGCCAGCCAGGTGCTTTGGAACGGTCGATACACCCATCGCCATTACTTCGGCAAACGCCTGTAGCTTTTGCAAACCAGTAGGGCTGAAAATCGCTGCTTTGGTGTCGGCCTCGTTGACCGGCGTCTGCATCAAATCGTTGCTCATACGTTATCCTTTCTCTTTGCCCATTCCGGGCGCGTTAACTCTTCAATGCCGCCCCAGTTACCGGACTGTATGCATTCGTGATAGGTTGTGAGGTCACGCCGGAACAGGTCATAGCCGACCGCCACGTCATCATCTTTAAGCTGGAATGTGCGCACCGGGTAGCGACCGCAGTCGATCGACTCGCTGACGGCGATAAAAATGAATAGGGGATATTCGCCAAACTGTTTGCTGAATCCTTCGCGATAGTAGGCGTCCTGAACGTGGTAGCGGAACTCTTCGACGTGGCGTGCAAAGCGGCTCATGTCTGCGACCTTTTTCACATCGACAACCACCGGCTGGTCTGACAGGAATTTGTCCGGCCTGATGCGGCACAATTCCCCGGTCTCACCGTCGTTCCAGTAAATCGATGCTTCCTGATGACCTTCTGCTTCGAGCAGCCATCGCGCCGCGGGATGGGCGAGGGCGCTTGCACGCATCAACTTCAACTTACGTCCCTGTTCGGCGTCCATAACCGTCATTCCAGTATTCTCACAATCCTTGAGGAACTGCTTTTCGTCTTCCTTTCCAGCGGTGGTGCGGCGGTTAAACTCCGGCGCCACAATGAATCGCCTATCGAACTCTTCCGGCTCCAGCAGCAGGCAGTGAAGCGCAGTACCCATGTCGAGCGCTGCTTTCTTCTCTTCGTCCTCTGGTGCTTCCTTGCGCCACTGAAATATGGCCGGGTTGATCGCAATGTCATCCAGCTGCGATTTGCTGATGCCGGCACCGCGGTGATATGCCTCGTTGCTAATGTCGAAGTAGACGCCGGGTTCCATTACGCTACCTCGTCATAGCTGTGTTTATGCTTCCAAATCTCGATCGCTCGCTCACGCTTTGCAGCTGTCACCATCATCTCGCGCAGAAACGTCTCAGCCGCTTCTATTGCTTCATCATCCATGTCGAACATACCGATAACCGGGTTATCAAAATGACGCAGCATGAAGGTGCAAATGGGCGCCATGAGTGGGTTGCTCTTGTGCTGCTCCATCATCTCGTCAACGCGCGCGCCGATAATGTCCAGCTCGTCATCCGGCAGGCTGTCGGCGATCGCTTGGACTTCCTTGCCGTCTTTTTCGTAAGTGCGGAATTTCATTGGTGCGCCCTCCTGAGTAACTGCATTGCCATAACCCACTTAGCACTGTCACCAAACAGGTGGGCTTCTCTCGAAAGCTCCTGAGCCTTATTGAAGTAGCGAATTTTCATAGCGGGTTACCTGGCTGGTTTAGCGTGTCGATAAGTGAGCGCCAGCCAGAGCGGAGGCGGCGAACGAGGCGGTCAAGTTGTGATTCGTTATGCTGGGTGAAACCCACGACGGGTCCACCCACGATGGCGTAGTTCATCATGGGTTCCTGAAAATTAAGGTTGATTGGTGTTGGAAAAAAGAAGGGCCGCATTGCGCAGCCCATAAGGATGTAACGTTCTATTTGTTGCTCAAGGGCTCGACTCTCAAGCGTTGGTGACTAGCACCGAAATGCCCTCATTGAAGGCATTGCGCTGCTCTATCAGCTAAAATAATCCCTCTGCATCACTTTCCAGATGAGGTGCGTTATGAAGAAAAGTGAACTCCCAACCAAAATCTGCACCGTGTGTGGACGGCCTTTCACATGGCGGAAAAAGTGGGAGAAGTGCTGGGATGAAGTGCGTAAGTGCTCGGAACGGTGCCGGAGGCAGTGAGCGTTGTCAGTGTTTACCGGCCCAGCACCTGAGAATTTACATTGCGAGATTTTTGAAGATGCGGAAGTAACTTTCCTATGAATCCACAGCGTGCACCCTCGTAGGAAAATCCAATCTCATTCAGGTAGCACGGATGCGATTCTGTTAGCTCAATCCTGTCAAACCACAGGCTAAACCCAGCAATGTGAAGTGTTCCCAGGTTGCAATACCATTCAATATGGCAATTAGTTCCTTCACCATTAACGAAGGCGATTTTGCGCATGCTGACGTCATCCAAATTAGAAATTATTCCCTTTGACTGAGCAGCTTCGAGCAATTTTATTACTTCTTCTCTTTTGCTTAAATTCACTCTCAAATCCTCGCTATCATCGCCAACCCCATCAGCAAGCAGTCACTACCCAGCAGATAATGCAATCTCGTCTTCTCATGGTATTGGCCTTGGTTAAGGTAAAAAGAAACCCGCTCGGGGGCGGGTTATGCGGCTTCTGATGTTGGTAGGCCAATCATCTTATTCAGGTCTTCAACTTTGAGGGCGGGCAGTGATGCTTTTACGCTGTCGATATTATCTGGTATCAGTTCTTGGCTCTCCGGCCAAACCTCGATCAGTCGCTTAATCGTGGTGACAGAATTCAGCGCTGCCCAAACCGTTTTTTCAATATCTTCCTTACGCTTGTTGGCCTTGGACTGCTCAGCAATTAACTGATCAAATTTAATGGCGATTTCATGATCCGCGGCAAAAAGGCAGCTATCACGCTGTGGGGTCACCAGTGCGATTCCATTACCTTTGCTATCCGAACCATAACTAACTCGGCCTAAGCGGCGTCCACCAATTGCCAAATCTATACCGTAATTTTTACTGGCAGAAATGTAGATGCTGACTCCCAGCTTTTGAGCATCAGATTCCATTTTCTCAAGTTTTTTAATAATGGCATCGATCTCCTTTGCCTTATCTGCGCCACCGAAAGCAAAGATGCGAGCATCCTGTGCTAGCTGTCCTTTGCGCTTATCAATGCTTTCAAGCTCAGCGATAACGCCAGACTTAATCAGAGCATTTTTAGCGATCTGCTCACGAATCACATTTGTTAAACGTACCGTCATACTCACCTCTCATCAGTTCTGCTGCGTCCACGCTGTTTAGTGAACAGGTGGCGTAAAAAGGCTGCGGGTTAGGCATCCTGTATCAACCATCCGGAATTACCGGATAGTTCACTTAATCTCGTCGCGCAAAACTTCCAGCTTGGTTATGGCTGCCAAGTAGGCGCGTTCGTAATAAATCATCAGGCCGTGCAACTTCTCTTGGCGCAACTCATTGCGCATCATCACGATCGCTTCGTTGATGACTTCAACCTTTGCATCTCTGATGGCTTGGTTGCGTGGCTTCTTGCGAACCTTTGGCAAATCACGCAAGCACTTTGGTATGTACTGATCTTGCATACTCAACCTCTCGTCTTTAAGGCTGTTAGATTTACGAAAGCCAATAAAAAAGGCCGCTTGAGCGACCTTCTTTGATTAGTGGTGACTTTGATTTGTCATCTATCCAGAACCCTTGCAGCTGCTTCCATAGCCTGAACGAGCAATTCAGAGCGCTCCGGGTTATTCGACGCCAGCGCCGTTCTTAGCGCGTCAGCAATCACCATCTGTTTAGATTCAACGCCGAAATCATGGAGAGTAAAAACCATGTCTCCCACAACCCGACACATCTCATCATAAAGCTCATCTGCTTCCTTGATACCCATGGTGCACCTCACTCAAAAATTGAGCTTCAGGTTATCACCATTCCCTCACTTAACAATGTGAACCGCGTCTTTGCGCACCTTGCGATGACCGGCGTTATAAATTGCGATTTCCGGCAAACACACTGCTCCACCTTCCTGCTTATCTCGCAGACTAGGGGAGGAGGTGGCGCGGGCAACCTTCGCTGTACAGCCCAAGGAGAGCTTCGTGAAGGCCCGATCGATTCTTTTGGTGTAACCGTCACGCTCAATCTGTTCAGTCGATTTGCGTGCGTTGTACGCAGCCATACGGCGTTGATTTCTGTTCATGGGTATTCCTCGATGAGTGCTTGGGTGGTCAAGTGGATGTGGCATTGTGGCTCGCATCGCAGCAGCGCCGACTGCCATCCCGATTCGCACATGCCCTGCGCGGCATTTAGCGTTACTTTTAGGCTCGGCCACCTGACCCCGAAGCACTCGCCTCGGCCTGTGTATTCACAGGGCTAAATTTTTAAAGAGCTGAAAATCCGTTTCGTTGTTCGCCAGCGTCCTGCTGTGGGATAAACAATAGCTAAAGCGATAATCACAGTCAATCGCCTAAACGATAAATAACATAGACAAAGCGATAATTTGTTGAATGATAAAGTGATTTATTTTTGTAAGGGCGAAAAAAAAGACCGCGTTTGCGGTCTCTAATTTGAGGAGGGGATTGTTGAAGGGTTAGTAGTCTACTTCCGACCACCAGAATACTCGGCCCAAAATTTCCACTTCATTCAGGTTCTTATCTTCATCTGGATGCTCCGCTTTGTTATAGCTGCGGATGCTTACGGTCTCCGGGCCAACACGGAACAACATTTTAATGCGCTTCCATCCATCCTGGTTAATTGCATACATTTTTCCGTCGATGATCTTCTTGTCATCAGTATTTATGGCAACGGTAGCGCCATCAGAAATTCTCGGTTCCATACTGTCACCCCTTGCCGGGAAGCAAAGAATCCCTGATCCATCAGTTTTTGCCCCAATGCGGCGCAGTGTCGCTTTAGAAAACCTAAGCATGTAACCGTTGTAATCCTCTTCGCTATAGCTGCCATCCCCACAAGCGAACTCAATGTCCTTGAGGAAGGGCACTTCAACTTCATCATCATCCAGCGGAGTACTACGATCCCATGCTTTAACGCCAACCCATTCATTTTCAGGAGGAATGGTTGAATCTGGGTGATGCGCTCCGCTTTCTGAATGATGCATTGGCTCTTCGCCAGTTGCAAGCCACTCAGCGCGGACGCCCAGAACTTTGGCTATATCAACGGTTTTGCGAGAACCATTAGAGCCATTAAGAAGTTTGTTGATTGTGGACTGCGCCATGTCAACGGATTTAGCAAGCCTCCCTTGCGTCATACCCGCCTGTTTCATGGCTAAGTCGAGCCGTTCGGAAAAAGTCATATACACCTCAGATTTAGACATCCAATTCTATCGCTGGGGCGATTTATAATCAAAATCGCAAAGGCGATTGATTTTCGCTAAAGCGATAGTTAAACTCACCCTTAATCAATCGAAGAGGTGATTATGAAAAACGCAGCCGTAGAAAAAGCGATTGAGATTGCAGGCAGCCAGATGGCGCTAGCTCGTCGTTGTGGCAAGGCGCAGTCAACAATCTGTGACTGGCTGAACGGTAAGAAAAGGATTTCCCCTGAGCACGTCCACTCTCTTGTGGCTGCTACAGATGGAAAGATCCCTGCTTACGAGTTCCGCCCTGACTTACCAGCTCTATTCCCACACCCGGGTCAAGCAGCTTAAGAAACACCGCTCTTTATCAATCTGACCGCCCTCGGAACACCAGGGCAAACCCAAGTGACTTGCTCACCGCAATGTCACGCAACGAATTTACTAAAAGGAATTATCAATCATGGAACACGCAAGAAACAGCAAGTTAATCAATGAAGTGGAAACAGAACTCCGATCCCGACTGACACACAAAGGTCAGCGCGTTCTGGCTGATGAAGCTGGATGGCACGAATCGAAGGTTAGCCGGTTAAACCTGCGCGATATGGCGACGGTTTTCGTGCTGCTGGAGAAGGTGTGGGAAACAAGCCTGATTGCAGAAGTTGCCCGACAAGCGGTGGCAGCTGCGATTGGAAAAGAAAAAGCGCCGAACTGCGGGAACAGTTTCAGCGCCTGATGTATGGATTAACTGGATCAACATACAGGAGTAATTATGAGTAGTTTACTTTCGCTTTACAAGGCCAAAGAGAAAAACGGCACCGAAATGTCGGCAAAGAAAACCTTCCTGGTGCCGCTGTCTGAGCTGTATATCGAGCCGGGTTACAACGTGCGTGAAATCGATCAAGCTCACATCGAAGAATTCCGCGACGCTTACATCGCCGGTGAATTTGTGCCGCCGCTGGCGGTGCAGGTGACCGACAAA
>Ga0308169_10004923_pt1 | contig 12287 bp, 12 predicted proteins | sample PhyBR1_2_FD_202139 | JGI IMG/M metagenome (GOLD analysis project Ga0308169, IMG submission 202139) | Phyllosphere microbial communities from UC Gill Tract Community Farm, Albany, California, United States - DLSLSB.R1 | ecosystem: Host-associated > Plants > Phyllosphere > Unclassified | place...
ACGCCCTTGGCGGAGCCGGGCTTCTGACGGACCAGGACAATGCCGGCGACCTCGACGTATCGGCCATCCCGAATGTTGGCGAGATCGGCGCATTTGGTGACGCCGCGCCTAGCCGCCATATAGGTACGTCAGATAACTCGGCACAATCTGCCCTTTAGACGTCAGGCAAAGGCGAATGAGTTTGGCTGCCCATCGTGGTCGTGGTGAGTTCGCGCTCCCGGCGACCCTTCGCCAAACTCCCCGCCCTCTCGGGCCGACCCAGAAGCAGACACGAAGGCGCCCTCGCCCCCCGAGACAGAGACCGGTTTTTGGCTTGCTCGAAGTCCTCGCCCGTAAGTTCTGGCTCCTCACCGTCCGATACGGTCAAAAGAGATCTCAGCAACATGACTGCAAAGCCGCATTCGTCAGGCGCGGTCACCGGTATCGACTACTCAGGTGGCGCGGAGCGTCCCTCCCGATCGCCCCGCTCCCTCCGGGCCCGCTGCCATGGCCAGCATCCCTCGATCTCGGTCTCGAGCGAGAAGCTGAGAAAAGTTCGGATCACGATGATGCCGCCTAGAAGCGCCACGCTCTGGAACGTGAGCGGCGCAGTGATCGTCGAGATGATATCCGCTCCGACCAGCAACTCGAGCCCGAGCAGGATGCCGCGACCAAGGTTGGATCGGCATGCCTGATACGCGGCCTGCCATCCGCCACCTGGAACCCTGATCGCACAAAAAGGATGGCGGCCAGCCGACACCGCCGATGATGATCCCTACGCCATCAAGCTCGAGGAGCTTGGCCAGTTGATCGACGAAGGCGTGGACTCCTTCGGTATCCATCGCATTTCTCCTGTGCAGAGCGCAGCCCGCTTACGTCCATGAGCCTTGCAGGCAGACCAGCGCTCCGGGCCGAACAGCGCACCTAACGGGCAAAGGCTATGGTCGACCGGGGTAGATCGCGAAAGCTGACTTTGCTCGCGGGCTAGGCCGAAGCTCGCTCCGGCGGGGCGCTCTTTCGTTGCCGCACTTGTTGCCCGTCCAAAGGCCTGTGTTTGCACGCGAGCACTACCATCAACGCCGCCACGCTTCCCCAGCCGAGCCGGTACCAGCCCACGTCGCGAGCGCCGCTCAGGCTCGGCGGCAGTGGTGCGCCAGGGTAGCCGCCATACCTGTAATGCGGGTCGTCCCAGCCTAGCTTGCTCAGGGCGAGCGACCCGATCAGGTAGAAGATCATGTACCCCCAACCAGCGAGCTTGTTCGGTGCAAGTGACTGAAGGAAAAGCGCAAGCGCACCAAGCAACAGCCATTCGTAGGCTTTGGGAAAGACGTACCATGTCAGGTATGCAGCCAGCGCGGGCGGCTGCCCCTTGGCGAGTTCAGTAACGGCCCCGGCTCCCGCGCTAGTCACTGCTAGCAACAAGAAAACTAGTGCCAGCGCGAGGAGCTTTGGGATCACCAGCACAGCCCTGCCTGCCGGGGTTGCCGCTATCAAAGGCGCGATATGGTGCTCGCGCTCAGCCCAGAACAATTCACCCGCGAAGAACAAGGCGACCACCGTTGGCACAAGCTGGAACGAGCTTGCCAGCGCGGTCACGGTGGCCGGCGTTCCGATCACTCGCGCCGCCGCTGCCGCGGCCGCCGCTAGTCCCATTAGCAGCAGCACGGCAAAGGCAGGCGTCACGACCACGCGCCGAGCCTCAAACACGGTGCGTACGCAGATCTGCGTGCCGACGATGCTCCACCCCGAGCGCGAGTGCAGCGAAGACCGCGTCCGCCGTGCGTCGGCGGGCAGAGCGGCTGTATGCGGCGGGTCAGCGCCGTCGCCCACGCCGACCAGCAGTGAGCCGCGCACGCCGCGTCGAGGCGCGCGTGGCTGGGCAAGCCATGTCCCGAGCCCGACAAGCGCAGCGGCCACCGCAAGCCACACCAAGCGATTGGCCAGCAACGCGCCGCCAAGAGCGGGCAACATCACCTCGCGCTGAGCAGGACCCCACCCCCGGATGGCGTCCGCTACCGCAGCAATGCCGAACGGCTCTATGACGCTCAGCCCGGCACTGCCGTTGTCGCTTGCCAGCCCGTACAGCGTCAGCAGTCCCGCCGCGCCGAGCAGGCACCCTGTCATCGACCGCGTGACCGACGTCAGCGCGAAGAACAAGGCCGAGGCGAGGAACAAGTTGGGGACCGCCAGCGCGAAAAACGCGAACAGATGGGCTTCCACCGGCCCAGTGCCGAGGCCCAGCACTGTGCCGGCCACCGCCATCGCGGCGGGGACCGATACAAAGCATAGCAGCACTGCCCCAAATGCGCCCAGAAACCGTCCGAGTGCATAGCTCCGTGGGTTTACGGTCGTCGCGCGGACCAACTCCGCAAATCCGCTCACCTCGTCCCGAACCCCCGCCTCGCCCACGAACGCTGCCGCGGTGAACAGGAAGAACAAAGTCCAGACGAGGTGCATGCGAACAATGGCTGCGGCCCCGGTGCGCGTGCCCTCGTCCGCCAGCCCGACCCGCAACTCGTCGATGGCCATGGAGCCGGCTACCATCAACACGGATACCGCGAACACGATCCAGAAGACGCGTCCGCCGAGTTGCTGGCGAAACTCGTGCCAGGCAAGACGAACGATCACCGCCGCAATTCTCGTTCGTGCCTGAGCGCTGCGAAATACGCGTCTTCCAGCGTTGTGGTGACGGTTTCGAAGTTGGGTCCCGGACGCTCATCGGCCAGTACCCGCACGGCAAGTCGCCCACCCGAGATCCGCCTTGAAAGCAACGTTGCGGCGTCGGCACCGGACTCCGCGGGACCATGCCACACCCGCCCATCAAGAGCACCGGCAAGCGCACCCGGTGAATCATGAGCTAGCACGCGCCCGCCAGCCAGCACGGCCACTCGCCCGCATAGATCCGCGACGTCGTCGACGATGTGGGTCGACACGATCACGACCGCACTCTCACCAAGGCCGAACAGCAATTCGTGAAAGCGATTGCGCTCAGCGGGATCGAGCCCTGCGGTCGGTTCGTCCAGAATGAGCAGGTCCGGCTCGCCTATCAGCGCCTGCGCCACACCCCAACGCTGGCGCATCCCGCCGGAAAATGTGGACACAGCCCGGCCGCGAACATCCCACAGGTTCACCAGCCGTAGCAGCCGCTCGGCGGTGTCGCGCCGCTCACCCCGCCCGGTTATTCCCTTAAGTACCGCGATCTGGTCGAACAGCACCTCCGCCGATACGCCTGGATGGACGCCAAAATCCTGCGGCAGGTAGCCCAGCCGACGCCGCAGCGTCCGAGGCTCCGTAAGCATGTCTATCCCGTCGAAGTGCAACCGCCCCCTCGATGGAGATCGCAGAGTGGCCGCGACCCGCATCAGTGACGATTTACCCGCCCCGTTGGGCCCAAGCAGTCCGAACAGCCCGCGGCCGATGGACAACGTCACCCCATCAAGCGCGGGGGTCCCGTCCGGATAGGTATGCGATACCTCCTCGATCTCCAGCATGTGCTTCAGCCTGTGACGTGGTTAGTCGCCGACGCGGGCGGCGCGCTGGGTGAGCACGATGCGCATCGGCCCCTTGGATGTCGTCCCGGTCACCGTTGCCCGACCCACGAAGCCCGTCTTGTCATAGGTGCCCGACCGAGTGACGTGCATGGGCTCGCCACGCTTCTGCGGACAGGTAAGCACCTGATCGTATTTGCCATCGGCAACGTGCTGGACATCGACATGGCACCGCGCTTTCGGATCGGGCGCGATAAGCGCCTCCACCCCCTGGTCCGCCGACAGGCGTTTATGCTCCGTCTTCGACTTACCCTGCATCATGCGTGCTATGAAGCCCGGCAACCCTGGCACGGACATTTCTACCGTAGTGGACGTGACGTCCCATCTGCCAGGCGCAAGCGCCAGGTCCGCAGCGAGGGCAGCGGACGGAAGCATGATGAACGCGGCGGCAAGAGTTCTGAGCATAGCCATATGTACCGCGTGCTCACTTGCGCAACCAGCCCCCTCGCTCTGCCCGCCACTCCCTTTTACCAACTTCGGCGGTTCAGCTTGGATGTACCTTTAGAAGACCAGCCTGGTTTAACGCGTTTAGCTTTTGCACACCAATCGACGGGACGACGCCGACGATCCGCCGTTGATCTGCGGCTAAAGGATAAGCGGCTATCCATCTGATCTGCTAAAAAGTGGGGGGATGACCTTCTGGCTCCTCAAGGCAGCAAATTGCTGCTCGAACATGTCTTCCGTGTCGATGCAGGCGTGAAAGCCCGCAAGCCGTGCCTTGATGGTGCTGCTAATGTTATCGAAACCGCTGGCGAAGATGAAGTCGCCGAACGCCCAGGAGGCAACACTCTCATACGCGATTGGCTGCAGCCCATAGCGCGCGACCATGTTGGCCCAGAGTGCGCCCTTGTCCGCCATGTAGGTAGCGAGCGGCATAGGCAGCGGATCTGCCCAGTCCATATCGAACATGCGTGCGATCTTTGGCCACATATGCTGCCACCGAAAATAGTCGCCATTGGTCAGGTTGAAGATCTCGTTACGCGCCGTGGCCGCCGTACCCGCCCAGTCCGTCGCCTCAGCGAGGATCTCGGCCGAACTCAGTTGATAAAGCGCCTCATAGGCAGCGCGGGTGCCCGGAAAGCGCAGAGGGATGCCCAACTCCTTCGAGATAGCTGCGTAGACGGCGATCACCGTCAGCAAGTTCATCGGGTTGCCAACAGCAAACCCGCATACTGCTTCCGGCCGCAGGGCGGTAAAGCTCCATGCCTTACCCTTCTGGCGTTCCCGCAAAAGATCTTCCTGGTCGTAATAGAAATTGGGCGGCATCAGCCGCGGATCATCCTCGCGTGCCGGTGTCTTGAAGGGGCCTAGATCCGCGCCATAGGCTTTGCCGCCCTGGTAGAAGGTGATGTGCTGCAGGTCCGGCGAGCTTTCCTCAACTACGTCCAGCAGGTTGCGCAGGATCGCGACGTTGACCTCGCTCTTTTCAGCAGCCGTGGCTTTTTCAATATACGCACCGAACACGACGTGCGTGACATCGTGGATGCCGGACAGGCGGTCGTGTACCTGGTCAAGCTGGAGCAGATCGACCGAGATTGGTTCGACACCTGGGATCAGCGGCTCTCGCCGACGGGACAGGCCGAAGACTTCGGTTTTGGGTTGCGCGGCCAACCGGATGGCTGCGGCGCGGCCAATGACGCCTTGAACGCCGGCAACGATGACTTTCCTGTGCACGGGTCGTCCTTGTCGATTGTCTGACATCTGATCTTACGGCGCGATCTGCTTGACGGGCCGGATGAGGATCTCCTCAATCAGCACACGCGGGTGCTGGGCGAAGGAGTAGACGAGCGCCTGGGCCACATCTTCTGCAGTAAGCGCGTCGACCGTTTCGCGGCGTTCGCGCATCGCCTCTTCGGGAACGTTGTGGCCCCATTCAGTCCAGACCGCACCCGGCTCGATCACAGAGACACGAATACCCTCCGGGCCTAGCTCCTTCCGGAGGGCGTCATGGAACCCGACCACCGCGAACTTGGTCGCATTGTAGATGCTCCATCCCGCTATCCCGTATCTCCCGCCGACGCTGGAAACGGATGAGATCATTGCGCCTTTCCGCCCCTTCAGGAGCGGGATCGCAGCATGAGTACAGTTGAAGACGCCATATAGATTGGCGTCGACCTGCGACTTCCAATCTTCAGGCTTGGAGTCAGCGAACGCACCGTTGATACCGACTCCGGCATTGTTGAACAGCAGGTCGAGCCCGCCGAAACGGTCACGGACTTCGTCAAACAAAACATTGACCTGCTGTTGATCACCTACATCGGCCGTGATCGCAATCGCCTTATCGCCAAGTTCTTCGACCAGCGCGTCCATCCGCTCTTTGCGGCGGGCGGCAAGGACAACGCTTACGCCTTCCTCCACGAGCAGCCGTGCCGTGGCCTCGCCAATTCCGCTCGACGCGCCTATGATGACCGCGACCTTACCGGTCAGATCCTGCATTTTCATCCGGTTCTACTCCGATTGTGCTTCAGCGATCGACCATCGCCATTTGGTTGTCGTTATATCGCGGGCCCGCCACCGCTTCGGGTCGAAGCGCCTCGTTCAGCCGATTCATGTCCTCGGCATCGAGCATAATGCCGGCTGCCACAGCATTCTCTTCCAGGTAGGTTCTACGCTTGGTGCCCGGGATTGGTACGATGTCGTCCCCCTTATGGAGAAGCCAGGCGAGTGCGACCTGCCCGGGCTTTGCCCCCTTCCCTTCGGCAATCGCGCGCACCGCATCGGCCGCTCGCATGTTTGCCACAAAGTTCTCGCCCTGGAAGCGCGGATCGCCGCGGCGGAAGTCTCCTTCGGGATACTCCTCCGACGGCTTGGCGGTACCGGTTAGAAAGCCACGGCCGAGCGGGCTAAATGGCACAAGGCCAATCCTGAGCTCACGCAGGAGCGGGATAATTTCGAGTTCGAGGTTGCGCTCCCAAAGCGAATACTCGCTCTGCAATGCGGTGACAGGCTGTACGGCATGCGCGCGGCGGATAGTGTCTGTGCCCGCCTCCGAGAGCCCGAAGAAGCGCACCTTGCCTTCGGAAATGAGTTCGCCAACCGCGCCCGCGACATCCTCGATCGGCACGGCGGGGTCCACACGATGCTGGTAGAACAGATCGATGTGGTCGGTGCCAAGCCGGCGCAGGGACGCCTCGGCGACCGAGCGGATATGCTCTGGCCGGCTGTCAGTGCCCGACATCTTTCCATCACGGATGTCGAAGCCGAACTTGGTCGCGATGACGACCTCGTTCCAGCGCCCTTTGAGGGCACGGCCGAGCAGCTCCTCATTTGTAAAAGGTCCATACACCTCGGCGGTGTCGAGGAAGGTCACGCCGAGCTCGATCGCGCGATGTAGGGTTGCGGTCGACTCCACATCGTCGAACGTACCGTACGATTGGCTCATGCCCATGCAGCCGAGCCCGAGCGCGGACACGTGCAGCCCTTGGCTACCGAGGGGGCGTTGGTTGAGCATGGTAGTTTCTGTCCTGCTGTTACCCACGAGGTGGATGGGCACGGTCAGAACGTCCAGCGTCGCCAAAGGACGCGTCGTTGAACGCGGGAAACAATCATTCTGGCAGGTAGACGAAATGATCCCTAGCGGTCTGACGGTGACGATTGATCGTTGATACTAGACCCCGTCGAGGTTCGCCCGTTCTGATCAGCGTCGCTGATTGGCCGCTTGGCTGCTGTGCGACTGCGGGGTCGGGAACGCCTCCTAAAGACGTCGGAGGAATGTTTCTCGATTAGGCGGCGCATCCCCACGGTTCGTGACGCGAGCCGGTGCGAAACGTACGCCGGCGCAGCATGGTGCTTTTGGGATGTACCTCAAAAAGACCAGCCGATTTAGACCCGCCTTCCGCCCCTCGCACCTCAAATGCCAGATGGGGGGGCTCCTTCAGGTAGTTTATCACTTTCGACGACCCGGCACGTGAAAAGGTTCAATTCCGCCTTTGCAGCCAAATCGTCGCGTCCGGCGTTTCCCGATTGGTTACCGCATCCGTGGATGAGATGCCGCAGGAGAGAATAGTATGTCACGTTCTCCGTTCCTCAACGACCCTATCGAGCAGTTGTCGAAGCATATTGCATTGGCGGTGAGTTCACCGGTTGAGGAGGTGCGAGCGATGCACATCCGCGCAGCCGAGCATCTTTCGCAACTAGCGAAGGAGAACGGCATTACGCGCCGGCAAAGGCATGTCCCGCAGCGGCAAGATACCTAAGCTTTTCTGCGTCAATTTTGGAAGTGTCCTGATAGTCGGCGATCGCGATAAAGGCTCCGTACTAGGTCATTCGTGAGCCGATCTCTGACCCACAAAGCGACATTTAAACGGGCCAGTCTGTTCAGACGTCAGGGCACGTCAGACCCGCTTAGCTATCGGGCGGCCGCTCGCTTCGCCGCCCCACCGCCTGCAGTGATCCACGCGTCGATCTTGTCCTCCAGCACTGGCATTGGCAGCGATCCGGTATCGAGCACCTGCGCATGAAAATCGCGCGGATCGAACTTCGGGCCAAGCATCGCCTGCGCCTTCGATTTGGTACGCGCTATCATCAGTTGGCCAATTTTGTAAGCCAGCGCCTGTCCCGGAATAGCAATGTAGCGTTCGACTTCAGCCGTCGCGTCGGTCCGCGCCATTGGCGAATTCGCGAGCATGTAGGCGATTGCCTGATCCCGTGTCCAACCCTTGGCATGGATGCCGCTGTCGACGACCAGCCGCATCGCGCGCAGCATCTCGTCGTTCAGCCCGCCCATCCGTTGATACGGATCGGATTCCATGCCGAGCTCTTTCCACAGGCTTTCGGCGTAGAGCGCCCAGCCCTCGACATAGGCGGTGTTGCCGCCGAAGCGCATGAACGCAGGCAGCGCTGTGTTTTCCTGCGCGAGGCTGATCTGGAAGTGATGCCCCGGTACGCCTTCGTGTAAAAACAGCGTCTCCATCTCCCACATGTAACGCGAGGGCAGGTCGTAGGTGTTGTAGTCGAACACGCCCGGTCGCGACCCGTCGGGCGCGCCGCCGTTGTACGAGCCGGCCGCCTCGGTCTTTTCCTTGAACGCCGGGACCGGGCGGATCTCCAGCTTCGTCTTCGGCGTCAGCGAGAATTGCTTGGGGATTAGCTTAGAGATACGCGCCTCGATTGCCCGGTAACCGGTGCGTAGCTGGTCCACCGAGCTCGGCTGGAATTGCTTGTCAGTGCGCAGGAAGGCGAAGAACGCGGGGAGGTCGCCCTTGAACCCGACCGCCTGTTTCTGCGCTTCCATACCTTTCAGGATTCGTGCGACCTCGGTTAGGCCGAGCTGATGAACCTGCTCTGCGGTCATCGGCAGCGTCGTGTTTTGCTGGATTAGAAAAGTGTAATAGGCGTCGCCGCCAGGCAGGGAGGAAAGACCTATCGTGTCGCGCGCCGCGGGCAGATAGACGTTCGCGAGGAAATCGCGCATCCGCCGATGGGCGGGTATAATTACGTCGCGGATCTGCGCGGCATAGGCCTCCTTCAGACGCGCTTGGTCCGCTGCGGGGATCATTGCCGGAAACGCCTTTACCGGGCCGTAGAAGGTTGAACCCTCCACGCCCTCGGCTAGGAGGTTGTTAAATTCCTCGATCATGTTGGCGACAACGAGCTTGGGCTGGACGATCCCGTCCTTCATACCCTGTCGGAACAGGCCGATCGCGCGGTCGAGTACCGCGACATATTGCGCGTTGCGCTTCAGATTATTGTCGTAGTCGTCGAGTGTCTTGAACGGCGCGGCGCCGTTACCCGACGCGAAATCGGGATAGAAGGTTTGAAACCCGTTCATATGGTCGATCGGCAGGTCGCGCTGCACCTTCAAGAGCGCGGGCGCAAAGCCGGCGAGATCAGTTTCGTTTCGCGTCTTGAAGACGTCATAGGCGATCTGATCTGTCGGGGTCAGCCGGGTACGATTGATTGTCTTTAGGGCCGCGAGGTCATGCTCCACTGCCCCGCGCTCGGCCGCGAAATACCCATCGGTTAGATAGTCGCCGAGCCGGTCGGCGTAGCGCAGGTCGCCACGGAAAACCGCCTCGATGGGATGCCGCTCCAAGCTCGCCTCATCGCTTTCATAGAATAGCTGCTTCAAACGTGCGTCGTCTGCGCTCTCACCCGGCTGCACGACCGGAGCGGGTAGCGCCTGCCCCTTCGCTGCGGCAGTTGCCAGCGTGGTGGACAGTAGAGCGACGAGCATCAGTTTGACGGGCAATATGCGGTTCCTTCGGATGCAACTGTGTGGGGGTTAGGATGCGGCCATGGTTCCCGCAAGCGCGCAAGGGTCAACGCACGCCGTCAAGTCAAAACGGGCTACTGAAGGTCGGATACCTTAATGAACGTCGTGTCGGCGCGATGTCATCAAGGGCAGGTTCCAAACGAGAATAGCCGGGGAGGCCTTGGGCCGGTATTTAGTCCAATATTCCTCTGGGCCGCTATTTTGGGAACGTCGACCTACTCAGATGATAGAAAATCACTAAGACCCAGAAACCGTCATTCAGGCGCCGTTGAGCGTCAACCAAGAGCGGACGCTTGTTCATTTGCACGAACAAGCGTCCGCGTGCGCGGTGGCTACCAGGCGACTACGCCCGCATCATCGTAGAACCCGCCGGTCGGGCCGTCGTCGGCCAGCGAGGCAAGGCGGACAGCGATGGCGGCACCCTGCTCTGGGGTGCGAGGGCCAGTGTGTTGATTGAGATCGGTCGCCGTGTAGCCGGGACAGGCTGCATTCACTTTGAAGCCGAGCGGCGCCAGCTCCTTCGCGAACGCCACCGTCACGGCGTTCAGAGCGGATTTCGAGCTTTTGTAACCGAGCAGGTTCGCCTCGTGCGCCATCGGCGCGTCGAAGTCCGAGGCCCACCCCAGTGAACCTAGGCTGCTGGACATCATGACAATCCGCGGGGCGGCAGAGGCTTTCAGCAGGGACAGGAAGGCCTGTGTCGCTTGGATCGCGCCAAACACGTTCACCTCGTAGATCGCCCGCACATCCGAGATCCGATCGTCGCTCGGCGCAACCCAGCCCGTCGATATGCCGGCATTGTTGACGAGCACGTCGAGCTTGCCCGTCGCGCCCGCCAGCGCTTCGGCAGCCGCTCCGACGCTGACGTCATCGGCGACATCGATCGTCAGCGAGCGGATGTCGAGACCTTCGTCACGCAGCATGTCTGCCGCCGCTTCGCCCCGCCGTTGGTCGCGGCTGCCCAGCCAGACGGTGTAGCCGAGCCTGCCGAGCCCTCGCGCGATTTCCAGTCCGATGCCTTTGTTCGCTCCCGTCACCAGGGCCGTTCGCTCGTCTGTCATAGTCACTCCTCCAGAAGGTGACCTTGAGATGGCATGCCGCTGGCGTGCGGCATGCGCGATCCGCGCGAGAACTTGCCTGATCCGATCAGTCACCTTGTCCTGAGGGGCGGACCGACACACGTTGTCTGTATGGACGACATGTTGGACAGCCTGTGCACCATCGTCGATCGGCATGCCGCCGGTCGCTACCAGCCCAGCGCATTGCCACGCGTGGCGTTTTACAAGGACGGCGCTGCGCCGCAGCCAGTCGCGGGCGTCTACCAGCCAATGATGGCGTTGATCGTCAGCGGCGCCAAGGAGATCGCGATCGGCGACCGCCGCCTCCGCTATGACCCAGCCAGCTACTTCATCGCCACGGTCGAACTGCCAGCCTCGGGCTGCGTCAAGCTAGATCTGCCGGATCAACGCTATCTGGCGGTCAGCCTCGACCTAGACAGCGAGCGACTGGCGTCGGTGCTGACGGACGTCGAAACGGGACTTCCCTCTGCCGAGCCAGCCTTCGCCGTCAATCCGGTCACAGCCGATCTACTAGACGCGTGGCTACGCCTCCTTCGCCTATTGGACACGCCGCAAGATATTGCCACGCTTGCGCCGCTTTACGAACGCGAGATCCTCTACCGACTGGTGCAAGGCCCCCAGGGAGCCATAGTCCGCCAGATCGCACGGGCGGATAGCCGCCTCTCGCAGGTGCGTCGCGCGATCACGATGATCCGCGATCAGTTCGATCAGCCGATCCGCAGCGAGTCCTTGGCGGAGGCGGCGGGCATGAGCCCTGCCTCGTTCCATCGCCACTTCCGTACAGCCACCGCGATGAGCCCGTTGCAGTACCAGAAAAGCCTGCGACTGCAGGAGGCCCGCCGGCTGATCGTCGCAGGACGAGACGTCGCCGCTGCGGGCTATGCTGTCGGCTACGAGAGCGCATCGCAATTCAGCCGTGAGTATGCCCGGCTGTTTGGCTTGGCGCCCTCGCGTGACGTCAAGGCCCAAAAGCCGCATTTCTCTAGCGACGGCGTACGAGCGGCCTAGGATATTGGACCCATATGCGGTCACCCAGAGGCTCTTGCCTGCTCCCCATCATTCATCTTGGCCTTCGAGACATCCGACTGATCCGCGCAGCTGTCCAATCAGCCTGCTTTAGGGAAGCAAGCGGAGTTCTATCCAGCGTGTGATCGCCAAAGCACCACAGCCGCTGCGGCCTTGTCACAGCCTCATGTGAGGCTTACATGAGCACTAAATGGGATGGAGTTGTCATGGCATCGCAGCCTGCATCGATTGAGGCGCTCCTTGGCGTGAATGCTGGGCGGCAATTATCGCGCCTCGCCTTGTCTAACTCAATTGAGAGTGGCTTGCCGGTAGCCGCGCTAGACCGGCTAGCCGACACCGTGGCACCTGACGATGCCCGGTTCAAATTTCGTTTGATCCCAAAGGCAACGTTGGAACGGCGCCGGAAGGCACCTGCACAACGGTTGACGAGCGAGGAAGGGG
>Ga0308169_10004924_pt1 | contig 12287 bp, 10 predicted proteins | sample PhyBR1_2_FD_202139 | JGI IMG/M metagenome (GOLD analysis project Ga0308169, IMG submission 202139) | Phyllosphere microbial communities from UC Gill Tract Community Farm, Albany, California, United States - DLSLSB.R1 | ecosystem: Host-associated > Plants > Phyllosphere > Unclassified | place...
GGCCCCCGCCGAGCAGCCAGGCAAAGCCGGCCGTCCCCAGCCCGTCCTGCAGCGGTCCCAGCATCGTTGCGGCCGACCACCCCATCGCCAGGTAGACGAGCATCGACAGCACCCGCGCGCCCCGATGCGGACGCGTTTCCTGCAGGATGCCGACGATGGCCAGGCCCCAGACGACGCCAAGCAGGAGCCAGCCCTGGCTGCCACCCAGCATCAGCATGCAGAAGGGCGTGTAGCTGCCGGCGATCAGCAGGTAGATGCTGAGGTGGTCGAATCGCTGCAGCAGTTGCTTCAGCGAACCGCTGGCGCCGTGGTAGGCGGTCGAACAGGCATACATCAGGACCAGCGAGATGGCGTAGACGGCGGTGCTGAGCAAGCCCGGGTGGCCATTGGCATCGAAGGCCCGGGCCAGCAAGGGGATGCTGGCGCCGAAGGCGAGCACGGCGCCGCCGAGATGGGTGATCGTGTTGAGCTTTTCGCCGTGCTGCATGGCACCCCCGATGAACAGTCGGCGACGATGACATGTCGCGTCTTTATTCTAGCGCGGGCGCATGAAGCCATCCTGTTCAGGAGCCGGCGCGCGCGGCCCCTGTTGCTTTTCAGCCCAGTGACCAGACGTACTGGACCGGCGCCCAGGCGCGCGCCGGCTTGCCGCCTGCGGTCCCCGGCGTGAAGTGGCACCTGGCGATCGCCGCCCGCGCCGCCTCATCCAGCGAGGCGTCGCCGCTCGACTTGGCGACCTGCGCTTCGGCGACGCTGCCGTCGATGTCGACCAGGAAGCGCAGCGAGGTCGTGCCCTGGACGCGCCGTGCAAGTGCCTCCGCCGTGTACTCCGGCTTGGCGCACGAATTGAATTGGGCAATCGGCTTGGTGGTGAGGGCATCGTTTTGCATGACGTCGCCGGCCGGCGCGGTTCCGGCGCAGCCGGCGATGCAGGCTGTCGCCATGGCCAGCACCGGAAGCGCGGCTTTCCAGTTCAATGCCTGCGTTTCGGGACGAACCAATCGTTTGATGCGTGACATGAGATCTCCTCCGTTGGCCGCTTGGGCCAGGTGGTGGGTTGAGAACTGGAGACGTTCCAGCTCGGAAAGCGCACGGGCCAGGCGCCGCGGTTCGCCCAGTTGCCGTGCCGCGATATCGTCCGCGATCTGCTCGCGCTCGACCCGGATGCGGTGCGAGAGCCACCAGACCACGGGGTGGTAGAACAGGATGGTTTCGATCAGGCTCTGCGCCAGGTTGACCAGGTAATCGCAGCGCCGCACATGGGCCAGTTCGTGGGCTAGCAGGGCCTCCAGCAGCTGGGGCGGCATGCCGGACAGCAGCGAGGCCGGCACCAGCACGACCGGGCGCCACCAGCCGGCGGTGACCGGACTGGCCAGCGTGTCGACCACGCGCAGGCGCACTTCACGTGTAATGCCGAACTGCGCCGCCATGGCCGACAGGCGCGCGTTCCACTGCGCATCGGTGCGCTGGGTGCCGGCCGCACGTTTGATCCACACCAGGCCCAGCGCCAGGCGCAGGGCGAGCGCGGTGGCGCACGCGGCCCAGCCGCCGACCACCCAGGCCAGGTGCGCCGACAGGAAGCCGCGCCAACTGTTGCCCACGGCGTCGCCTGGCGCGGCCAGCATACCCACCAGCACCGGGGTGCCGCTCGCGCTCGCCGCGCCGCCGTGCAGGCGCGCGATCAGTTCGACCGCCGGCCACAGCAGGCACAAGAGCAGATGGATGCAGGCGAACGCGTAGCGCGTCTGCGGGCGCGCCTTGCGCAGTCCGATCATGGCGCAGGCGGCCTCCAGGCCGATCAGGGCACACTGCCAGACCGAATCGAGCAGGGTGGCGCCGATGTGGCCGACCAGTTCCTGGCCGGTCATTGATCGTCCTCCTTGAGCAACTTTTCGATCTCGTCGCGTTCCTTCTTTGAAATGCCGCTTTTCAGGGCCGCCAGCACCAGTGCCTTGGCCGAGCCGGCAAAGGCGCGCTGCATCAGGTCGCGGATCAAATTGGTCTGCAGCGAATCCTGCGGCTGGGCCGGCGCGTAGACATGCGAGCGTTCGCTTTCGTCGCGGGTCAGCAGCCCCTTGGTATGCATGATCTGCATGAGGCGCAGCACGGTGGCATAGGTGACGTCGGGACGGGTCTGTTGCATCGCTTCATGTACCTGGCGCGCGGTGGCGGCGCCGAGCGGCCACAGCACTTGCAGCAGGTCGAGTTCGGCCGCGGTCGGCTTGGGTGCATCGGCAGGCGTGGGCATGGCGCTTCCTCGGGAAAACAGGCTGGATGAATCTAGATTATCTTGTCTAGAAAAGAATGTCTAGATTATTTTCCTGTCGTGCGCGCCTGCTTTGGAATAAGTAGACAATTTTGTCTATGCGCGATTATTCTCTCCGTTCAAAGACAATCGACAGGAGACTTCATGCTCAAACATCTTGCCCTCGTGGCCGCGCTCGCGCTGCCGGCCGCAGCAGGGGCCTCGCCTTTGCCGGCCTATTCCTTCGTCCACGTGAGCGCGGAGGCTTCGCGCTACACGACGCCCAACATCGGCGCGCTCGATTTCCTGGTCACGGCCGTCGAGACCGACCCCGGCCAGGCACGCACGACGGTCGAAACGCGCATGGCCGAAGTGCGGGCGCTGCTGCAGGAGCAGGGAGTGCCGCTCGCGGACCTGGAAACGCGCGACGTGCGCCGCGAGCCGGGCAGTAACGCCGCGGCCCAGCCGACGGCGCAGGAACTGCGCGTCAGCGTGCACCTGATCGTGCGCGACCTGTCGAAGTGGCGCGCCGTGGTGGCGCCCCTGCTCGACAAGCCGAACCTGAACAGTTTCGGCACCTCGTTGGACCTGGTCGAGCGCGACGCGTTCGAGGCCGAGCTGATGGGAGACGCCCTGCGCGAAGCGCGCCGCCGCGCCGAGATCATCGCGAAGGGCGCGCGCCGCAAGCTGGGTGCGGTGACGGCGGTGACGCCGGGCGGCGTGAAAAACATGGGCGCGGCGCTGGGCCTGGTGCGCGCCGACTACAGCGGCGGGCGCTCGCCGCCGGGCGATGCCGACACGCGCGACTTCCTGTCGGTCGACGCCTTGAAGCTGGTGCAGCCGGTGGATGTGGTGTTCAGGCTGGAGTGAGGGGACTATTTCTTCTCGATCTTGCCGTGGATCTCGTTCACCATCATCAGCGCCGCCGAACCATAAAACGCGTGGAACTCGGCGGCCATTTCGCCGTTGATGATGACGGGGTCGGTGGCGACCCAGGTTTTCGCCGTTTCGATATCGGGCGTATTGAAGACGAAGATGCCGCGCCGGCCTTCCTTGCCGTCGAGCGGGCCGGCCAGCACCAGTTTCTTTTCGCCGGCGAGCTTGCCGATGTTGGCGAAGTGGCCCTTGAACATGGCGTTGCGGGCTTCGCCTTCGGGCATTTTTTTGGGGCCGGTTTTCAGGATGACCAGCACGTAGGGGCGCATGCCGCGCTCGTCGGCGCCGAGGGATTTGGCGAGCGCGGCGTCGTAAGTTGGCGCGGTCGCGGTTGGTTCCGCCGTTGCGGCGAGGGGCAGGGCGAGCAGGGCGGCGAGGGCGAGGGCAGGCAGGCGCATTGGGGAGTCTCCGTTGGAATGATCGGCGCGAGCGTAGCATGGCGTTGTGCGAGCGGCAACACGTATGGCTGGCGGTCGGGTGTTCGTGGGCACGTACGCGTGGACTCGGGAGTCCACCCTACAAACAGCGACGAATCGTAGGGTGGAGTCCTGACTCCACGCGGTACGGCGCATGCAACCCGTCCGCGTCCGGCCATAAAAAAACCGCGCCGAAGCGCGGTTTTTTGGGAAGGCGATCAGCTGGAAATCAAGCCGCTTCGCGCATCGCCGGCACGTGCTTGGCGTGCTCTTCGACATAGTGGCCCGACAGCACCGCGTCCATGCGCTCGTGGTCCAGCTCGTTTTCCCACTTCGACACGACCACCGAGGCGACGCCGTTGCCGACGAAGTTGGTCAGGGCGCGGCATTCGCTCATGAAGCGGTCGATGCCGAGGATCAGGGCCATGCCGGCGACAGGAATCGTCGGCACCACGGCCAGCGTTGCCGCCAGGGTGATGAAGCCGGCGCCGGTGATGCCGGAGGCGCCTTTCGAGGTCAGCATGGCGACGGCCAGGATGGTCAGTTCCTGCATCAGGGTCAGGTCGGTGTTGGTTGCCTGGGCAACGAACAGGGCGGCCATCGTCATGTAGATGTTGGTGCCGTCCAGGTTGAACGAGTAGCCGGTCGGAACGACGAGGCCGACGACCGACTTCGAGCAGCCGAGCTTTTCCAGCTTGCGCATCAGGGCCGGCAGGGCGCTTTCCGAGGAGCTGGTGCCGAGCACGATCAGCAGTTCTTCCTTGATGTAGGCGATGAACTTGAAGATCGAGAAGCCGGTGAACTTGGCGATGGTGCCGAGCACGACGACGACGAACAGGCCGCAGGTCAGGTAGAACGAACCCATCAGTTTAGCCAGCGGGATCAGCGAGGCCAGGCCGTATTTGCCGATGGTGAAGGCCATCGCGCCGAAGGCGCCGATCGGGGCCAGCTTCATGACGATGTTCACGACGCCGAAGATGGCGTGCGAGAAGTCCTCGATGATCTTCGTCGTTGGACGGCCGCGCTCGCCGAGCAGCGACAGCGCCGTGCCGAACAGGATCGCGATCAGGAGCACCTGCAGGATGTCGCCCTTGGCGAAGGCATCGACGAAGGTGTTCGGGATGATGTTGAGCAGGAAGTCGACCGTGCTCTGGTGCTTGGCCTTGTCGGTGTACTGGGCGATCGAGCTCGCGTCCAGGTGGGCGACGTCGACGTTGAAGCCGGCGCCCGGTTTCACGACGTTGGCGACGATCAGGCCGATGGCGAGGGCGAAGGTCGAGACGACTTCGAAGTAGAGCAGGGCCTTGCCGCCGACGCGGCCGACTTTCTTCATGTCCTGCATGCCGGCGATACCCGCGACGACGGTGCAGAAGATGACGGGAGCGATGATCATCTTGATCAGTTTGATGAAGCCGTCTCCGAGAGGCTTCATCTTGGTGCCGAGTTCAGGGTAGAACACGCCGAGGAGCACGCCAAGGATGATGGCGGTCAGCACCTGCACGTACAGAATTTTATAGAAAGGCTTTTTCATGACAACTCTTCATGAGAGGTTGGTGGTGTCGCCATGATCACCAAATCTCACTATAGCCGCTATTGTGGATATCCCCAACCCCGTGAATGCCGGTCATGCGCCTGCGTGATATGCGCAACGCGACGGTAGGAATGGCGGCGCTTCGGCTCGTCTGCGCTTATCGCGCATATCAGAGTCGTGAATGATGAACCGTAGGGTGGACGGCTCTGCCCCGCTGTGCGCATCGCTGCGGCCCTTGCGCCGTCCACGCGTTCAGCCGCATCGTGATCCGCCGCGCCATCTCATCCGTGCGTTGAACGCGTGGGCGGCGCCGAAGCCGCGTCGGCGCGCGCGGCAGGGTGGAGCCGACCACCCTACGTGGCCATCACGGACGGCGGTACACCTTCCCGCCCTTCATCACGAACTCCACCTTGCGCAGCGCCGCGATATCGGCCGTCGGATCCCCCTCGACCGCCACCACGTCCGCCAGCGCCCCCGGGGCCAGCTGGCCCAGCTCCTTGCCCTTGCCGAGTATCCCGGCCGCGACCACGGTGGCCGCGCGCAGCGCCTCGACCGGCGTCATCCCGAGGCGCACCATCCACTCCAGCTCGCGCGCATTGGTACCGTGCGTGAAGACGCCGACATCGCTGCCATTGCCGATCACGACGCCGACCTTGCGCGCCAGCGCGAACGCGCGCGCCGCTTCCTGCATGCCCGGGGTCGGCGCGCCGCCGCGCAGGTGCTTCTGGAAGTATTCGCCGATCGCTTCCGGCGCGGTCAGTGTCGGCACATAGGCCGTGCCGCGTTCCTTCATCAGGCGGAAGGTCGCCTCCGAGGCGCCATAGCCGTGCTCGATCGTGTCGACGCCCGCCAGCACGGCCAGGCGAATCGCCGCGTCGGTGCTGGCGTGCGCGGCCACCTTGCGGCCGGTGACGTGCGCGGCGTCGACCATCGCCTTCATCTCTTCCAGCGTAAAGGTAGGCCGGCTGCTGCCGTCGACGCCGGTGCGGTAGTCGGCGTAGAACTTGATCCAGTCCGCGCCGTGCGCGCTTTGCTCGCGCACCGCCTTCGTCACCTCGTCGACGCCCGTCGCTTCCTGCGCGCCGTAGGGAATCTCCATGTCGGGCCGGTAGCTGCGCTCGGCCGGGCCGTAGCTGAAGCTGGCCACGATCGCTTTCGTCGCGATGAAGAGGCGCGGGCCGGGCACCACGCCCTGTTCGATCGCGCGCTTGATGCCGACGTCGGCGTAGTTCGCGCCTTCGGTGCCGAGGTCGCGCAGCGTGGTGAAGCCGGCCTGCAGCGTGTCGGCGGCGTGCTTGCCGGCCAGGAGCGTGCGGTACTCGACCTGCTCCTTGATCACCTGGTCGTCCCAGGTGGTCTCGTTATAGGGATGGAGGAGCACGTGCGAATGGAGGTCGATCAGGCCGGGGATCAGGGTGGCGCCGGGCAGGGAAACGCGCTCGGCGTCGGCCGGCGCGTCGATGCTGTCGACCGCGCCGACTTCCTTCACCCGGCCATCCACCACCAGCACCGCCCAACCCACATGCGGCTTGCCTTCGCCGGTCCAGACGCGGTCGGCCGAGAGCAGCAGGCTGCGTGGATCGGCCGCGCGCGCGCCGGCTGCGGCGAGGAGAAGGAAGGTGGTCAGCGCAAATTTCCGGGTCCAGGTCCGCATGGCGTGGTCCATCAAGTGATGAGAACGCCATCATAGCGGAGCCGGCCGGGCTTGCGTGCGGTATGCTGGCGGAGACTTTCACTGGCAGGGGAACACATGGGGCAGGGAGAAGCGCGCATCGCGGCGCTGTTGAAGGAAGCCGTCGCGCTGCACCAGGCAGGCAAGCTCGATGAGGCGGCCGCGCGCTACCGGCAGGTGCTGGAAACGGCGCCGCGCCAGTTCGATGCGCTGCACCTGCTCGGCGTCATCGCACGCCAGCAAGGCGATGCGCAGGAAGCGGCGACATTGATCGGGCAGGCGCTCGCCATCAACCCGGCGCAGGCGACGGCGCACTGCAACCTTGGCGCGGCGCTGCAGGACCTGGGGCGCAGCGAGGAGGCGCTGGCCAGCTACGACACGGCCGTGCGCCTGAACCCCGGCTACGCGCTGGCCTGGAGCAATCGCGGCAATGCCTTGCGCAAGCTGGGACGGTTGCCGGAAGCGGTCGACAGCTACGAGCGTGCATTGCAACTGCGTCCTTCGTATCCGGAAGCCTGGTGCAACCGGGCGATCGCACTGCTCGACATGGGCGAGGCCGAAGCGGCGCTCGCCAGCAGCGAACGCGCGCTCGAACAGAAGCGTCCGTACGCCGAGGCGTCCTGCGTGCGCGCGAACGCCTTGTTCGGGCTGCGCGCTTTCGAACCAGCCCTGGACGCCTACGACGAAGCCATCGCAAGCGACCCAAAGGCGCCCGAGGCGCACACGGGCCGTGGCCTGGCGCTGCTGAAACTCGGACGTCCGCAGGAGGCTTTATTTTCGTTCGATGTGGCGCTGCTGCTGCGCCCCGGCCACGCCACGGGCCATCAGCAGCGTGCCGACGCCTTGCTGGCGCTGGGCCGCCGCGACGACGCGATTGCCGCCTACAAACAGGCGCGCGCGCTTGCGCAGGACCCCGGCCAGATCGACTTCGCGCTGGCCGCGCTCGGCGACGGCACGGCGCCCGAGCGCGCACCTGCAAGCTACGTGAAGGCCCTCTTCGACCAGTACGCCCGCCACTTCGACGATCACCTCACCGGCGTGCTGGGCTACCGCACACCCGCACTGCTGGCGCAAGCCATCGGGCGCCACGTCGGGGGCAGCGATCTCGCCACCGTCGATCTCGGCTGCGGCACCGGCCTGTGCGCGCCTTTCCTGCGGCCGCTCTCGCGCAGCCTGCTTGGCGTGGACCTCTCAAGCAAGATGCTGGCGCAGGCCCGCGCCACCAATCTGTACGACGCACTGGAATGCGCCGATATCGGCCCCTTCCTCGAAGCGTGCCCGCATGCTTTCGACCTGGTCGTCGCCGCCGACGTGCTCGTGTATTTCGGCGACCTGCACACCCTGTTCGGCCAGGTGCGCGCCGCGTTACGGCCGGGCGGCTGGTTCTGCTTCTCGACCGAAGCGATCGACGAGGGCGAATTCGCACTGCTGCCTTCGAACCGCTACGCCCACGCGCTGGCCTACCTCGAGCGCCTGGCCGGCGTCCACGGCTTTGCGCTCCTCGAAGCCGAACGCGCCGCGCTGCGCAGCGAGCATGGCGTCGAGGTCGCAGGCCACCTGCTGGTGCTGCGCGCCCTGACTAATGCCCCCAACGACGCACGCGTGCGCTCCTGAGGGCAGGTCAACAGGTCGAGATATTGGGCTGGATTACCCAGGCCTTCGGCGGATTGGCGCGCTCGACCTGAACATGGCGGCTGGCCTCGGGGACAGCATTATTGCCGTGCTGGCCTCGCCATGGAACGGGGCCGCGCTCCAGTACGGCTTCGGCACCTGTGCCGGCGCCAGAGGTGTCACCAGCTGTTGCGGTGGCGCCGCTGTCAGGCAGACCCTCGCATCTATGGTAGAGCCGAATGAGTGAGGTGGCTCCAACGCCAGCTAAGCTTGAACGATTTTCTCGAGGTGACTGTGGTCGGTCCCGACGAGGTGTTGCTGGGCTAGCGATACCGCAGCCTTCCGTTGACTGGGCGTGATGGCGTTCAGGCGTTTGGTATGCGGAAATTTCGGCGGAAGCGGAAAAATCGTACGATGCCAAATATGGTGAATAAAACGAGATACAGCGCTGCGCACGCCGCGAACCAGCTTTGCCGGTTCAGTGCCGTCAATCCGCCAATTTTCGTTTCAAGCGCGTGCCTGTCCGCAATCGCTTGCGTATTGAACGCGGGGATGACCGATCCGGCAATGCTCTTGTTCGCCAGCATGACCTGTGTGTACTTTTCGCTCAATGTCGGGCGAACCGTGTTGGATGACCTATTAGCGGAGACACGATGGAAGGCTTCCGATAAATCCAGGAAAAGTTTCGCACCTTCCAGGAGCCGGAGGTGAAGCTTCTGATACGTATCGCCCTGCAGCAGAATCCCCTCCGATTCCGAGATGTGGGCGCGCAATCGCGCCGAGGTTTTGTTCGCAATTAAGCGCAACTGGGCCGTATTCGTTCTTGCTGCGGAACCGGTCGCCTCGATATTGTCGACGTAGAACTGGAGGAGAGGGCCAAGATCCTTAACAGACGTTTCGTAGAGTTCGATAACCCGGGACTGGCGCTCTTGCTCATCCTCGAGATTTGATAAGGTCTCGAAATATTGTTGGTGCACGAGATATTTTTCAGGCAGCTCCAGATAACTCTTCCCTACAAAAGTCAAGCAGATGCCAAACATTGTGACGGCGCCAAGCCACAAAAACTTTTGTTTGACGATCGAGATAAACGCTTCGATTTTATTGGTTTCTTCGGTGAACATACTGGGCTAGCGTGGGTGACGATTATGTGCGGGAATCAGGCGATGCAGTTTCGTAACCGCAAGATTCTACAGCTGACGCTCCTGTTTGTCGCCGGCTGTACAGCCGGTTTTTCACAATTGGGCCCTGTGTCATACAGCATTTATAGCCCACCTCGCGGCCGACAGGGAAATGCTACGAGGCTACCTTCATCTGGCGGACCTGACGCTTGCAAACGTCTGCGAACGGCAAAGAGCGGCCGTCCCGGAACACGGAATGCAGTCGGCCGCATATTCAACCTTGCAGGGAACGTGGTGTCCAACCAGACTCGAACCCGCGTATGGCGTCTCCGTGTTGATGTGAGGGGCACTCGCACGAGCTTGACCTGGGCACGTAGAGGTCAGTGGAATCCTGCTTCATCAACTGGGTAGCGCTTTGGTTCGCGCTCTTGACCGTGTGACGATCAAACCCTGATTTGCAGGATGTTCCGGGCGTCCATGTCGGCAAAGGGTTGCGCATTCACTCGGTCGGTAGCTGCCACACATCCCTTATCGGAGATTGCGCCAGACTTGCTCCGTCTTCAAAAGGCGGCCTGCCGCGCACTAGCGCGCTACAGGACGCGTTTTCACGGCCAGGCACAAGGCGCCCGTCAGCAGGGCGAGCGCCACGTGCATGCCATACAGCGGAATGAAGTCCGCGCGCGTCAGGTCGGCGTGGCCGATCAGCAGCACCGTGATCGCCACGCCCAGCACCGAGCCAAGCTGGCGCGTGGCCTGGTTCACTGCGCTGCCGACGGCATACTGCGCCTGCGGCAGGCCGGCCACCGCGGCGCCCGACAGTGACGGCAGCACCATGCCGACACCGATCCCGCTCAGGAACAGTCCCGGCAGCCAGCGCGTGGCGTAGGCCGGCTCCACGCCCGGCACCAGTAGCAGCCACAGCCCGCTGGCCGCATACACGAGCGAACCGACCACGAGCAGCGGCCGGTGTCCGGTGCGGGCCGCGATGCGTCCGGCGATGATCGCGGTCGGCACCACCATCAGCGGGCCGGGCGTGACGGCGAGGCCCGCGAGCGGCAGGCTGAAATGCCAGATCCGGGTCATGTAGGAAAAGAAGGCGAAGAACATCATCGCGAACGCGGTACCGAAAGCGAGCGTGGCCAGGTTCACCGCGCTGTAGCTGCGGTTGGCGAACAGGGCCAGGTCGACCAGGGGTGCGCTGCTGGTCCGCGCCCAGGCGATGAAGGCGCCGAAGGCGATTGCGCTGGTCGCCGCCAGCGCACCGAGTTCGAGCCGGCTCCAACGCGGCGAATCGAGCTGGGTGATCGCCATCGCCACTGCGCCCACGGCCACGATCAGCAGCAGCATGCCGACCAGGTCGATGCGGGCCGCCTTGCCGGTGATCTTCGCCTCGCGCAGGCGCGCCGCGCCGAACCAGAGCGACACCGCGCCCAGCGGCAGGTTGATGTAGAAGGCCCATTGCCAGCCCAGGTGCTCGACGATGGTGGTGCCGAGGCTGGGACCGATGGCGGCAGCGAGGCCGCCGACCGCGCCCCACAGGCTGACCGCCACCGTGCGCTTCTCTTTCGGGAAGGCGTCGAGGATGATCGAGAGCGAGGCGGGCGTCAGCAGCGCCGCGCCCAGGGCCTGCACGACGCGCGCCGCGATCAGCAGCGGCACGCTGTCGGCCATGCCGCAGGCCGCCGAGGCCGCGAGGAACAGGGTGACGCCGAACAGGAATACGCGTTTGCGGCCATGGGCGTCGGCCAGGCCGCCGGCGGGAATCAGCATGGTCGCGTACACGACCGTGTAGGCGTTCAGCACCCAGGACAGGTCGGCTGGCGTCGCGCCCGGGAAGGCGGCCGTCAGGGCGCCGAAGGCGGCGAACAGCACCGTGCTGTCGATCGAGACGAGGAAGACGGCGATGCAGGCGATCCAGAAGGTCGGCCAGGGCGAGCTTGAAACGCGCGGAGCGCTGTCGACGGTTGCGGGCGCAAGGGTAGGGGTGGTCATGGCGGGTTCCAGTCAGCGTGCGCCGTCGATGTAGATGCCGGGTTCGTTCGACAGGCCGCGCTTGATCTGCTGCGTGAACTCGTCGATCGCCACTTCGCTGTCGCCGTTCTCCAGCGCGGCGAAAGCGCGCGCGACGACAAACTCGGGCGAGAGTTTCGGCGCATCGAAGCCGCGCGTCAGGTCGGTGTCGATGAAGCCGACGTGCAGGCCCAGCACCTGCGTGCCCTGGTCGCGCAATTCGTTCCGCAGGCCATTGGTGACGCTCCAGGCGGCCGCTTTCGACACCGCATAGCCCGCCAGCACCGGCGCGCTCAGCCAGCTCGACAGCGACAGCACATTGAGCAGGGCGCCGCCGCCGTTCGCTTTCAACACGGGCGCGAAGGCCTGGCTCACGCGCAGCAGGCCGTAGACATTGGTCTCCATCATGCGCTGGGTAACGGCGATGCTGTCTTCGTCCAGCAGGCCCTTGACGCTGGCGATGCCCGCGTTGTTGACGACCAGGCTGACGTCGCCGCAATCCGCAGCGGCGGCTGCAACCTGCGAGGGATTCGTGATGTCGAGCGCAATCGGCACCACGCCCGGGAGGGCGATCGAGCCCGGATCGCGCGCGGCGGCGTAGACCTTGCGCGCGCCGTGGGCGAGGGCGTGACGGGCGAAAGCGAGGCCGAGGCCGCGGTTGGCGCCGGTAACGAAGACGGTGGCGTCCTGCAGTTTCATGGTCGTTCCTTTCAGGCTGGTGTATTGAATATGATGATCGTCATATTTC
>Ga0308169_10004926_pt1 | contig 12285 bp, 11 predicted proteins | sample PhyBR1_2_FD_202139 | JGI IMG/M metagenome (GOLD analysis project Ga0308169, IMG submission 202139) | Phyllosphere microbial communities from UC Gill Tract Community Farm, Albany, California, United States - DLSLSB.R1 | ecosystem: Host-associated > Plants > Phyllosphere > Unclassified | place...
AGGACGGGCCCCGGTGCCTTAGACCAGTTCGGGGTAGGACGACACAATGTAGTCGGCAGCTGCCGCACCCTTCATGCGCAGGCCCTTGCGGCTTCCCGGCAGCCGGTCCTTCATGGCTGCCCAGAATGTCGTTTCCGTTCCCGGCAGGTGCTGGTTGATAAAGCACCAGCTCATGTAGAGGCCGTAGAAGCGGTCGCGTTCCAGCGTGGAGTCGGATGTTTGGTCGAAGTAGGTGGCATCTTGGAGAAAGAGATCAAACTGGGAATGTGCCATGAGGGCGTCCCTTCGCTAAGTGCGTGGCGCCGCCGTTCGGCTACAGCAGCGGACTCGAGGCCCTGCACTGGGGGCAATCGCGTCCATAGATTGGATCCCGGTAAAAATAAATGGGACCGTTAGCGCCGTCAACGCCTGTCTACACTGTAGACTTTACCCGTAGACTACATCTGAGGCAACCCTCTCGGAAGATTTCGGACAGGCGCCCCACGGCAAGGACAAATTAATGACCTCCTCCAATCCCTCCGGCGCCGGCAAGTCCAAAATGAGGCTCAGCAGGGATATTGTGCTGGCGAAAGCGCTGGAGATGGTGGACGCGGAAGGCCTGGACGCGCTGACCATGCGCCGCCTGGGCCAGGAACTCGGGCGGGACCCGATGAGCCTTTACCGTTACGCGGAAAACCGGGCCGCCTTGCTGGACGGGGTGACGGAATTGGTGCTGGACCAGCTCTCCATCCAACCGGAGGACCCGGACTGGAAAGCCCAGTTGCGGAAGATCGCGCACAACCTGCGGATGCTGGCGTTGCGCCACCCCAATGTCGTGCCGCTGCTGGTCACCCGGCCCTTGTCCACCCCGCTGGGCCTGCGCCCGCTGGGCACGTTGCGGCCGCTGGAGCAGATCCTGTCCCTGCTGGTGTCGGCCGGATTCGAGCCGTCGGATGCGTTGCACGTCTACCGCGTGTACTACGGCTTCCTCTACGGCCACATCCTGAACGAACTGCAGGAGTTCGTGGTGGACCCGGAAGAGAACGAAGTGCTGCTCCGCCTGGGGCTCCACCGCCTGCCCGCCAAGGAATTTCCCAAACTGCGGGCGTTGGCGCCGGCACTGGCGGATTACGACGGCGCCGACGAACTCGACCAGGGGCTCAGCATCCTGCTGTCCGGGCTGGAAGCGCAACTGTCCCGGCAGGCGGCAGTACCGCTCGCCTAGCGCCGAAGCAGCAGTCAGCCCTACTCGAACGAGGCCCGGCGGCGGTCCTGCACGCGGGTGTTCCAGACGTCGGGCCGGTTGACCTGGAACCTGCGGCCGGTCAGGGCCTTGGCGTTCAACCGGACGTAGTTGGCCTTTTCGCCAGGCTGCCACGGTTCCAGGCCCAGGCCGTCCACCTGGTCCTTCACCGCCTGGTCTTCGATGATCGCGGTCTCGCCGCGTACCACCACGCTCCATGCCAGTTCGGCGGCGGGGTCGTAACCGTCGATCTCCAGTGCGGCCGGCCGCTCCATTTTGGCACCCCAGAGCTTGGAGCCGGGCGCGGTCCGGAAGACGATGCTGCGCAGGTGGACGATGTAATTCACGGGGAAGATTTCGGGATGCTCGTCCACCACAATGGCAAGCCTGCCCACGGTGTCATTGGCGAGGAGTTCCCAGCAGTCGTCAAAGGAAAGGTTTTCGATCGGCAGCTTGTGCGAGTCCATGATCCACACCTTACGGGTGAAGCCGGGAGGGCAAAAGGGGCCGGTGGCCCTGTTGCGCGGTTACTGGATTCCGGCGAATAAGCCGCTCAGCTCGGCGGTCAGCTCCTTTTGCAGGGCCGGCGTGCCGATCTCCTTGCCGTCGATCCGGTTCACGGGGGCCAGCAGGCGGACACTGGAGATCAGCCAGACCGCATCCGCGTCCAGCAGGTCCCGGGGCTCCAGGGGGCCGTACCCCAACTCCCAGCCCGCCGCCTTGGCTGCCGCGAAAAGGGCACCCTGGGATGTTCCGGGCAGGATGCCGCTGTCCAGCTGCGGCGTGATGAGGCGCTTGACGGCTGTGCCGTCGTCGGACTTCTCCACGTGGGCCAGCAGCACGGTGGACGTGGGGCCTTCCAGGACGCGGCCGTCGGAGGAGACGAAGATGACGTCGTCGGCGCCCTGCTTGTGGGCGTGCCGGAGGGCGGCCATGTTGACGGCGTAGGACAGCGTCTTGGCACCCAGGAGCAGCCACGGAGCCCGTTCGGCCACGTCGCTGTCGTAGCCCCGGTCCAGCAGGATCACATCGATGCCGGTTTCCCGCTGGCGGCGGCCCACGGCTCCGGCAGGGGAGACCTGCACCCAGGCGGTGGGGGTGGGGGCGCCCTCGACGCCGCGTGTCACCACGAGCTTGACCACCAGTTCGTCGGCGTCAGCATCCGAGGGCGGGTTCCCGGCGCGGTGCCGGGCCACGGCGCCCGCAATGGCGCGCTGCCACACGTCCTGTCCAGGGATGTCAAGGTCCAGCGCGTGGGCGGAGCCTGCGAGCCGGTCCAGGTGGGCCTGCATTTTCCGGACCGTTCCGCCGACGGCGAGCATGGTTTCGAAGATCCCGTCACCGCGGGTGACGCCCAGGTCCGTGACCAGGAGCTGCGGTTTGGCGGCGTCGGCCACCCTGCCGTCAGGGTAGGCAGGGTCAAGGAAGACGAGAACCACGGGGGCTGGAGAGCTCATGGCACCAGCTTAGTGCGGTGGCGCCGCTAAGCTGGGCGGAGTGCGCCGGCCGGAACCGTCCTCCGGAGCCCGACCTCCCCGGGAGTTATTGACGTGTTGTGGCCTTTTTCGCTTGCTGGCACCGCGCCGACGTGGGTTGTGGTGCTCCTGGGCTTTGCCGACCTGGTGATCAGGATCCTGGCCCTGGGCATCATCCCGGGCAACAGGCGCCCCACCACGGCCATGGCCTGGTTGCTGGGGATCTTCTTCATCCCGTTCCTGGGCATCGCCCTGTTCCTGTTGTTCGGCAACTTCCAGCTCTCCAGCCGCCGCCGGGCGCAGCAGCAGCTGGTGAACGACCGCGTGCGGGCCGGCATCACGGCGCTCTCGGACGTGGAAAGCGACTACCCCGGCCCGGAGTGGGTGAAGTCAGCCGCTGAGCTCAACCGCACGCTGGGGTCCCTGCCCATGGTGGACGGCAACTCCGTGGACCTCATCCCCGGCTACCCCGATTCCATCCTGGAAATGACCAAGGCCGTGCGGAAAGCGAAGACGTTCGTCAACGCCGAGTTCTACATCATGAGCTCGGACCACGTCACGAACGACCTGCTCACCGCCATGGAGCAAGCCGCCGAGCGGGGCGTGGAAGTGCGGCTCCTGTTCGACCACATCGGGACGCTCAGGATCAAGGGCTACCGGAAGCTGCTAAAGCGCCTCCGGGCCGGGAAGATCCAGTGGAAGCGGATGCTGCCGTTGCTGCCCATCCACGGCCAGTGGCGCCGGCCGGACCTGCGCAACCACCGCAAGATCCTGGTGGTGGACGGTGAAATCGCGTTCACGGGCTCGCAGAACCTGATCGAGCCCTCTTACAACAACCCGCGCCACCGCAAGGCGGGCCGCGAGTGGGTGGAACTGATGGCATGCCTGCGCGGCCCCATCGTGACCACCCTGAACGTCGTCTTCGCCACCGACTGGCTGACCGAGACCGACGAGTCGCTGGAGCACCAGTTGCAGCTTCCGGCCAATCCGGAACCCGGCAACGTCACGGCCCAGGTGGTGCCCAGCGGTCCCGGGTTCATTACGGAAAACAACCTGCGGCTCTTCAACACGCTCATTTACTCGGCGCAGCACCGGATTTCCATCTGCAGCCCGTACTTCGTCCCGGACGATTCCCTGCTGTACGCCATCACCACGGCGGCGCAGCGCGGTGTTGACGTGGAACTGTTCGTCTCGGAGAAGGGCGACCAGTTCCTGGTCCACCACGCGCAGCGGTCCTACTACGAGGCCCTCCTGGAGGCGGGCGTGCGCATCTACCTGTACAAGGCGCCTTTCGTGCTGCACGCCAAGCACTTCACCATCGACGACGAGGTGGCCGTCCTGGGCTCCAGCAACATGGACATGCGCTCGTTCTCGCTGAACCTCGAGGTCTCCGTGATGCTCCTGGGCGAGGATATCGTGAACAAGATGCGGGCGGTGGAAGACACCTACCGGGACATCTCGCATGAACTGAAGCTCGCTGACTGGCTCACCCGGCCGCTTGCCGCGCGCTACGTGGACAACGTGGCCCGGCTGACCGCAACGGTGCAGTAGCCCCGCCGGCACGCGGGGATCAGCGGTCCGGGAACTCCGCCCCCAAGGTTGACAGCACGCCGAAGGCTTTGGTGCGGATCTCGTCGTACTCGTCCTCCGCCACGGAGTCCGAGGTAATGGCCCCGCCGACGCCGAGCGTCAGGTCCGCGGTCCCGTCGCCGGAGGAGTCGATCACCAGGGTCCGGATGGCCACGGCGAGGTCGGTCGCCGAGTTGAGCGAGAAGTAGCCGATGGCGCCCGAATAGAGTCCGCGAGGGCCTGCCTCCAACCGGTCCAGGATGGCCATGGTGCTGATCTTGGGGGCACCGGTCATGGAGCCTGCGGGGAAGCAGGCCGCCACCGCCTGGGCCCGCGCCGCACCGGGGAGCAGCATGGCGTCGATGGTGCTGACCATCTGGTGGACGGTGGCGTAGCTTTCGATCGCGCAGAGCCGGCTGACCGTCACGGAGCCGGGCACCGCAAAGTGGCTGAGGTCGTTGCGGAGCAGGTCAACGATCATGATGTTCTCGGCCCGGTCCTTCAGGGATGTGGCCAGGTCCTCGCGCAGTTGCGCGTCTTCCTGTGGATCGGCGGCCCGGCGGCGGGTGCCCTTGATCGGTTCGGCGCGCATGCCGCCGTCGGCCGCTATCTTCAGGAACCGTTCGGGGGAAGTGCTGGCGACGGCAAGGCCGCCCAGCCGCAGGTAGCTGGCGAACGGGGCCGGGTTGCGGCGGCGCAGCGCCAGGTAGGTGGCCCAGGGATCCAGCGTGTCCGCGGGGATCCGGGCTTCCAGGGTGGTGGTGAGGCAGACCTCGTAGGTGTTTCCCTGCGCGATTTCGTGCTGCGCGGCGGCGATTTTCTCCCGGTACTCCGCCCCGGTGTCCCGGCTGCGGAAAACAGGAGGTGCAGGACGGACGACGCCGGTGCTGCCGCCGGGCTGCGGTGCGTCCGGGGCCCGATCCGCTGCTGCTTCCACGGCTGCCCGCGCCTCCGCCAGCCAGTCATCGGCGTCCGGCGCGTCAAGGGCCAGGAGCCAGGCGACGCCTTCGTTATGGTCCAGCACCACGGCACGGCCGGCGAAGATCAGCGCGGCGTCCGGGGTGGGCGCGGAAAGGTCGCTGCCGCCGGTTTCGCGCTTGAGCTCGTAGCCCAGGCAGCCCAGCCAGCCCAAGGTGAACCCGCCGGGGTATCCCTCGGGGGTCCGGACAGCCCGCCGGCCCCAGACGGTATTCAGCCAGCGGAAAAACGGGCCCGGAACCTTCGCCACGGATGAGCCGGCCTTGACCAGGCTCACCCCCGCGCGGTGCGTCACAAACTGCCCGAACGTGCCGGCGTCGTCCGCCATGATGCTGAACCGGCTGCGTTCGGCGGCCGTAGTGTCCTGCCCGGTCACCTGCTGCCCGGAGCCGGCCGGTGCGTCCCGGTGGTTGGAGGAGTCCAGCCAGACGGCGTTGGCGGAACGGCCATACAGGGACTCGAACAGGGCCGGTGCGTCCGGTGCCAGGTCCAGGCGTTCGGCATGCAGGCGGAGCCCGCGGCGGGCAGACAGTTCAGGGGCGAGGACCGGGGCCAGCGCAGGGAGGTACGGAAGCAGCCGCAACAGGTCAATGGGCGCGGAGCCGTCGGCGAGGTTGTTGACGCGCAGGTCCGCGTGGCCCGGCACATCGTCGCCGGCCAGCCATTCCTCTTCCTGGGCCGCCCACTGGTCCCAGAACGGGGTGTAGGTGTCGCCGTCGCGGTCCAGGGCCCGGGTCCGGCGGACGTCGTCCGGTGACTCGGCCCAGATCACGGCGCCCAGGAACGGCCGAGCAGGCTCGGACGCAGCGCCCACCCCCTCCACGATGACGATCTCGGCGGGCAGCGTGACCCGGGCGTCGCCGTCGTAATGGTTGGCCCAGTCCCAGCTGGTCCAGGTGGCGGCCTCGCCCCGGCTCAGCGGCGTGAGGACCGTGGAGACATACCGTTCGACGCCGGCCGCGAGCCCGTCCCAGCCCGGGTAGATGTCCTCGAGGTGGAACAGGGACACCTTGTGGTGGGCGCGGAGCAGGGCTGCGAGTTCGACTGCGAGGGTGGTCTTCCCTGCGCCGGAGCGCCCGTCGATGGCGATGATGACGGGGGCTGGGCTCATGGACTAGAGCGTACCGTTTTTCGCCGTGGCTTTACCCCGGACGTGCGGGGCCGCATGCCGGCCGCTGCCCGGATGGCCGCCGAGGAATCCGCTCACCAGCAGCAGTGCCACCCGCCCCGCGCCACGGCCTTTCCTGGCAGTTGACCCAGCCCGGTTGCGGTTCCTACAACTGGGCGGCGTCCAGGACCTCGGATTTGAGGTGCTGGACCAGCCCGGGCAGGGAACTGTTGATCTGGTGCCAGACGGCGTCGAAATCGGCGTGGCCGCCGTACCACGGGTCCTCGATGCCCTGGTCCAGCCGGTCGCGGCCGGCCATGGAGGGATCGAAGCTGCGGAGCATCCGGATCTTGTTCAGGGCGTCCTGGTCCGGTGCCGCCTCGGTGAGCCAGGCGTAGTGGTCGATGTCCAGGGCCAGGATCAGGTCGCGCTCGCTGAACCACCGGTGGTCCCATTCCCGGGCGACGTGGTTTTCGGAGGCCACTTGGGCTGCAGCAAGCCGGCGGGCCGCCCGGGGATCGATGGGCCTGCCGGCCTCGTATCCCGTGGTGCCGGCGGAGTCCACCTCCACCAGCCCGTCCAGTCCTTCGCGTTCCAGCGCTGCCGCAAGCATGAACTCGGCCATGGGGGACCGGCAGATGTTGCCGGTGCAAACGGTGATGACCCGGTATGGGCTCGACGTTGAGTTCATGATGCTAAGCATGCGCGCTGGTTGCCTCTCTTGGCTAGCGGGCCGTTCACAATGCTTTACTGATTTGTAAAGATGCATTACCTGCTGTCATACAGGCAGGCCTTGCCTTGCCGCTGAACCTGGCAGCGTGCCGTTAGTGGATCAGGGCCAACAGGATCCCAACGCCCACGAACAGTGCGCCGAACACCCTGCTCAGGACCAGCTGGCCCCGCTCGGTGCTGGTGAACCGCTGGAAGGACCTGGCCGCCGCGGCGAAGAAGAACCACATCACCAGGATGTCGATCACCACGATCGTTGCGGTGAGCACCGCGTACTGCGTGAACAGGGGCTGCTCCGGCCGGATGAACTGCGGAGTGAACGCCAGGAAGAACACGATTGCCTTCGGGTTCAGCAGGTTGACCCAGAATCCGCGCCTGAAGATGGACCACGCCGGCTCATTGCGCAGGGCGGCGGCCTCTTCCCGGGCGGCCGTGGGCTTGCTCAGGAACTGGCGGATGCCCAGGTAGACCAGGTAGGCGGCGCCGGCGTAACGGATCACGTTGAAGGCCACGGGCGAGCTTGCCACCAGCACTCCAACCCCCAGGGCCACAATCAGCACGTGCACCACCAGGGCCGCCTGCTGGCCCAGGATTCCCCAAATGGACCGGCGGAACCCCGCGTTCAGCGAGTTGCTCATGGTGTTGATGGCCCCGGCGCCTGGGGTAAAGCTGATGAGGGCGCCGGCGCCGGCTAGGGCCAGCCACAAGGAAAATTGCACTCATCAATCCTAGGGCGCCCAGCGCGCCCCGGCTCCAGCGCTACGCGCGGGCGATGACCTCCCCGTTGGGGATCAGGAACCAGCCGTCGTCCGTGGAGCCCCAGCGGTGCCAGCCGGCGGAAATCCTGGCGAGGTCCGCCGGGTTGGCGAATCCGTATTCCAGTGCCTGCTCGGCGAAGGCTGAGTGCAGCACCCGCTCACCCCAGACCCGGGCCTGCCAGCGGCGCTGCTGGGCCGTGGCGTACAACCAGTTGCTGCTGCTGGGGGCGACGTCGCTGAATCCCGCGGACTGGGCCCAGCTGACCAGCCGGCGCCCGGCGTCGGGCTCTGCCCCGTTGCGGCGGGCGATCCGCTGGTAGAGGTCCATCCATTCATCCAGCTCCGGGATGGCCGGGTACCAGCTCATCCCGTGGAAGTCCGCATCGCGGACCGCGACGATGCCGCCGGGCTTGGCCACGCGGCGCATCTCGCGCAGGGCCTCCACCGGGTCCGTCAGGTGCTGGAGCACCTGGTGGGCGTGGACGAGGTCGAACGTTTCATCAGCGAAGTCAAGGTCGTAGATGTTGCCGGCAACGAATTCGACGTTGGGCACGCCGCGTTCGACGGCGAGGGCCTGGGCTTGGGCGATGATGTCCGGCGCGCGGTCCAGGCCCGTGACGTGCCCGGGGTTGACCAGCGCCGCAAAGTCGCAGGTGATGCTGCCCGGCCCGCAGCCGACGTCGAGCAGCGCTGTTCCCGGCGTGAGGTGCGGGAGGACGAACGCCGCGGAATTTTCGGCGGTCCTGGCGGCATGGGCGCGGACCACCGATTCGTGGTGGCCGTGCGTGTAGACGTCTTCCCCTGGCTGCTGCTCGCTCATAACCAAACGCTACTCCCAACCGGGCCGCGGTTGCCGCTTCTGCGCGGCGCCAACGCTACTCGTCGTCGGACGCCGTCCGGGCCGCGGCGGTGGCCTCGATCATCGCGGTCATGAAGCGGGTCACCGTTTCCAGTTCCGCCGGGGAGAACTCCGCCATGGCGCCGCCCATGTGCTGCGCCAGGGGTGCGAAGATGGCGCCCCCGTCCCGGAAGGCTTTCGGCGTCATCTTCAACTGGACCTGGCGGCGGTCCGTGGCGTGCCGTTCGCGGACCACGTGCCCGGAGTTGTCCAGCCTGTCGATCAGTGCCGTGGTGGCGGGCGAACTCAGGTTCAGTTCCTTCCGCAGGACGCCGGGGGTCACTATTTCACCCTTGGCGGTGTGGCGCATGATCACCGCCAGGGCATTCATGTCCGTCCGGTGCATGTCCTTGCGGTCTCCGGCCGCGTCCACGTACCGGTTCGCCTCGATGGTGAACTCCTGCAGGAGCCGAATCAGGGGGTTCGGCGGCCCGAATTCCGGTCTGGCCTGGGGAAAAGGCGGTGGACCGGGTGCAGTCTGTCCTGACATCCCCGCCTCCCTTCCGCCGTTAATGATCGCGTTCCTGCCGGACCGTTTCCGACCGGCCGTACTGACGGATATTACTGCAGCCGCCTGAGCCCATGCCTGGGCCTGTTCGGTCCGGGCCCGAGTGCTTATCTTTCAAAAAAGCTCGACTGGCACTTATCTCTATTATGGAGATAATCTATGCTGGAACCAATTCTACTCGCGGCACCCTTGGATGGAAGGCATCATGAAACGAACAAAAGTCGCCAAAGAGCGTGTCCCGTTCTGGCTGCGGTGGCTCATCCCCCTCGTCCTGGTCGTGACCTGGCTGGCGCTCGCCGGGGTGGGCGGCCCTACGTTCGGCCGCCTGGACGAGGTCTCCAGCAATGACCAGGCGTCCTTCCTGCCCGCCAGCGCCGAAGCGACCGAAGCGCAGGACTGGCAGGCAAAGTTCCGGGACTCGGATGAGGTCCCCGGCATCATCGTCATCGAAAACACCACCGCGTTCACCCCCGCGCAGCTGGGGGAGCTGGCCTCGCTCAAGACCAGCCTCGAGGGCCTCAAGCTGGGCAGTACCGTGATCGGCCCCATTCCCTCCAAAGACGCCAAGGCCGTCCAGTTCGTGGTCCCCGTCGGGTCCTCCACGGAAATCAAGGACGCCGTCAAGGAACTCCGCGACACGGTCTCCGCTGCGGCGCCGGCAGGAACACAAACCTTCGTGACCGGACCGGCAGGGCTGGCCGCCGACCTCACCGCAGCGTTCGGCGGCATTGACGGCATCCTGCTGCTCGTGGCCCTGTCTGCCGTGTTCGTGATCCTGCTGATCGTCTACCGGTCCCTGCTGCTGCCCATCATGGTGCTGCTGACCTCAGTCTTCGCCCTCTGCGCGGCCATCCTCCTGGTCTTCGGCATGGCCAAGGCCGGCTGGATCCAGCTCAACGGCCAGAGCCAGGGCATCCTCTCCATCCTGGTAATCGGCGCGGCCACGGACTACGCCCTGCTCTTCGTGGCCCGCTTCCGGGAAGCCCTCACCCACACCACCAACCGGACCGCGGCAGTCCTGACCGCCTGGAAGGCTTCGTTCGAGCCCATCCTGGCCTCCGGCGCCACAGTGATCATTGCCCTGCTGTGCCTGCTCTTCTCGGACCTCAACTCCAACAAGGCCCTGGGTCCGGTGGCCGCCGCAGGCATCCTGTGCGCGCTGTTCGCCGCACTGACCCTGCTGCCCGCACTGATGGCGCTCCTGGGCCGGGCCGCGTTCTGGCCCTTCCGGCCCAAGCTCCTGCCCGCGGACCAGCGTGAACCCGAGCTGGTCACCGGGCTGGAAGGCCAGAAGGGCCTGTGGCGGGCCACCGGATCCCTGGTGTCACGCCGGCCCAGGACCGTATGGGTGGCTTCCGTCCTCCTGCTCCTGGTGGCGGCCAGTGGCCTGCTGCAGCTCAAAGCCAATGGCGTTCCGCAAACGGACGTCATCCTCACAGCCTCCAATGCCGTCGACGGCCAGGACGCCCTGGCGCGCCACTTCGACGCCGGCAGCGGCAGCCCCGCCGTCGTGGTCGCGGACCAGGCCAAGGCTGCCGAAGTGCTGGACCGGGTCAAAGCGGACGACGGCGTGGGCGAGGCCTACCTCCTGGCGCCGGGCAGAGTGCCCATCACCGGAGCGCCGGGAGCTCCCAGCACCCCGGATGTGAGGGAGGGAAAGGTCCTCATCAACGCCACCCTGAACGATGCGGCGGATTCCCTGCCGGCCGAGGAAACCATCAAGGCCCTCCGCAGCGAGGTCAAGGCCGTTGATCCCGGTGCGCTGGTGGGCGGCGTGACGGCCACGGCACTGGATACCAACACCACCGCCCAGCGTGATCTCCTGGTCATCATCCCGGTGGTGCTCGTGGTGATCCTGTTCATCCTGATGCTGCTGTTGCGCTCCATCGTGGCCCCGGTCCTGCTGGTGCTCTCCGTGGTGCTGTCCTACGCCGCCGCGCTCGGTGTGTCCGCGTTCGTCTTCAACAACATCTTCGGGTTCCCCGGCGCGGATGCCACGGTTCCGCTGTTCGGCTTCGTGTTCCTGGTTGCCCTGGGCGTGGATTACAACATCTTCCTGATGAGCCGCGTCCGCGAGGAATCGCTCAAGCACGGCACCAGGCCCGGCATCCTGCGCGGCCTGGTGGTGACCGGCGGTGTGATCACCTCCGCCGGCGTGGTCCTGGCCGCCACCTTCGCGGCCCTGGGCGTCATTCCCATCATGTTCCTGGTGCAGCTGGCCTTCATCGTGGCCTTCGGCGTCCTGCTGGATACCGTGCTGGTGCGCTCGCTGCTGGTACCGGCGCTGGCTTACGACATCGGCTCCAAGATCTGGTGGCCCGGGAAACTGGCCCGTGCCCAGTCCGGGACCCAATCCCGGGAGCCCGGCGTCGAGCCCCGCGCGGAGGTCCCCACCCGCTGACGCTCAGCCCTGCCGCCGCCACCAGTCCACGGTGGCGGCGGCAGCCGCGTCCAGCGGGGTGGGCCGGACGCCCAGGATGGCTTCCGAACGGGCCGAATCCATCACGAACGGGTGTTCGAACTGGTAGGCCATCTCCGCCACCTCGCGCATGCCGGTGGAAAAGAGTGCGGCCGCCCGCAGGACCCAGCCAGGCAGGACGCGAACCTTGGGGGCCGGCACACCCGCTGCCCGGGCAAAGGCATGGACCAGCTCCCGTTGCGTCAAAGCCGGCCCGGTGGGGGCATGCCAGACCGCGTTCCAGGCGGCAGGGTTGGCGGCCGCGGCGATCATCGCGGCGGCGAGGTCCGGGACGTAGGTAAAGGAGTGCGGCTGGCCCGCGCTGCCCACCACGCTGACGTTCCGGCCGGCAAGCAGGGGAACCACGATGCGCTCGCCGCCATGCGCCATCCGGACCCGCGGACCAAAGAAATCGCCGGCCACTACGCTGACGGTGGATGCCGGCGAGGCCTCCCTGGCCTGCAGCATCCGGGTGCGCACACCGCGCTTGCCACCGGCTGCCAGGCGCGGGCTGTCCTCGGTCATCACGCGGCCAGGTTCGCTGTAGGAGTACAGGCTCTCCGGAAAGACGACGACGGCTCC
>Ga0308169_10004927_pt1 | contig 12284 bp, 16 predicted proteins | sample PhyBR1_2_FD_202139 | JGI IMG/M metagenome (GOLD analysis project Ga0308169, IMG submission 202139) | Phyllosphere microbial communities from UC Gill Tract Community Farm, Albany, California, United States - DLSLSB.R1 | ecosystem: Host-associated > Plants > Phyllosphere > Unclassified | place...
GGCGGGGACCGCAACAGCACGGCTGCGTTCGCGTCGTCGCTGATCGGGCAGCAGAGCTATTTGAAGGAGAGCACCAACCAGGGGCAGCACAGCAAGGGGACCAGTAGTTCGGGGTCGTCGATCACGACGGTTACCGAGGATGCCGTGCTGCCGTCGCAGATCGAGCAGCTCGCCGATCTGAACGGCTATCTCAAAGTGCCCTCGGTGGCCGCTTGGCACACGGTCAAAGTGCCGTTCGTCGATATGCCGAAGCGGTCGAAGTCTTTCGTGGCGGTTGATTGAGCTTTGGAAGGATGTCCATCCTCTGGCTAGTCGGCCCCTGTGCATGTGTCAGCGTCGTTGTCGAACGTCCCCCAGTCGGCGAGCCCGCCGGGTAGCCAATTGGGTCTGACTGCTGCCGGCACGCATCCGACGCTTGGCCACCGCGCTACGGAGATCCGCTCGCCGCGAGCAAGCGGTGCACTTAGTTCGACGCGGTCGAACATCTCTTTGCTATATTCGCATGGCGGCATGTACGTATAGAAGGTGATCGCCGGCAGTTTCTTGGCGAAGAACCAGCGCCGCTCGGTCCACTGGCTTATTCGTTGCCGCAAAAACTCTTCAATGAGTATCTCGCACGCGTTGATCGCGCCCATCGAGAGCCTGGCAGTTTGCATGGCCACATGCATGCCGTCGTCCGCTTCATAGACGGTGTAGTGCGCATGAACGTCGATGGTAGTGCGATAATGGTGAGAGGGGATGATGACTTCCCACGTCATGCATTTCGCGAGATCAGAGAACGGCAAAAAATCAACAGGTTGCGATAGATCGAGCATGTTTCGCTCGATGGCCTCCATCTCCAAGCGTTTGCTGTGGATCTGATAGGCCGCTTTTATGAGCTGCCGGACGTCGCTGAATGCATGTAGATCGGGGAGGCTCACCGGTGCGGTCGAACAAAACGTCTGGTTCAGCCATGCCATTGCATCCTCGAAGGTGCGGTGCTGGTAGGTGTCCAGGCAGAGCATACACAGCTGGTGTGCGGCTTCCCATTCCACATTGGCCCCGGCTAGGTCGGTTCGCTCTGCGTCTGTAAGATTCGGTAGGCGACTTAACAGCCTGGCTTTTACCGCCCATGCAGCTTCCCGGCGCGCGTTCGCATCGTCGTGCCGCTGCTCCCAGTCTGGGTGATAGTCAGCGTTGAGCTTTACCGGCGGGTGGGGTGGCGGCGCGGGGGCGTTCGTCATGTGCATTTAGGGTCCTATGTGCTTCGTTGAGGACAAGGGATTTGAGGACGCTGACAGGATCGCTGCCGAACAGAGCCATGAAGCGGTCGAGCAAAAGCTTCTCGGCAAAATCCAGCGGAATGGCTGGAATGCAGTGATGGTAAGATGCACCTTGGGATATGCCCAACGCCACAAGCTCGCGAACGACATCGGACGCAGTTTCGCCAGCATCCACGCGGCGCTGGATGATATCATCATCCTTGTACGGAAAGCGAACCGGCCGCGGTTCGCCGAGATATTCGTCCCGTTCCTTGGTCATGGCCGAGTATTTGCGGTCGAGGGAGGGCTTTCAACCGTTAACTTGTATACAGAGCATCGATGCCGCGAACCGATATGATCGGGGAGCCTAGCCGAGCATCGCACTTTGATGGCGGCACGTAGCGCGCGAGCAACCAGCAATAACAGGTTGACAAACGTACATACAAAAGCCAGCATCTATTGTGCCTAGCAAAATCTTCTCTGGCTTTGATTGGGATGATGGAAACCTGCAGAAATGCCAGAAGCATGGGGTGTCCATCGAAGAGATCGAGAGCGTATTCGTAGGCACCCCGGCGATCGGACCGGATGGGGCACATTCTACAGCCGAAGCGCGGTTTTTGGCGATCGGGACGGCGCGAAGCGGCCGGTACGTGTTTCTAGCTTTCACCTGGCGCGAGCGGGACGGCGCCAATCTCATTCGCCCTATCAGCGCCCGCTACATGCACGCCAAGGAGGTGCAGCACTATGAACAACGATAAGTCCCTTCCGCTGTTTTCCAGCGACGATGAGGCCGAGGCTTTTGTGGGGTCTGCTGACCTCACCAGGTATGATCTGTCGGCGCTCACGCCGACGCAGTTCGAGTTTTCCAGCAAGGACGCGCGGGTGAACATGCGTTTGCCTGCCGAGCTACTGGACGCGGTCAAAGCGACTGCTGCCCGCAAAGGCATGCCCTATCAGCGCTTTATCAGGCAGGTTTTAGAGCACGCCCTGCAAGGCTAGGTGGGGTCATGATGACTGGCGAATAGCGCGTATAGGAGCTGGTGCGATGCACATTCGTCCTATCTGGACCGACAAAGACCATGAAACAGCGCTGCGAGAAATCGAGGCGCTGTGGGAAGCCGAAGGCATTGATGCTGGCGATCGGCTCGACGTGCTCGCCACGTTGGTCGAGACTTACGAAATCTGTCGCTGGCCTATCGAGCCGCTTGATCCGGTGCGAGCGATAAAAGCATCAATGTAGATGAGCGGCTACTGTTTGCAGAAAGCGCGGTATCGCGATGCTGGGTATATTCATCGACGGTTTTCTTGCATATGCGTATCGCGCACCGCATGAATATACCTGCGCTCTACCACTCGCTGATTTTGTGGATCGGTGATGGCACCGGTTTACCTGATGCTATACTTCACATTCATGCCGGGCTGGCGATCCTGATGCTCGCGCGCCTGATCAGCCGGCGGTCACTGGCCACGTTCTTCCCATTTCTGTTCGTCGTCGTGCTTGAGCTTGGCAATGAGACGATGGATTATCTGAATTACGGGTGGCGGGCCAAAGACACGTTTTCGGATCTAGTCAACACTTTGTTCTGGCCGTTCGTCATCAGCCTAACAGTGCGCATTAGGCCGATGATCCCCCGGCCGCCTGAGGACTAGTAGTCCCCAACCACGCGGCTGAGCCTATCGCCGCGTTCGTGTCCGCGTGAACCGTCGGCCGAATGCGCAGGACGTTATCGACCAACTGCCCGGCCGGTTAGCCCATTATAACGAGGTGCATCCGTACCGCACTTTGCGTTATTGATCGTCACGCGAGCTCATCGCGCAAACCTGCGAGGCTCTGTCCGTCCTTTAGGGGCAACAGCACTTCTAACTACATGTCGACAATACGACATGTAGGCAAAAACTGACGATTCAGAACCACAACCGAACTCGAGCCACGATGTTTCACAATGGTCGGCGTGATCAGTCTGCGCGTTTACAGGCGAAATAGCTCGACAGGTGGTTAAGTCATCTCGCCGATGCGGTCCTCACCACGTGCCCGCGTGTTCATTCATTCGCCATCCACAGCATTCAGGATTGCGCGACCATAGGCCGTCTTCTTGAAGCGTTCGCCCGCTCCGCGCGCCTGATCGGCGGTGATGAAGCCTTGATGGAAGGCAATTTCTTCGAGACAGGCGACCTGGATGCCTTGCCGGTGCTGGATAGTGCGGACAAACTCGCTGGCCTCCAGCAGGCTGTCGTGCGTGCCGGTGTCGAGCCAAGCATAGCCGCGGCCCATCTGCTCGACGAACAGGTCGCCAGCGTCCATGTAGAGGCGGTTGAGGTCGGTGATCTCGAGTTCTCCGCGTGGCGAAGGCTTCAGGTCGCGCGCGAACTGGACGACGCGATTGTCGTAGAAATATAGGCCCGTAACCGCATGGTGCGACTTGGGCATTGCCGGCTTTTCTTCGAGGCTGATCGCCTTGCCGCCTTCACCGAACTCGACCACGCCGTAGCGTTCGGGATCCTCGACGCGGTAGCTGAACACCGTCGCGCCGCCCTTGCGCTCGACCGCGCTCGCCAGAAGGTCGGTCAGGTGCGCGCCAAAGAAGATGTTGTCGCCGAGCACCAGCGCGACAGTGTCGTCGCCGATGAAGTCCGCGCCGATCGTGAAGGCCTGAGCGAGCCCCTCGGGGCGAGGTTGTTCGGCATAGGAGATCGCCAGGCCGAATGCCGAGCCGTCCTCGAACAGACGACGGTAATTGTCGAGATATTCGGGGCTGGAGATGATCAGGATGTCGCGGATGCCGGCGAGCATCAGCACCGACAGCGGATAATAGATCATCGGCTTGTCGTAGACCGGCAGCAGCTGCTTGTTCACGGCGAGCGTCGCCGGATGGAGTCTCGTGCCCGAGCCGCCTGCGAGAATGATGCCCTTCATTGGGAGATATCCTTTTTTGGGGCCCCGAGCAGCTCGTCGAGGATGTTGCCAAGCGCGGTCTGCCACGCTGGCGGATGGATGTCATAGTCGCGAGTAATCGCGTCATGGCTGAGCAGCGAATTGGCGGGGCGCGTCGCCGGTGTTGGATAGTCCGCCGTGGTGATGCCCTGCACTTCTGCACTGGCACCGCCGCGTGCCGCGCTCTGTGCGAAGATCTCACGGGCAAAGTCTGCCCAGGTGACGGCACCCGCGTTGCTGAAATGATAAGTGCCGGTGGGGGCGGCGGGGTCCTCGACAAGGCGCATAGTGATCGTCGCGAGCGCGGCAGCGAGATCAGTTGCCGAGGTCGGGCTGCCATGCTGGTCGTCGACGACGCGGAGTGTCGGGTTGGTTGCACCGACGCGCAGCATCGTCTTGATAAAGTTGTTGCCATGCGCGCTGACTACCCAGGCGGTCCGGACGATCGCGTGGCGTGCGCCCGAGGTTCGGACGGCGAGCTCGCCCCCGAGCTTGGATGCGCCATAGACGCCGAGCGGTGCGACCGGATCGTTTACGTCCCAGGCGCCATCGCTTGCGCCGTCGAAGACGTAGTCGGTCGAGACCTGTACGATCGGGATACCGGCCTTCGCGCAAGCTTCTGCAAACGCCGCGGGCGCCATCGCGTTGACCGCCCAGGCGGTGACGATATCGCTTTCGGCCTTGTCGACCGCGGTATAGGCGCCAGCCGAGATCACCGCAGCCCAGGACTTGGACGCGACCATTGCCGCGATCGCTGCAGTGTCGCGCAGATCTAGCTCGTCGATGTCGATGGCGGTGACCGCCCAGCCTTCCGGCCAGGCATAGCGCTTCAGCTCGGTGCCGAGCTGGCCGTTCCCGCCGGTAATGAGGATCTGCTTCACGCGGCTAGCTTGAGCGCCATCGCTAATACCGGCATCGTTCATACGGACAGCCCGCGGCGCTGGTCGGCCTTGTGCTCGGCGACGATCGCTTCCCACCAGCCCTGGTTGTCGAGATACCAGGCGACGGTCCTCTCGATGCCCGTCTCGAACGTCTCGGCCGGCTCCCAACCGAGCTCGGTCTTGATCCGGCTCGCGTCGATCGCATAGCGCTTGTCGTGACCCGGACGGTCGGCGACATATGTGATCTGCGTCGCGTAGGACTGACCATCGGCGCGCGGATGCAGCCGGTCAAGGATCGCGCAGACGGTTTTCACGACCTCGAGGTTCTGCTTCTCGTTGTTCCCGCCGACATTGTATGTCCGGCCTGGCTCGCCCTGTTCGAACACTGCGTGCAGCGCGCGAACATGATCCTCGACGAACAGCCAGTCACGAACCTGGTCGCCCTTGCCGTAGACCGGCAGGTCGGCGCCCGCGAGTGCCTTGACGATCATCAGCGGGATAAGCTTTTCAGGGAAGTGATAGGGTCCGTAATTGTTCGAGCAATTGGTGATCAGCACCGGCAGACCGAAGGTGTGGCCCCAAGCGCTCACGAGATGGTCGGAGCCCGCCTTCGACGCCGAGTAGGGCGAGCGCGGATCGTAGGGCGTTTCCTCGGTAAACAGCCCGGTGTCGCCAAGGGAGCCATAGACCTCGTCGGTCGAGATGTGATGGAAGCGGAACGCTGCCTTAGCTTCGTCGGCGAGGTCGAGCCAATAGGCGCGCGCCTCGCTCAGCATCGTGAAGGTACCGACGACGTTGGTCTGTACGAACGCGCCTGGGCCGTCGATCGAGCGATCGACATGGCTTTCGGCTGCAAGATGCGTGATGATCTCGGGCTTGAACTCGGTGACCGCGGCCTTGACGGCGTCTGCGTCGCAGATATCGCCTTGAACAAAGCGGTAGCGGTTCGAGCTCGCGACCCGCTCGACCGTGGACAGCGTACCAGCATAGGTCAGCTTGTCGAAGTTCAGGACTTCATGGTCGGTGTTTTCGATCAGATGACGGACTAGAGCCGAGCCGATGAAGCCTGCCCCGCCGGTGACGAAGATACGCATGGGTCTGTCCTTCAGGCGAGCGGCGCCAGCGGGCGGCCTTCATAGGGAAAGGGGCTGTCAAAGTCGGCGAGCAGCGGCTGCACCGCATCCTTGGCCGACAGTTCGGGGGTGGTGCCAGCGGGTATCGGCCAGCGGATGCCTACCATAGGATCGTTCCAGCGTATCCCGCCATCTGATCCAGGTGCGTATGTATCTGAGCATTTGTAGCTCACTTCGCAATTGTCCTCGAGCGTCACGAAGCCGTGCGCAAAGCCGATTGGGATAAAGAGCTGGTGGCCGTTCTCAGCAGACAGCTCGGCACCGACCCACTGGCCATAGGTCGGTGAGCCCTTGCGGATGTCGACCGCGATATCGAAGATTGAACCCCGCACACATCGCACCAGCTTGTCCTGGCCACGTGGCGGTGTTTGGAAATGCAAGCCACGTAGCGTATGCTTTGGCACCGACAGGGAATGGTTATCCTGCACGAAACGACAGTCGATTCCAAGGCTGGCGAACGCTGGCTCACTATACACCTCGGTGAACCAGCCACGAGCATCGCCGAAACGGCGGGGTTGGATGAGTTGGACGGGGGAGGGCATAGAACACCGTTATTAAAAGAATTAGAATCTAGGGAAGCATCAAGCCATGCTCGGCTAGTTCCGCAAGAGAGCGAGCATAACCGTCGCTATCTATACCACGCATCAGTTCAGCGCGCGACCACGTCACGAACTCCTCAAGTCCAGTGCGGAAGTCGATGTCGCAGGTCATCCTCAGCTCGGTCTGGAGCAGGTTAACGTTCGCGATATTATGACGGATGTCGCCTGCGCGATAGCGGCCTGACACACGGACGTCGCCGGTATAGTCAAGCAGTCGTGCCAGCTCAGCCGTGACTGTTTCTACCGATACGCCAACCCCGGTTCCAACGTTGATCGGATGGACGCCGGTGGCATCTGCGGACAGCGCTGCACAATTGGCACGGACTACGTCGCTGACATGGACGAAGTCGCGGCTTTCCAGACCATCTTCGAAAATTTCAATGGCGCGCCCGAACACCATCTCGCGTGAGAAGATCGAGAGGATACCGGTATAAGGATTACTCAACGACTGGCCTGCGCCAAACACATTTTGATAGCGTAGACCATAAGCCGAAAGGCCATGCGCCCGCGCGACTGCAAGGACCATGTTCTCTTGAGCAAGTTTGGTCACTGCATAGACTGACGCAGGCGTCAGCGGCGCAGTTTCGGGGGTCGGCGCCACCTCCACATTCTGGTCGCAGATTGGGCAACGCGGATCGAAGTTGCCAGCATCCATCGCGGTGGGCGAACGGTCACCGGGATAGACCAGCCCGTGGGACGCGCAACGATAGGCACCCTCGCCGTAGATCGAACGTGACGATGCGACAACGATCTTGCCGATCTTCGAATCCGATGATGTCACCGCCTCCAGCAGCGCGGCCGTCCCCGTAACGTTTACGTCACTGTAGCGGACCATGTCGTACATAGACTGGCCCGTGCCGGTTTCGGCGGCAAGGTGCAGGACTGCGTCATGGTCGCGTGCCAGGGACTTCATCAGATCGACGTCACGAACATCGCCATGGACGAAGTTGGTATGTTCAGACAGCGTCGTTGCTACCTGCGCCTGTGCGGCAACATCGCCGTGGATCTGCGGGGACAGACTGTCGACGATCGTCACGCGATCGCCGCGCTGAACGAGAGCAGCGGCTGTCCTGCTGCCAATAAAGCCGGCCCCGCCGGTAATTAGAATGTTCACCAATGCACTCCCGTAATCCGTCGATATAGTTTTGAAGGTGGATCAGGCGTCTGACCGAGCGGGCAGCGGCATACGCCAGCCTTCGCCGACCGACTTCAGTCGCAGCCGCCATTGCCGCCACGTATCCTTGGCCAGGACGACCCGTCCTAGACCAACGCCCGCGGTAAACGCCGTCACATAAGAGGCATAGGCGCGACCAAAGAATTTGCGCGCGAAGTAAATCTGGTTGCGATGCCCGTACCGAATGCTGAAATCGGACTGCCGTCCGCCAGTCGAAATACTGACCTTGTGTAGCATGATCGCCGCGGGATCGACGACAATAGAAATTCCTGCACGTTTCATTCGCCACAGGAAATCAACGTCGTCCCAATAAACGAAATATCCTTCGTCCATTAGTCCAATTCTATTAAAAACCTCAGATCTAAATAATACGCAGCAGGTTGGGGCGTAATCGGTTTGAAATGGAGTGTCACCAAATAAAATCGGTTGATCCTGCCCATCGTGAAGACTTAGCATGCCACGGGATCTGCTAAAATGGCCGCCCGAGTACCATGATATATGAGGTTGATCGTAATAAGGAATCAGCGCAGATACCGCTCCGGCGCCGCTTCGTGACAGTGTGGATGATAGGCGATGGAGCAGATCGGGGCCAAACGCGGTATCATTATTGATCAGCAGGATTTCGCCATAGCCCTGCTCTAGCGCCCAGCGCGTCCCCTGGTTGTTACCTTCAGCAACACCGACATTACGGTCGTTTGCTATCAGCGTGATCCGCGGGTCCTGTGCCGCACGCACCATCTCGATCGTACCGTCCGTGCTGGCATTGTCGACGACGATCAAGTGCCAGTCGACCGCTTGCTGAGAGAGCACGCTGTCAAGGAATTCGGGCCATACCGTTTCCCCGTTATACGTCACCGTGACCAGGGCAATGCGGGGCATAGTAAGACTTTCTGGCATGTTACATGGTCCGGGGGCGAAGGACCCGTGCAGGGGCCCCAGACGCGATGGAGTTCGATGGGATGTCGCGCGTGACGACCGATCCGGCGCCGATGACACAATTTTCCCCGATCGTCACGCCGGGCAGGATCGTCGAGCCAAAGCCGATAAAGCAATTATCGCCGATCTCCACGTGGCTCGCCGCTGGGTCTATGGCATCGCCGATTTTCATGCCGCGTTCTATCGCATCAACGGGGTGCGACACGTCTACGATGGCGCAATTTCCGGTAATCGAAACGCGGTTGCCTATACGAATACGACAATGGCAAACGATGTGGACATTTTGCTCAATGTTCACATCATCCCCAATGCTAAGCCACGGCAACGGGTCTTGACCGTGGATCACTATTTCTATGCGCCCGCCATGTCGGATGATCGAACGGCGACCGATAGTAATGCGGTGAGGAAAGCGAACCATGTCTTGGTGAAAAACGACGCTGCCCTTGCCGATCCGACCATAGCAGTGGGCAAGAATGAGCGTTGTATAAAGTCTTCGTACGTGGAAATGAGCAGCATGAGCCAGCTGTATAAGCCGGGCAATGCGCTGCGGAAGTCCTTTGGTAGGCGGAGCATCAGTCATGCACTGCGTCCCATTCGCCACTTGCCGAATTGAATGTCTTGATTCTACGTGCGGGGATACCGGCCACCATACTATATGGTGGGAACGAGCGGTTCACGACCGCATTGGCGCCCACGACGCAGCCTTCGCCTAAAGTGACACCCGTCAAGACCCGGCTGCCATATCCCAGGAATGTGCCGCGGCCAATGCGTACCGGCCCTTTAGTCAACATTGGTTGCGTGAAAATATGACCTGCGCGAGGATCAACCTGATGCACTGCGTCAGCAATGTAGACCTGCTCACTGAAAACACAGTCATCGCCTATCTCAACCAAATCGATTGCGGAAATGCAACAAAACCTGCCAATATAAACGTTACTACCTATCACTATTCGTGCTGAGTGCGCGACGCCATTCCACAATGGTAATGGGCACAACCAGCTATGTTCGCGTATAACTGTGCGCGCTCCGACGGTGATATGCTCGAGATGCTCCCATAAACGGGGACGCGCAACACGTATGCCTTCGCGCTGTCGAAGGAAGCGGTAGGGCGGTAACCACCGCAGATACGCTATTGTACGCTGGACGAGGCTAAACATGGCTTTGCTTCCGTTTCGAAAGATATTGAAGCAGTTGTACTAGATCGCTCCATCCCATTCCGACCGCGATGATGCATGTCGCTAACGCGATGACGGGCACGTACAAAAACGCGTTGTAGCGCAAAGGCAATGCGAGTGCGGAAAGTGCGTAAAGCCCTACCCAAAACAGCAGCGGATGGAAGAAGCCGCGCCATGCTACCGTCCGTCGCGTCAAGTTTGGTATGCTGTACGCCAGGGCATTCTGACCAATTAGCAACACGATGCCGAGCGTAGCGCTTGCTACCTTGGCAGCCGCTACACCCATAACGCCGTAATCGTGTACCCACCACACGCTGAGTACAAGACTCGTCACGCCTTCGATCAGCGGAGTGTATATCATACGTCGCTGCTGCCCTGTGCCGATCGCGATCATACCATAGGGCAATAGGCAAGTGCGGATGACTGTGGCGATGGCCAGCAACGCCAAAATGCCCTCCGCGTTATCCGCATAAATCGGCCCGACCCACAGCTTCAGTATCTCACGTCCTGTAAACATCAACGGCGCGGCCACCAGCAGCGCTGCAATTGCGATCAGGCCTGACGCGCGGGTTAGCAACTCCTTTAGATGGTTTCCACCATCAGCTGCTTGCATACCGGCAGCGGCCGGGGTTAGCGCCGAACCGAGCGCTTGCAACGTGCCGGCGATGAAGCTTACCAGTGTAAGGCTGACAGCATAAAACGGGACAGAGGACGGAGCGTAGCGCGCTAAAATCACCAAATCGAGACCCGATACCAACAGCATCGCAAGGTTCCAAACGGTAAGGCTCAGGCAGAACCCACCCAGTTCTTTGAGACTATTCCGGCTTATCAAGCGGGGCGCGATTGTGGGCTGCAGGGTCCGGCTGCGCCACAGCCCGGCAAGAATGAGTGTGATCACGGTCGACCCCACGAGATGGGCCAGCGCCATGACCGTCAAACTACGAGTCGAGGCTGCAACAATGAGCAGTCCGGCCTGTAGAATTCTACCGCCAAGCTGCGTAATCGCTGGAATATGGCTTTGCTGGAGACCAAGAAAGACCGATCCGAAGATTGATCCAACCAGTGACACTGCAAATGAGAATCCGAGTATTGCGGTGGCGAGCGCAGCATCTGCCTGCCATGCCGAAGATAGATGCGGAAACAACTGATTGGTATGAGTAGCAAGTACTCCGACTGCAGCGCAGCCGAGCAACGCAATCAGCAGTAAAGCCCAAAACGCCGACGCGACTATGCTGTCGCGTTCAGTAAGCTGGTTTGACGTCCGGTGGAAGGCAATGTATCGCCCGACGGCGGCCTGGACACCAAGCCCAAAAATGTTGACATAAGTGCCAATCTGCAACGCAACCGCCCAAGCGCCGTAGGCTTCGGGTGGTAGGATTCGAGTTAAAAACGGCGGGACAAGCACCGCGACCAGCGCGCTCGACGTACCGCCGAGCACATTCCAAAGGCCATTCGAAATTATCTTTTTGTTCACTTTTGGCAGAGTCCGGAGCATGGGCAGTATACGGCACGAGAAGCATGCTGACTCGCCGTTAATGCTAAGATCGATGGCATGATAATCAATCCGCCATCAACAGATCGATCGCTTGGTTCGCTGCGTCTGGTCGAATAGTAAACGCTATCGATTCTAGCGTAAGCCAACTGTTTGCGGCGGCGGAGCCGACGATTTCTAAATGCGTAAAGGGGCGGTCCGCCAGACGTTCGTCAAGTTTGAGATACGTACGCTCGCCCGACGACGGCGGCAGGACGCCCAAAACCTGAGAAAAAGCTGGGTTGGCCGGATCACCATCTGTCGCACCGACCGCTTGTAGGGTGAGTGGAACCGATGCGGCATAAACTATTATCGCTAGTACTGGCTGTCCGGATATCATGTGGTCAGTGGGCAGCGGAGTGTTTGCACCAAATTGTGCGCCGTTCCCAGCGGTACGGCAGCGTAAGCGGACGCCGGCTATCCCAATAGCGCTCAGTTCGATCTCACAGCGACGTCCAAAGCCGCGCCAATCTCGACCATGCGGAGCAACCATGTTTGCAGCATTGCCGGGTGTAAGCGGCCTGCCAGGCAACGTCGGATTGCCAGCGATCGGAAAGGCTGGGGTGACGGCGCGGATATCGATCTTTCCCTCACCGCCCGACGCAGTTACGAAGCTGGATAGCGAGGCGTGGGTCTGGCCGGCAACTTTCACTTCTCGCAACCGGATCGTCCCGCCAATGGG
>Ga0308169_10004928_pt1 | contig 12283 bp, 15 predicted proteins | sample PhyBR1_2_FD_202139 | JGI IMG/M metagenome (GOLD analysis project Ga0308169, IMG submission 202139) | Phyllosphere microbial communities from UC Gill Tract Community Farm, Albany, California, United States - DLSLSB.R1 | ecosystem: Host-associated > Plants > Phyllosphere > Unclassified | place...
GGCGTCGGCATTGTGCGCGTGCGTCCCTCTCCCTCTCCTCCGGTCCCTTTCGAGCGGTCGCTGACGTGCCTTGTGTGCGCGCAGTACGACATGGGCTGTGCGTCTTCTCGCTCGACCGGGCCGCACGAGGACGAGGACTGACCCTCTCGCGCGCCCTGCAGCCAACTTTACGCAAGGTGCGTTTCGCCCTCCACTCTTACCCTCGGCGACTCTGTACTGACTCGTGGAAACGCAGCTCGAGCCGCATTCGGCAGCACCTACGTGATCGCGCGCGCGTCGGCCTTCGTCCTCCACGTCGACATCGTCTTCATCCTCCTCCCCGTCTGCCGCAACTTCGTCAGCTTCCTCAGGAGGTCGCCCTTGAACCGCGCCGTGCCGTTTGACAAGAGCGTCGCCTTTCGTGCGTCGTCCTCCTCGCGCTCGAGCCTCGCCCTTCCGCCGCGCCGCCTCTGACACCGTTGCCGTGCTCGCAGACGAGATCGTCGCCTGGTCCATCGTCTTCTGGAGCATCGTGCAGTGCGTCTTTCCTTCCTTCACCGAGACCGAGTGCTCGAAGACGCCGAGCTGAAGCTGAGCCCTCCTCGTGCAGCACCGTCGCCCAGTACGTCCTCTCCGTTCGCTCTCACGGAGCCGCCGTCGAGGGGCTCTCTTCTTGCACGTGGACGCTCTCTGATGAAGTATCTTCGCTCGCAGCCTGCTCAACTCGTGGTGGCTCGCGGCGACGATGACGAGCGGCGCCATGACCTGCCTGCTCGGCGCGCTCATGGTCAACGGCACGACGGGCCCGTTCGTCACGGGCTGGATCATGCTCGCTCTTCTCGGCGTCATCGCGTGGTTCGCCGCCGAGAAGAGGAGGAAGAAGCACTTCCAGCGCTTCTACTACTCGCACCACCTCGCCGTCGTCTTTTTCTTCCTCTGGCAGCTCCATGGGGTACGTCCGCTCTTACACCTCGTCCTCTTCGCTCTAGAGGAAGCAAGCTGACGCCTCGTCTCGCCGCAGATGTTCTGCATGATCCGGTGCGTGCAGGTCCGCCTCCTTCCTCGTCGGCTCGCCAAGCTGACCTCGTAACCTCTGCTCGCAGGCCCGACAAGCCGCCCTACTGCGCCTGGTCTCAGATCGGCGTCTTCTGGATCTTGTGCGTGCTGTTCCTCTTGTCGCCCGAGCGAGGCAACCACCTCGGACCGAGAGCAACTAGCTGACGCCTCCCTCCTCTTCGCTCGCCCGCAGCTGGTCGATCGGCGGCATCGTCTACGTCTCGGAGCGCATCCTGCGCGAGGTCCGCTCTCGTCACCGCACGTACCTGAGCAAGGTCATCGTACACCCGGGCAAGACGATCGAGCTGCAGATCAAGAAGGAGAAAACGACTTCGCGCGCGGGCCAGTACATCATGGTCAACTGCCCGGCCATCTCGCTTTGGCAGTGGCACCCGTTCACGCTCACGTCGGCGCCCGAGGAGGACTGCCTCTCGATTCATTTCCGTGCGTCCTCTCTCCCTCGATCGCCGACAGCTCTCGGTCGAGCACCCTCGCTGACCTCTCGCTCGCCTCGCACCTGCAGGAGTCGTCGGCGACTGGACGCAGGACCTCGCCGATGCTCTCGGCTGTGAGCTCGACGGGCGCAAGGACGTCTCGAAGGAGATCGGCGGCGAGGACGCGGTCGTCCCTCTCGTCTCCGTTCTGCCTCGCATCATGGTGCGTGCTCGCTCGCCTCTCTCTCCCTCCCCGCTCCATACACGCAGAACAGAGCTCACCGTCGCCCTCGTCGTGCGCGCAGATCGACGGGCCGTTCGGCACGGCGTCCGAGGACGTCCTCAAGTTCCCGGTCTCGCTCCTCGTCGGCGCCGGCATCGGCGTGACGCCCTTTGCCTCGATCCTTAAGCACATCTGGTACGTCTCGATCCCTCGCTCGGCTTGCTCCTTGTGCGTCTGGCTGACCCTGCGCCGTCGCAGGTACCGCTTTCACGACCCGGACGGCGCGCCCATGAAGCTCAACAAGGTCTAGTGCGTCGCCTCTCTCTCCTCTCCCCTTTGTACCCTCTCGAGCCACTCAGAGTCACTGACTGCTTGTCCTGCTTCGGTGCCCGCAGCTTCTTCTGGATCTGCCGCGACTGTGCGTGCACGTTCCCCTTGACCTTCTCAACTGGCTAATCTGCCACTTTGCGCCCTCCTGACGCCCTCCTGCACCCTCTCGATCCCTACAGACTCGTCGTTCGAGTGGTTCCAGAGCCTGCTCGCCGCCATCGAGGCGCAAGACCTCAGCCACGTGCGTCGTCGCCGCTCCTCCCCTCTCGATCTCCTCGCCGCGAGCTGACTCGCCTCTCTCCGCGCAGTGCATCGAGATCCACACCTACCTCACCGGCCGCGTTCACGCCAACGACGTCATCAACATCTACGCCAACGACGTCGGCAACGAGCTCGACGCCGTGACGAAGCTGCGGTCGCCGACGCACGTGAGTCGCTCTCGCTCGCCCTCCTCGCCCTCTCTTTTGCTCGAGCGTGTCCATAAACGTCAAGGAGGTCCCATTACTGAATCTCGATCTCGAACATCGCGCGCAGTACGGCCGCCCCAACTGGGACCGCATCTTTGCCTCGCTCGCCGAGCAGCACCGGGCGACCGACGTCGGCACCTTCTTCTGCGGGCCCGAGCCGCTCGCCAAGACGCTCCACAAGACGTGCATCAAGGTGCGCTTTCGTCTCGCTCCCTCTCTGCGTCGCAGCTTCAGCGACGGGACTGACGAGGAGCCTCGAGCAGTTCACGAGCGCGGGCAAGGGCAAGACGCGCTTCCTCTTCAGCAAGGAGCGCTTCTAGGCAGCCGAGGCGGGCTTTGGGTGTGCAGGTCATGCTCGAGTCGGGTTGGCGAGCAGGAGGTGGCGCTTGAGGCGTGTGCGTGCAATGCAGGAGCGCGCTGGTCGCGCTCGGTCGTGCTCTTTCTCTCTTTTCCTTCTAGTTGCGCAGCGCGTGAGAGGCTCGAGAACGCATACATTACATATTGCGCAGTGGGAGAAGCTTCGAGAGCGCGATGCCTTGCCGGCAGAGCGGGCACTCGGCCTGCGCGCGAGGAGAGCGTTGATGCGTCAGCGACGAGCGGCGAGAGGAAGAGAGACAGGATGAGACGCACCTTCTCCCTCGCCCAGCCGACAACGCACTCCCAACAGACTGCGAGAGCGAGCAAGGGAGGCAGAGTCAGCTCAGAGAGTGCGCGCCGACGAGCCGGTTTGATGCGGAGGAAGAGGCTCGTGCACGCACAGACATGGCCGCACTCTGTCGCCGTCGCGTCGCGCATCGTGCCCAAACACAAGGTGCACCTGCGCTCGGCGTCCTCCTCGTCCGGGTAAGGCGCCGCCTGGTCCGGCTCGTCCGGGTCAAAGACGACGCTCGCGAGCGGGCGCCCGTCGACCGTGAAGCGCTTCTTGCGCTGCTGCCGCGCCTCGCTCGCCTCCTTCTCGTGCTCGTGCGCCTCGTCGGCGCTCCTCGACGAGGCGGCGGCGAGCTCGGCGTCGGCGCGCCGCTTGCGGAAGGCGAGCGCGCCTCGGACGACGAGCTGGACGGCCATGAGGACGCCGAGGACCTCGTAGGACGACGGAGCGGACGAGGCTTGCGCGCCCGAGAGCGCCTTGGAGCGACGGCCCTGCATAGAGATCTGTGCGTGACGGGCAGGTGCAGGTCAGTGCGAGAGCTGGAAGGAGGAGGAGAGGGACGAGAGGAGGAAGGGGTGGACGCACAAAGCGGATCCCGACGGCGCGCTTGCTCAGGTTGTAGTACCGCCCGAAGAGGTAGAAGACGGCGAGGTGTACGCTCCTGAGGTAGTCCTCGGTGAGGGTCTCGAACGAGGGCAAGTCCTGGGCGAACGAGCCGACGCGGTCCAAGGTGCGCGCGACGAGGTTCTGCTTGAGCGGCGGCGGCGGGGCCGACAAGGTGAAGAGCGAATCGACCTCGGCTTGTGCGGTTCGGTGCGACTCGTGGCGGCTGATGAGGGAGCGGCGGAGCTTGGCGTAGGTGCGGGCGAGGAAGTAGGGGAAGAGGCAATGAAGGAGGACGAGGGCGGCTCGTCGCTGCAGGCACGGTACAAGACGTCAGCTAGGACATTCTCGAGCGTCTTGCTGCAGGTAAAGGGGACGCACAGGAAGGGTGGGCGTGCGTCGGTCCGAGGTCTGGTACTGCATGATGTCGCAGTACTCCTCGCCGAGGGTTTGAGAGCCTGCGCGCGCGCCCGAATCAGCCCTGGTACATCTTCTGTGAGGAGAGCGAGAGAGAGAACGCACCGAGTAACGTTGTGAGGCCAAAGTAGGCGAGCCGGCTGCCCTGCGAGAGCTCCTTGCCCCACTTCTGCAGCCACCTCGTCCCTGCGTAAAGCACGGGTCAGCTCTGCGCCTCTCGAGTGGATCGGAGAGGGCAGGGACGGACCGAGAAAGGAGCGGGCGACGTCCTCGATGCGCTCGCCGAGCTGCGAGAGGTAGTAGAGGTCCTTCTGGTTGGCGCGCACTGCGGGCACGTCGCTCGAGGGTCAGCTCTGCGGGCGCACGAGCATGAGAGAGCAGGACGCACCGATCTCTGGCTGGGCCGCGTTGGCAAAGAAGGGGACGCGGCTGGGTTGGTGTTGGTGGAGCTCATGGCGAGCTCTCGCGGCGACTGAGGCGGGCGAGGGCTGGGCTGGCGGGAGAGTTGCGGCTGGAAGCTGTGCCGGCTGTGGTGCTGGTGCTGGTGGCCGGTCTGCCATGGCAGCTGAGGGCGAGGACGACGAGAGGCCGGGACGAGCGGCGACCGATGAGCCGGAGCAACGACGACGACGACGACGACGCTCTCCTCCGCCCACACTCACCCGACCTCGCCGTGGACTAGGCTTGGCTACGCGCCTTGCTCGTGCAGTCCCCTCGCCCGCGCCCGCTCAGGTGTCGGCCCGCTCCCCGTCGCTCCCTCCTCCTCGCCCTTCCCTCGCCGCGCTGAACTCTTCTCCGCAACCGCCTCCCGAGGACTCGTCTGGCCAGCGCGAGTAGCTCTGCTTCGCTCTCCATTCCCTCGGGCCCACCTGCACGGGTGCACGAGTCGCTTCGAGGCCCTGCAGCCGCTGCGCTCTCTGTTTCCTTCGCCGACTTGCCGCGGCCCGCTCTCGCTCAGCCATGGTCGTCTCCCTCTGCATCGTCGGCGCATCAGGTACGTCCCAAACTAGCAGTATGTCATAGCGGAGCGACGAGCTGACGAGCCCTTCCCCCACAGGCGCAATCGGCCGGCGACACACCCAGCACGCCCTCGACGAGCCGAGGTGCAACCTCACCTGCATCGTTGATCCGACACCCTCCGCTCGAGCCTTTGCCGCCGAGCACGACCTCGATCTGTACGCTTCGGTCGACGAGATGCTCGAGGCGAGAGCCGCGCAAGAGGTCGTCGTGGACGGTGCCATCCTCGCAGTGCGTCTACTCCTCCTCCCCCTCCCTCGCTCTCAACGATCCGCGCTGACTCTGAAACTTGCTCGCAGACACCAAACGCGACTCATGTTCCCCTCGGCATCCAGCTCATGCAGGCCGGCGTGCACGTGCTCGTCGAGAAGCCGTTCTCAACCGACGTCGACAGCGGGCGTCAGCTCGTCGCAGCCGAGGCGGCGTCGACGGCCAAGATCCTCGTCGGTCACCATCGGCGCTTTGTGAGCCACCCTCTCCTTCTCTTGTCTGGCCAGGGCGAGCTTGCGCCGCTCGTGTCGCACTTGAGAAGGCTGACCTTCTCCTCCTACCAGAACCCTTACTCGATCAACGCCAAGGCGCTCCTCGACAGCGGCAAGCTCGGAAAAGGTGCGTGCTTTATCTATCTGCGCTGTTTTGACAGGTGTCTTGACCCTCTTCTCCGTGCAGTCGTCGCCGTTCAAGGCGTTTGGGCGTGTCTCAAGGTGCGTCGACTCTTTCACTTCGCGCTCTCTCTCCCTTTGTGGCTCGTTGACATTCTCGACTCGCAGCCTTCCAGCTACTATACCTCGCCGACCGAGTGGCGTCAAGCTTCTGGCACCGGCGGGGTCGTCCTCATCAACCTCGTCCACTGCATCGACCTCCTGCGCAGCTGGTTCGGGCCGGTCGAGCGCGTCTTCTGCGAGCGAGGAGCGTCGATGCGCGGCTTCGAGGTCGAGGAGACGGGCGCGTGCACGCTCAGATTTGCGAGCGGCGTCGTCGGGTCGTTCGTCTTCTCCGAGTGCGTCCGACTCTCCCTCTCGTTCTTTCCCTCGGCTGTGCAGGAACGCGCTGACGCCCTACTGTCTCTCTAGCACTGCAGCTTCTCCCTACACGTTCGAGGGCGCCACGGGCGAGAACCCGCTCATGCCGCACTACGGCGAGTCGACCTACACCATCCTCGGCACGAACGGCTCGTTCGCCTTCCCGCAGCTCGAGCTGTGGCACTACGCCTCGCCCGAGCACGCCTGGCACAACAAGCTCGAGCGCGACGAGGCGGCACCGGTTGACTCGACGCCGCCGTTCACGCTCCAGCTGCAACACTTCCTCGAGGTGTGCGAGGGGAGGGCCGAGCCGCTCTGCAGCGGCGAGGACGCGCTCGGGACCATCATGACGGTCGAGGCGATCCTGCATAGCATGAGGACGGAGCAGCCGGTGCAGGTCGGCGCGCTGTAGCAGGAAGCAGCTCGCCTCGCAAAGCAGGGTCCGTGCGCCGAGCTCGTGAGCAAGAAAGAGAGACCTGGTCGATTGCAGCGCTACCGCCGAGAGCGAAAGGATAGATAGAGAGATATCTAGACAAGACGCCGACGAAGAGCAGGCGGCGCGGTCCGAGCGGGCCAGGGCGAGTTCCTCCTGCGCCTCTCGCCGCCGACGTGCATGACGACGAACGACGACGTCGGCTCGGACCCGCCGATGAGCTCCGTCTTCCACAGCCCGCGCACCGTCGTCTCCTTGCCGTCGATCGTCGTGACGAGCGTCTCGGAGTCGAGGCGAGGCATGCCGCCGTCCTCGTCGTCGTCGTCGCCACCGCCGCCGCTCGCGCCGGCCGACTTGATCGCGCTGACGACGCCCTGCACGGCGTCGTGCACGCCCGACGACGCCTCGTGGTCGTCGCCCGAGTGCTTGTCGCCCTTGGCGCCGCCGGACGGGACGGCGTCTGTCTCGATAAAGGTCGTCACGGTCGAGCCGCCGTCGGTCGCGAGCGACTCGAAGCCCGTGAGGGTTTGCGTCGCGCCGTCGTCGTCCGTCGTCGTGACCGTCTCGAGCGTGTACTTGGCGTCGTCGGGCGAGTCGGTGCCGGACGAGGCGGCCGAAGAAGCGCTCGCGCCCGAGGCCGAGGCGGACCCGGAGGCGGACCTGCACAGGCTCGAGTGAGCGATGGCTCGAGCCGCAGAGAGGGAAGAAAGGAGAGAGAGAACGCACCCTGAAGTAGATCCACTGGAAGCGCCTGAAGCGGCCGTGCCCGACGTGAGCGCCGTCGTGCCCGCCGTCGTCGCGACGTCGTCGGCGCCCGTCGCAGCAGCAGCTCCGCCCGTCGCCGCTCCAGTCGTGCGACCGGCGACGGCCGACGTGCCGCTTGTCGTAGTCGAGTTGGACGAGCCGCCGAGCATGCCCTGCGAGTAGGCGTAGTAGCTGCGGGCGTCGAGGATGGTTCAGCTCGGGGGTGCGAGCGCACAGAGAAGGCGATCTGGACGCACACGCCGACGCCGCACACGACCAGGGCAAAGACGACGATGGCACCGACGATGACGCCCGTCTTTCCGCCGCCCTGCGCGCAGAGGAAGAAGTCAGGAAGGAACGAGATGAGGGAGGGAAGCGAGTGGGCGACGCACCGGGGACTGCTCAGTGGCCGCCGCACCCGCACCGCTCCTCATCTCCCAGCGCCGTCCCTGCTTCTTGCCCTTCCTCGTCGTCGTCGTGCGCTCCTTCCCGCCGCCAATCAGCTTCTCCTCGTCCTCGTCCGTCGACTCGTCCTCGCTCGAGCCGACGACGGGCGGCGCCGCCGACTTGCGCGCTCCCGGCGCAGCAGCGTCGCTGGAACCCGTCGCGAGGTCGTCCTCGTCGCGATAAGGCCTGCGAGGGCCCGAGCCGGAAGTCGCAGCGCGGTGCCGGACGGCGCTGTACGGCGCACGGGCCTCGGCGGGGTCGTCCTGGCCGGACGACGGCGAGAGGTCCGACTCGGAGAGGAAGTCGTCGTGGCGCGGGACGGCTTGGCGGCGAGCCATGGTCGGTCGTGTCGAAGGTGAGAGGAGGGAGAACGGTCGAGCGGCGAGAAAGAGACGAAGCTGTGGCGGCGTCCGGACCGGCAAGTCCGGGCGCACGGACAGGAGTCGAGGACAGGAGGCGCGTTGCTGCGAACGCCGGGCTGCTCGATCGAGCGGAGAATGCCGAGCGAGCGAGAACAAGCTGCGGCAGCCGGAGAATGTGCGGTGCGATTGCAAGGGAGGGGGAGGGAAGGCGAGTTACAAAAGCTTGAGGTGGCTGGTGACCTGGTTGACGACGCGTACAGGCGCAGGACCAATACCTGCGGAGCGAGGAAAAGTGTGAGTAGCTGGTGGGAGAAGGCGACGACAGGACCGTGCGCGAGAGAGACGCACCGAGGACGGTCGTCGTGCCCGGGTCGACCTGGGTCCTGCCGCTGCGAGCACCTCGCGAACCGTCAGTGAGTGCAGAGCGTGTGAAGAAGGGGAGATGCACGCACGCGTCCTGGATCGAGCGAGCGCAGAGGCCGAGCGACTGAGCCGACGCCTGGAGGAGCTGCAGGTCCTCCTCGGACCTGCACTGGACGGCGATCTTGGCCTGGCTGCGAAAGCAGGTGCACACGTCAGCATGGTCTCGAAGCGCAGGACGAGGAATGAGACGACGCACCCGGTGCGCTCCCAGTGACGAACGAGCTGCGCGCGGAGAGGAGGAAGAGGTCAAAACGCGCGCGCTCGAGGAGGTGGATGGACGAGGACGCACAGCCGGGTTCGCCTGCATGAGGCTCTTGTAGCAGGCAAGCGTAGCGTGTCTGCGAGCAGGAAGGGTCGTCAGCATGGGGCAGGGACAGGACGAGGAGGCGTCGGAGGAGGAGCAGGAGGAGGCGACGCACCCGCACTGCGCAGCGATCTTGCCCTTGGTCATGCTGAGGTCGGTCCTGACGACGAGGACGAGCTTGCACGGCTCGTCGCCCTCGGCCTTGACCGCTGCGAGCTCGTCGGCGTCGCCTCCCGACTCGGACTCGGACTCGAAGTCGTCGTCGTTGTCGTCGTCGGCGTTGGCCTTGTTGGCCTCGGTGATGCCGCGCTGCAGGTCGACCGTCAGCAGGTGGACGAGATGGCCGAGTCAGAAGTGAACGCACCGTGATGGGGAGGGTCGCACCGACGCCGACGAACTGCGAGCAGAGCGAGTCGAGGTGAGCGAGGCGGCGACAGCTCGAGCCGAGTGCAGGACGAGCTCACGTAGCCGATGAGGCCGCTGGCGAGGCCGACAGCGAGCGCAGTGCCCCACAGGCTGGGTTGCGCCATGGCTCTAGCGGGCAAGAGATGAGGACGGCGAGGAGCTTCGCGCGCTGCGCCGCTCTCCTCCTCTTGGTCCCACGCACCTCACTCGAGCCCGCCGCCTCTCTCGCTCGTGCGCTCAGACACGTGCGCACCTGGCCCCAGCAGTCGCTGCTCACTCGCCACCCCTACTCGCGCGCTCTCTCGCCGTCCGCATCCCCTCGAGCTCGGCAGTCGGCCCTCTTGAGCTCGTCGGCCCTCGAGAACAACCCTCCCCTGGGCGCACGCACACACAGCGTCGCAGGCTCCGCTGGTTCCATCCAGCTAGTGCCCTTGCAGCCTCGCTCGAGTACTCGCACCGCCGCCTGCCGAGGTCGCAGCTCGTCTCGTCGCCCTCGTCGTCGCTCGCCCGCCTCGCCCGCCTCGCCTCGCCTCGCCCTCCCCCTCCTCGGCCCTACTACGACCTCGTCCGCCATGTCCGACGCCGGCGCACCTCCCGACACGCACGCCCCGCCGCCCGTCCTGAGCGGCGGCAACGCTGTCGCCCCGCCGCCACCGCCCTCCTCGACCGGGTCCGGCGTCGTGTACGACACGGGTCCTCGCCACCCGAACGACGCTGCGCCCGGCCGCGTCACCAAGGGCGGCAGCCTCCTCACCGGCGGCTACCTCGCGAGCAAGATCTACGTCGGCAACCTCCCGGACAGGTGCGTCCCCCGCTCGCTGCTCTCGTCCCTCGCCCGCACTCGTCGCTGACCTCGCTCACCGCACGCTCGCAGTGCGACTCTCGCCGACCTCGAGGACTGCTTCGGCCAGATCGGTCCGTGTACCTGCACCATCAAGCGCGGTTTCGGCTTCGTCGTGCGTCCCTCTTCCTCCCGATCATCTTCGAGCCGGTCCCTCGCGCGTCTCTCTGGGACGACGACGCTGACTCTCTTGCCCACCCCTTGTCCTCTTCCACTCGCAGGAGTACGTCGACCCGGCTCACGCCGCCGAGGCTGTCGCCAAGTACAACGAGGGCCACTTCCTCGGGTCGCAGATCAAGGTCGAGCTCTCCCTTGCGCGCCAGCCTCTCGCCAAAGATGGTCCGTTGTCTTCCTCCCTATCGGTCTCACCTCACCAGACGAGGCGGCTGCTGACGCTCTGCGACGAAGCAGAACTGAAGGCGCTCGCAAACCGCAACGGCGCTCAGCCCAACGCCCCGGGCAGCGACCGCCCGTCCGACCCGCGCAAGCCGATGTGGATCAACGGGTCCGTCTCCTTCTCCTCGTCCTACCTCTTGCGCGCCGCCGCCGAGCCTGCAGCTGATGCCTCGCTCCTCCCCTGTAGCAGTGGCCCCGGCGGTGCTCCTCTCGGTCGTGGTCAGCGCGGCGGCTCGGGCGGCCCTCCTCCCGACTTTGCTCGTGATCGCTACGGTCCCGGCCCTCCTGCTCCTGGCTACGGGCCCCCTGTCGGGTACGGCGCGCCGAGGTACGACGAGCGCTCGCCGTACGACCGGCCGCCGATGCCGGGCTACGGCCCCCCTCGCGAGTACGACCGCTACGGCCCGCCGCCCGTGCCTCACCCCGGGTACGGCCCTCCGCCGATGGACCGGCCGCCGTACGACCCGTACTACGACCGCGCGCCCGCCTACCCGCCGCCGTACCCTCCTGTCCCCGTCCCCGGCTACCCGCCCGCCGGGCCGTACGAGCGCACGCCCTACCCTCCTGCGCCGCTCCCTCCCGCAGCTGGTGCGCCTCGCGACCCGTACGCCGAGCGCTACCCGCCTGGACCGCCGCCGCCGGGCTCGGGCCGCTCGCCCGTCGTCCCTTCTCGCGGCTCGGTCCCGCCTGCCGAGCCGGCTCGTGCTCCGTACCCGCCGCTCGACCCGTACGCGCGCCCGCCGCTTGACATGCCGCCTTCGGGCGCGTACGACCCGCGAGACGAGCGCGGCGCCGGCGCACGCTACCAGCCGTACCCGCCGCGCGAGGACCGAGGTTACGGCGGCCGCTCTCCGAGCCGGTACGTCCTCTCCCTCTCGCTCGCCGTCACCTCGCCGCTCGAGCGACATGAGCTGACTCGTCCTCTTCCCCCTGCGCGCAGCGGTGCTCCCCCTCTCGAGCGTCGCCGCTCGATGTCGCCTCGTCGCAACGGCTCGGGCGACCCGCACGCTCGGGACGGGCGCGAGCGCGACCCGTACGCTCGCGACCCGTACGGCCCGCCGCCGTCGGCCGCAGGGGGCTACGCCCCCTACGACGCGCGAGGGCCGCCGCCGATGCCGCCTTCGGGCTACGGCCCGCCGCCGGGCGGTCGCTCGCCGCCGAGGTACCCGCCCGTCGACGAGTACGTGCCGCGCCGCTGAGCTGGCGCGCTTGGCGTCCTCCAACTTTCTTCGCACGATACGTCCCTCGCCTCGAGCAGCTTGGCCCCTTTCTCTCCTCGCCTAGTCCCCCTCCCCCTCGCCTCACCGTTTTGTCCTCCTCCTCCTCCTGCTTGTAGATCCGCACGCTCTTCTTGCTGCCTCGTCATCGCAAAAACTGCAACATGTGCTGCTTGCTATCCTCTCACAGAGCCTCGCTGTGTGCGCGCGCGAGAGAGAGAAGCGCAGAGCCGGGCGAGGCAAGGCTCGTGCGCTGGCTCGTCGAGCAGCTTGACCTGAGCAAGTGCTTGAGGCCGGTCTCTCTTGCGTGAGCTTTCGGCAGCTTCACACGCCCGATAGACTGAGCCGCGCCGCTTGCGAGGAAGAGCGGTGTCCGCGGAGACAAGATGGCGAGCGTCGCGCTCGAGCTCGGCTCGGAGGAGGCGAGGCAGAGCGTTACGAGCTTCCCTCCAACCGGCTCGCTCGCTTGCTCGGCCAGACTCCAGCACCGACTCTCGAGGACGCAGTCAGCCCC
>Ga0308169_10004930_pt1 | contig 12282 bp, 12 predicted proteins | sample PhyBR1_2_FD_202139 | JGI IMG/M metagenome (GOLD analysis project Ga0308169, IMG submission 202139) | Phyllosphere microbial communities from UC Gill Tract Community Farm, Albany, California, United States - DLSLSB.R1 | ecosystem: Host-associated > Plants > Phyllosphere > Unclassified | place...
ACCTTCCACACGCGATCGCCGGCGGGCCGACACCGTCGCTTTCCGTGTGACTGCGGTGGCGCATCCGTTCGCCGACCCATTGACGGATCATTGTTTATTTCATCTGCACATGCCTGACATCTCCACCAAGCCCTATTTGCTGCGCGCCCTGTATGAATGGTGCACCGACAGCGGTTTTACGCCCTACCTCGCAGTCAAGGTCGATGCGGCCACGACAGTTCCGATGGAATACGTCAAAAAGGGCGAGATCATCCTGAACATCAGCTACGGTGCGACTTCCGGGCTCAAGATGGACAACGACGCGATCCACTTCCGTGCCCGTTTTGCCGGCGTCTCGCGCGAAATCTACGTTCCGGTGCAAAACGTGCTGGCGATCTACGCCAACGAAAACGGTCAGGGCATGGCCTTCGACGTCAGCGCCACCGCGGCCGAGATGGCGGCTGTCGAGGATGAGCCAAGCCCGAGCGCGCCGACCTTGTCGGCCGTGCCTGGTGTGGCCAGCGAAGCACCTGCGGCGCAGGTGTCGCATTCGCCCGACGGCGATGACGAGCCCCCGAAAAAAGGCGGACGCCCGACGCTGACCCGGATTAAATAGCGTTATAATTCCTGCCGTACAGATTACGCCGGCTTAGCTCATTTGGTAGAGCAGTTGATTTGTAATCATCAGGTGGCCAGTTCGAAACCGGCAGCCGGCACCAGACAGCAGCAAAAATAAAATGCCTTACGTGCAGTGCGCGTAGGGCATTTTGTTTTTCCAGGCCCGCCATCGACGCGCCGGCGCTCTCCTCGGCATGACGGCATGGGCAAGTGAGCTGGCCTTCAGCCTGGCCGGTTATTTCAGGACGGTGTTGTTGCGCACTTCCCTCACACCCTTGACCTGGCGCGCGAGCTGCACTGCCTTCTGGGCGCTCTCGCGTGATTCGACGAAACCGCTCAGCTGCACCGTGCCTTTGAACGTTTCCACCTTCACTTCGGTGGCTTTCACGGTGGGATCTGCGGCAAACGCTGCCTTGACCTTGCTGGTGATGACGGTGTCGTCGAGGTATTCGCCCGTGCCTTCGCGCGTACTGGTCGATGCGCAGCCGACCAGCAAGAACACCATGAAGGCGGCGAACATCGAGATGAAACGCTGTGCAATGTTCATGGCAACGCTCCCTAAGATGAAGAAGATCGTTCCATTTTCGGGCGGGCGGACCGACAGCGTTTGATGCGGAACAAAGGTACCGGGCCAGCGGGCGCTTACGGTGCTTTGGCGGGCAGGTCCGCCGCCGCGAGCGCCTCATGACGCCGCGAGGCCGGGCGCAGTACGAGTTCGCCCTGCGCCAGGTCCTGGCCCAGGATCAGTCGCATGTCGGTCGACTTGCAATTGTCGACCTCGACGATCTGGACCGAATCGAACTGGCCGCGCTTGCCGCCCAGGCGCTCCGCCAGCCGTTCGGCCGCAGCGCGATAGTCCGCGTGGTGTTCGATGCGGGTACGGCGAACCTGGAAACCTTTCTCGTTGCTCAGCCGCGTCACCTGCAAACCATCGCCGCTTACCTGGCGCGACAGCGAGCGCGCCATGCCAGTGACTCCGTTACCATTGCGAATTTCCAACAGGACGAAGTCGAGCCGGGTGCGCGGCGCCAGCGGGACCGGTTCGGGTGCCGGCGCCGGTGACCGGGGCGGCAACGGCGCGGTCTGCGCCAGCGCCCGCGGGGCCGGCAGGCGCAACAGCTCGAGTGTGCCGTCGGCAGCCGTGCGTATTTCTGTCGCGGCCCAGCCGCTATCGGTCCGCACCGGGCGTGCGACCGCGGCTTCGATCGCAGCCACCGCGGTGCCGCCGGCAGCTGTGTAATCGCCCCGGAAATCGTGTTTGCGCAGCGTTTCGGCCTGGCGGAACATCAAGGCGGCACGCTCGTCCTGGCCGAGCCGGCGCAGGCTTTCGCCGAGATTGTTCCAGGCGCGGTGGTCGAGCGGATCGAGCACGCAGGCTTTCTCCAGGGCGGTCACCGCGTTTTGAAGGTCGCCGCCCAGCAGGTAGGCATAGCCGAGGTTGGCGAACAGGTAGGCGCCGTCCGGTCCGCTGCCCGGTGCCAGCTCGTCGGTGAGAGCGCGCCAGATGGGTATGGCCTGGCCAAAGTCGCCCTGGCGCGCAAACGCCGCCGCCAGCGCATTGCGCGCGCGCGCATGATGCGGCGTAGCGGCCAGCACTGTGCGGTAGGCTGCAATGGCGTCGTCGTAGCGGCCGGCCAGGTGGTACTGGCGCCCCTCCTCGTAGGCACGGTCGGCATCCGCAGCCGGCGCGGCGCCAGGCTGGCGCGCGACGTCGGCGCAGGCGAACAGCAGCGCGCTGGCGCACAATACCGAGATTTGCTTGAGCATTCGGTGGGTATGCATGGGGATCCTCCTCGATTCAATGGATACCGTTGACGCTGCCAAGCGTGCGGCTCAGCTGGAGCGCTGCCGGCCCCAACAGGACCATCAGAAGCGTCGGAAAAATGCAGAAGATGAGGGGGAACAGCAGCTTCAGCCCGATCTTGGCAGCGCATTCCTCGGCCAGCATGCGCCGCTTGGTGCGCAGGTTTTCCGAATACACGCGCAGCGAGTCGCCGACGCTGGTGCCGAACCGCTCGGACTGGATCAGCATGGCAACCAGGGTATCGACGTCGCTTACGCCGCTGCGCAGGGCGAAATTGCGCAATGCCCGCTCCTTGCTGAAGCCGGCACGCATTTCCATCAGGACAAGTTGCAGTTCCTGTGCCAGCGTCACGCTCTTGATATGGATCTCGCCCGCGACTTTCACGAACGCCCGCTCCAGGCTCAGCCCGGCCTCGACGCAGACCGTGAGCAGGTCGAGTGCGTCCGGCAAGGTCTCGAAAATCTCGCGCTGGCGGCGGCGCGCGATCTGGCTCAAGGTGACGTTCGGCAAGTAGTAGCCGATCGACGCGGTCAGCAGCAGCAGGAACAACAGCTTGATACCCGACAGGACAACCACAGCCGTGACGACCAGCACGCCAATCATGGCAGGCGCGAGCAGCGCCAACGCGGTTTTCGCGGCGAAGAACAAGGTTGGCGCAAAGGGATTGCGCCAGCCCGCGTTCATGAAGCGGGTGCGCAAGGCCGATTTTTCCCAGCCCTCTTCCGGAATGGACAACTTGGTCAGCGGTTGCGTCACCTTGGCGACCCGCTCGACCCAGCCGTCGGACTCGAGCTGGGTGGTATCGGACTTGCCGATGAAGCGGCGCAGGCGGGTGCGCAGCGCCTCCGGTGCGAACAGCATCATCGCCAGCCACGCCAATGCGCAGACGATGCCGAAGACGATCAACAGGAACGATAATTGTGCGGCGTTCATTGCAACTCCTTAAATACGGATCCGGATGAGCTTGCGAAGCCAGATGACCCCGAACAGGATCATGCCGGCGGCGTACCACAGCAGGCGTACGCCACTCGGATCGGTCCACAGCAGGCTGACGTATTCCGGATTGATCAGGGTGAGCATCAGCATGACGGCAAGTGGCAGCAGCCCGAGAATCCAGGCCGACATGCGGCCCTCGGCCGTCAGCACCCGCACCTGGGCCACCAGCTTCAACCGGCTGCGGATGATGATGCTGATGTTGCCAAGAATTTCAGCCAGGTTGCCGCCGGATTCGCGCTGGATCAGCACGGCGATGATCAGGTAACGCAGGTCAGTGAGCGGAATGCGCGCCGCCATGTTGTGCAGGGCTTCGCTCATCGGCACGCCATAGTTGATTTCCTCGCGCGCGATGCGAAACTCGCTGCTCAGCGGCTCGGGCAGTTCATTGCCGACGATTTGCAGCACATTGGTAAACGAGTGGCCGGCACGCAAGGCACGTGCGATGAAATCCGCGGCATCGGGCAGCTGGTGCTCGATGCGGCCCAGGCGCCGTGAGCGCGCGCGGCGCACCAGGAAGTAGGGTATGGCAAGCGCAGGCAGCACCAGCAGGAGGCGCAGCGTGAAGGGCAGCGGCAAGCGCGTACCCGCCAGGAAGGCCAGCAGGAAGGCCGCGAGGGAACAGCCGAGGAAGCGGTCGACTGTCAACGCGCTGCCGGCCTGCATCAGCAGGACATCGAGCCGATGCAGCGGCGCGATCTGGTGCAGCAGGCGATCGAAGCCGTCATGCTTGCTGAACCGGCGCTGCTTGAGAATCGAGATGCGCTCGCCGGAACGCCCCGCCCCGCCGGACATGACCTGCAGCCGGCGAGCGATGCGCCGGGCCGCCTTGCCGTGGGTATTCGACCACCATAAATAGACACCCTCGATCAGGAGGATCACGGCGGCGAACAGGAAAACGGTGAAGCTGTAGAAAAGCAGATCCATGGCGCGGCTCCACTGCAGGCATGGCCTGCGGGTTCATTGGAAAATGCGGTCGGGGTCGAAGGTGTCGTCGGGGAGCTCGACGCCGTACATCTTGAGCCGGTCGGCAAAGCGCGGACGCACGCCGGTTGCGGAAAACCGCCCCAGCACTTTGCCGTCGCGATCGACACCCGTTTGCTCGAAATGGAAGATCTCCTGCATCGAAATGATGTCCCCTTCCATGCCCGTGATTTCCTGGATGCTGACCAGCTTGCGGCCGCCGTCGATCAGGCGCGAGGCCTGCACCACCACGGTCACTGCCGAGCAGATCTGCTGGCGGATCGCGCGCGGGGTCAGGTTCACGCCGGCCATGCCGACCATGTTCTCCAGGCGCGACAGCGCGTCGCGCGGCGTGTTCGAGTGGATCGTCGCGAGCGACCCTTCATGGCCGGTATTCATCGCCTGCAGCATGTCGAGCGCCTCGGGTCCGCGCACTTCACCGAGGATGATGCGGTCCGGGCGCATGCGCAGCGCATTCTTGACGAGCGCCCGCTGCGAGACTTCGCCCTTGCCTTCGATATTCGCCGGACGCGTCTCCAGGCGCACCACGTGCGGCTGGCGCAACTGCAGCTCGGCCGCGTCTTCGATGGTGACGATGCGCTCGTTGGCGGGAATAAAACCTGACAACAGATTAAGCAGCGTGGTTTTGCCGCTGCCGGTACCGCCCGAGATCAGGATGTTGATCTTGGCGATACCGAGCCCCTGCAGCACCTTGACCATCGGTGGTGTCACGCTCTTGTACTCGATCAGGTTCTGCACCGTCAGCGGCGTGGCGCCGAAGCGCCGGATCGACAGGATCGGCCCGTCGATCGCCAGCGGCGGGATGATCGCGTTCACGCGCGAGCCATCCGGCAAGCGGGCATCGACCATCGGGCTCGATTCATCGACGCGGCGGCCAACGCGCGAGACGATCTTCTCGATGATCTTCATCAGGTGCGCGTTGTCGTGGAAGGTGATGTCGGTCATTTCGAGCTTGCCGCGCCGTTCGACGTACACGCGGTTGGCCGTGTTGACGAGGATATCGGAGACGGTCGGGTCGTTCAGCAGCGGCTCGAGCGGGCCGAAACCGAGCATTTCGTGCTGGATGTCGAGCACGAGGTTGTGGCGCTCGTGCTGGTTCAGAACGATGCGCTCCTCCTCGATAATGCGCTGGATCAGCAGCGCCAGCTCGTGCTTGAACTGCTCCGCGGTCAGGCGCTTCAGGCGCTCCAGGTCGATCCGGTCGAGGATCATCTGGTGCATCATCTTTTTCAGTTCCTGATAGGCCCCGTTGCCGGCCTCCAGCGGCAGAACGCCGGTCTTGCGGTCATCGTCTGAGACGGAAAGGCGTTCGCGCAACGACATGGGCTTCTCCTTTAGTATTCGGTTTCGCCGCGGCCAAACAAGCGGTCGAGCAAGCCACGGGTTTCGGGGGCGCGCCGTGCGGTAACCAGTTCCACCAGGTCGGCCAGGCTGCGCGCCGCCCCGCTCGCGCGCGACAGTTCGAGGACCGGTACGCCCTGGTTCACCGAATCGGTGACGGCAACATAATCGTTCGGCACGGTATGCACGACTTCGCAGCCAAGTGCCGTGTGCAGGTCGGGCAGGCGCAGGCGGCCGCCCTTTTCGTAGCGGTTGACGATCAGGCGGATCGTTTCGAGCGGGTAGCCGAGCGAGCGGAAAATGTCGAGCATGCGCCGGGCGTCGCGGATATCGGGCAGCGCCAGCTGCAGCACCGGGTAGATGGTGTCGGTGCTGTCGAGCGCGCGCAGCGAGACGGCATCGATCTGGCGGCCGACATCAAGCACGATGTAGTCGTAATGCTGGCGCGCCACGCGCAAGATGGCGTCGATATGTTCGGGCTTGGCTGCCTTCGCCTGCGACGGGTCGTCCGCCGCGGCCAGTACGCCAAAGCCGCGCGTGACGTGCACCAGGCAGGAGTCGAGGAAGGGACCGTCGATGCGTGCGATCTGCTCGCAGACGTCGGACAGCGTCATGGTCGGCTTCTGATCCGAGACATACAGGGCCGCGTCGCCGAACTGGCCGTGCAGGTCGATCAGCAGCACCTTCTTTTCGGCCAGCGTGGCCAGGGCGTAGCCGAAGTTGGTCGAAATAAAAGTCGCTCCGCTTCCGCCCTTGCAAGCAATGAACGCGAGTACCTTTCCTTCACGCAGCTGAGCGACGCCGGCGGCAGTGGATATCCGGTCCATCGCTTCGTGAAAGGCGCGGTGGACCAGCGGCAGCTGCAGCACCTCGCGCACGCCGGCGCGCATCGCGCGAATCAGGAATTCCGGCTGATGCTGACTGGTAAGCAGCATGAACTGGGCTTCGGGATACTGGCGCGCCATTCGTTCGAGCAGGTCGGCATCGTCCGGCGCACCGTCACCCGCATCGACGATGACCAGGCCCGGCGCCTCGCCCAACGGCCGGTCGAGCGCCTCGCGCATCGACACACGGCTGTTGGCCACGTTCAGCGGCGGCACGCGTGCCGCGCCCTGGGAGGCGAGCTCGGCAAACAGCAGGCTGTCGCGGCTGATCAGAAGGGCTTTCATGGCGATCCTCGTGGAGGCACTGAGCTGGAAACGGTGGAGGAACTGCAGCCGGGCGCCGGCCGCTTACTTCCCGTTGCCGAGCGTATTGAGCAACGGTGCGTTCGCGGCGCTGTCGGGCCGGGCGAACGAGTGCTGGTAGCGCTCGTGCGCCGCGCGCGCTGCAGCGCCGTCGATCCCGGTGGCAGGGTTGGTATTGGTCGCGCCGCGTGGATCGATCGTCTGCGCCGCAAGATTGGCGCGTACTGCCTCGCCAAAATTCTGCTCAAAACGCGGCGTGCTCGAGCATCCTTGTAACAGCAGCACCGCCACAATTGCTGCGATTGTCCTGGTCATCATTGCCGCCTCCTATTTGAGTTCGAATCCGTCGACACTCTGCCCAGTACGCGCGGCCGGTTCGGGCAGCCTGCCCGCGCCTTCGAGCTGGCCGCCGAGCATCAGCGCGGCGCGCGACGGAGCATCGACGCCATCGGTGGGCAGCTTGTAACCGGTCGCCGTCAGCGGTTTTACCAGGCGCGCCGTGATCACGAAAACGAGCTCGCTGCGATCCTGTTGAAAGTCGGTACTGCGAAACAGCGCGCCAAGCACGGGAACCTCGCCCAGCACCGGCAGCCCTTTGAGACCCGTCACCAGGTTGTTCTTGAGCAGGCCGCCAATGGCAAAGCTCTGGCCGTCGTACAGCTGTACCGTCGTGCTGGCGCGACGCGTCGTCACGACCGGCAGGATCGCACCGGCGGACATGCCGGTTGCGCTGATGCCGATCCCTTCGCGCGACAGCTCCGAGACTTCGGGCGCGACGCGCAGGTTGATCCGGCCGCCGGCAAGCACCGTGGGGGTGAAGCGCAAGCCGACGCCGAATTCCTTTTCCTCCAGGGTGATGCGGTTGTTGTCCTGCGCCACCGGGATGTAGAACTTGCCGCCGGCGAGGAAACTGCCTTCCTGGCCGCTGATGGCCATCACATTTGGCTCGGCCAGCACACGGACCAGACTATCCTGCGTCTGGGCAGCTGCACCGAAGCCGTTGCCATTCTCGCGCTGGGCAGCCAGTCCTCCTTTCAGGGTACCGCTCAGGAAGTTCGATCCCAGCAGGGCGGCCCACCGGCCGTGTCCGAAGGTCCAGTTGGTGCCGCCCTCGAGCCGTTCGAGCAGACTCTTCGACACCTCGGCCACCTTCACGTCGAGCTGCACCTGCTGCGGCGCCGCTACGCTCAACAGATTGACAACGCGCGGGCCGGCGCCATTCGCGGCGACCGCGCCGGCGCCGTTCGGCGCCAGCTCCTTCGGCACCGCCCCAAGCGGGCGCAGCGGGCGACGCACATAAGCGGTCGCCAGCTCGGCGGCGCGAGCGACGGCCGACGCGTCCGAGACGGTACCGGTCAGCACCAGCGAATCGGCGGCGGCCAGTATCCGGATCTCCTTTTCCTCAGGCATGACGGCAGCGAGCGTCGCCTGCAGCGCACTCGGGTCCATCGATACCGTGATATCGAGCACGCTGCACAGACCGCTGCGGCCCTGCACGATCATGTTGGTAGTACCGACATCGACCCCGGCGATGTACATCGTGTCCGGCGCCACCAGCATCGCCTGCACGATCTCCGGGTTGCCGACACTGCGGGTCTGGACCGCTTCCGGCAACCGCATCAGGGTCGATTTACCCATCTGCAGCGCGACCTGGGCCGGGCGCGCCGCCTCGCCGCTGCAGCGTGGTCCCGCCCCGGCGCCGCGTGGGCCGCTCCGGCCAGCGCCAATGCCGCGCCGCCAAGCGCGCACTGGCGCAACAGGGAGCGCAAGCCGCCACGCGGATGAGTCGGGTAACCGGACGGTTGTGAACTGGTGTTCATGATTTCACCTGGCACAGTAAGGGGATCAGAGGCACTCTTGCGAGGAATGCAGGCCGTTGATGACGGTGACGCAATTGCGCCGAACCGGGGGGGTGGCAACGCGGTGCACGACAGCCCTATCGGGACGGCGCGTCACGGCGGCTGGCTTCGGCGTTGGCGGCTTCACGACAGGCGCCGCAACCGGCAGCAAGGTCAGCTTGGTCGCGCCCTCGGTCTGGGCCGATTGCGGATCGACCTGGTTGCGCAGCGCCAGCGACAGCGTGCCGACACTGCGCGCCAGGTCGAGTTTTTCAGCCTGTTCCGGCGTGACCTCGAGCGTGACGGCGTTCACCACGCGCGGCTTGGTTTCATCGCGATTGACTTCCTGTGCCACCGCCAGCACCAGGATGCGCTCGAGGACGATCTTCGAAATGCTTTGCTCGCGCGCATTCGCCTCCGGACCCGGGTCCTTTGCGGTGCTGACGATGATGTCGACATAATTGCCCGGCAGCGTGAAGCCGGCCACGCCGATGACGTCGTTGACGCGCACGGTGATCGCCCGCTTGCCTTCGGTGATCAGGGCCGACAGGCCACCGAGCGTACCGGCCGGCGCCAGCTTCGCTTCGCTCACCGGCTCGCCGCCGAGCACGCTGTTCTTGAGTACCCGCCCCGCCAGCTTCGCCGGATCGGTGAAGGCGCCCCTGGGCATACTGTCGGCGGGCCACTCGGCCAACTTGACCATCTCCGGCGTCAGGCGCTGGCCGAGGTTGATGTCGCCTGCCGCCACCACGATGCGCCCGGCGCTGCTGGCAGGCTGCAGCAGCAGCCAGCGCGAAGCAAGGATCACGGCGGTCAGGCCGAACAGGATGGCAATGGCCATCACGACAAGGGCGCGCTTGTTTTTCATGGTTCGATTCCTGCGACTTGGCACGAGGCCGGGGCGCTGCCGCTGGTGCACATGCTGCTCCACGCCTGCTCCAGGGCAGCGATCGTCAGGCGGGGTTCGGTGCCGGCGAAGCCGGCAAAATCGAGCACACGGCCAAGCAGCTCGTGTGGGTAACAGGCCAGCAGCGGCGTACCGCTGGCCCGGTGCAGGCACGTGACCAGATGATCGATCACCGCCTCGTCGCAATCGAAGCCATGCAGCCGGCTGGTACGGCGCAGCAGCGCGCGGTAGGCCGGCTCGGCCAGTGGCCCGAGGCCGACGCGGTAGGCGATGCGGCGCAGGAAGGCGGGATCGAACACGCTGGCGGGCGCGAGGTTAGTAGCGAGCACGAGCATCGCATCGAATGGCATGGTCTCGCCATGTCCGCCGGCCACAAGGCGCGCAGGACCGCCGTCGAGCATGCCGAGCCAGGCTGCAAGCAGCTCGGCCACGGGCGCACGCGTGCGTCCGAGATCGTCGAGGACGAGGATGCCGTTGTTGGCCTGCATCTGCAGCGGGGCGTAATGGATACCGCTGCCGGCGTCGGCATGCAGCGTGAACATGGACGCATCGAGTTCGGCGCCGACATGGACCAGTGGGCGCTGGCAAATCGCCCAGCGCGCATCGCAACTGCGGCGGTCTTCCTGCTGGCGTCCCAGCGGCAACGGGGCCGGATGACGCAGCGGATCGTGAAACGGGACGATGTGCTCCCCGACCACGATCGCGTAAGGCACCGCAACCGCGCCCGGCAGCAGGCGTGCCAGCTTGCGTGCGAGCGTCGTCTTGCCCGAGCCGCTCGGACCATGCAGCAGCAGCGGACGCTGGGCATGCAGGGCGGCGCCGAGCAGCTGACGCAAGGCCGGATCGAGTCCGTCGTCAGTCAGCTGCGCCGTTAACTCGCCCGGCGTCGGGTGGCGAACCAGCGAGGTCGGCGGCGTTCCCTGCCGTCCAGGCTGATGCAACGCTGGACGGCGCAAGGACTGGCGCTCGACCATCGCGCGGTAGGCGTCGAGCGTGACCGGCGCCGGGCCGATATAACGACACTCCGCGAGACACACGAGCGCGGCGCGCTGGCCGATCGGGGTCAACTGATACTGGACGTCGATGTCGGAGTCGCCCGACCAAGCCACTTCAACCTGCTGATCAATCGTCATGGCGGCCAATATTTCGCGCAGGACGCTGACCGACAAGCGAAGTTTCCCGGCCAACAGCGGCAACGGCGCGCGCCCGGTGGTGTGCAGGGTTTTGAGCACGAGCGCGCACACCAGGCGCGGATCGAGCCCGGTATCGCTGACGGTCCGCGGTTGCCGCGGCAGGATCGCCACAACTTCCAGTTCGCCTGGCGGCATGCCAGCCGCAGCGGGAAACGTACCGAAAACCGGGCCGGACGCTGTGTAGGACAGCGTTTCACTCATGGGATTTCTCCTAGCATTCACGAGGGCACATTCCCTCGGAACATTGAATTCATTCTAGCCACCAAGCCCTTTTGGCCATTGAGGCGCAGCAAGCGGTTACCGTCACGGAAGATGACGTTGTGCCAACAGCCAGAGCGTTGTCAAGGCAATGGCGAGTCCGTAAGGCATTGAGCCAACGCTTGGCCGTTTCAGCGGCGTTTCCGGCGCTAATGGCCCGGTGCGGAGAAGCACGGGAAGCAGCAGGCTGCGCAGGTTGGCATACGCGTCCGACCAGCGCCCCGTGAATAAAATCATCAGCAGTGCCATCGCTCCACCGACACACCAGGTCAGGATGCAGGCATGCGCTGTGTCGGCGGGACCGAGGAACAGGCCGACAGTCGCCATCAGCTTGACGTCGCCTGCCGCCATGCCGCGCACGACATACAGGGGGAGGAACAAGAGGAAGCCGACGAGCGCGCCACCAAGGGCGGTGCCGATGCCGCTGGCGGGAGAGGTGTCGTACAGCTGCAGGCCGAGCGCGGCGCACCAGGCAAGCAGCAGAAACAAATTGGGGATTTTTCGTATTGCAAGGTCGGTCACGGCGGAGCTGACGACGAGAATGAGCAACAACAGGTCGAGCCAGGTAGGGATGGGCATAATCATGCTCCAAAAAAAAACCCTCCAGACTTGCGTCCGGAGGGCGAACTGGGCAATTACGTTCCCACGGCACCGGTCAGAGCGGTTTTCACCGCATCGAACGTGTTCTTGATTTCAGTACCCAGCAACTTTGCCGCACCTGCCATTGCGACACCAATCAGAGCAGCGATCAGGCCATACTCGATAGCAGTCACGCCGTCTTCGTCAGCGATGAAAGCTTGCACAGCGGTAAAGATCGTTTTCATGTAAGACTCCATATGGTGGTTTATAAGAACAACCCTGCAGCGGTAGGAAACTTCCCCTGACTCTGCAAACTTCGCTTTGTCGTTTCCGCTGCAGTGAGTTCACTATAAAAGATGATGCCGCACGGCAAGTTGACTGTAAGCAAGCTTTCCCATGGGAATTAGTTTCCACTGGAAAACTTTGACCAATGTCGTGTCCGGCGATATCCATGGCCAATCTCGCCAAAAAAAGCAGCTCGAATATTGCTCGGATAACAAAAAAGGATTATGCTGCTTCGCTTGCTCTTCGGAAATTCTGGCGTTCCGCGCCAGCCTAGGAGAGGCAGCGGTGGGTTGATTACATTTCTGAGAATGACATG
>Ga0308169_10004932_pt1 | contig 12278 bp, 18 predicted proteins | sample PhyBR1_2_FD_202139 | JGI IMG/M metagenome (GOLD analysis project Ga0308169, IMG submission 202139) | Phyllosphere microbial communities from UC Gill Tract Community Farm, Albany, California, United States - DLSLSB.R1 | ecosystem: Host-associated > Plants > Phyllosphere > Unclassified | place...
GGGGCCAACGGCGACGCCGCTCGGGCTCCAGCAGTTTGCGGCTTGTCGTCGTAGTCATCCCCTCGACCAGTGCGACGATACTTGCGTGGATCGTCGAGGGCGACGCGGCCGAGCGAGCTGTTGGCCATGTTGAGCGCGTTGGCCATGCTGTTTTCCTTGGGGTCGGCAAACATCGGCACAAGCGGGGTGTTGACCATGCTTGCCCAACTGGCATTGTTCAAGAACGGCGAGGCGATGGGCGACGCGGCCTCGGGTACCGGCTGGTGCAGACCGAGACCGACCCGGGGCGATCTTCCGTCCTTGCCCGAAAAGTCGGTCGACTTGGGCCTGAGATCCGGCTGAGGCGATCTCGACCTCGACCTGGACGACGCGTTCGAATCGGCTCCTGGGGAAGTGCCTCGCTCGACCACTTGATCCAGATGCCCCGCCCAACGGTCCGACGGCTGCAGCGTGCCCGGCGCGGAGATTCTGTTCTGCTGACGAAGCTTGCTCTGCTTGGCCTGCGCGTCGAGAGCCGACTCGGGTCCGAGGAATTGGTTAACCGTGGGCGATCCAGGAAAGCCCGACCCTCCACCAGCGCTCGGCGACTTGAGGTTCAGCGCGTTGAGCTTGTCTTGCATGCTAGCGTTGTTCGGGTTTGGCGAGAGGAGCGCCGTCATTGGGTCCGACTGCGCCATGTGGTGCAGGACGCTGAGGAAGAAGCGAATCTGCACGGGCGTCGAGTGCTGCAGCAGCGAGTACAGCGCGGCGGTGCGTTCGGCCTCGGACAGGACGCGGAACCCTGCGGTCAGTTGTGCTTCTAGCTCGTCCCGACTCACACTGCTCGATCGCGCCGAGCTCCTCGGTAAAGTTCTGGTCCGTCGACGCGGCTGCCATCTCCTCGAGCGTGGCTTCCCAACTGGCGAGGTGCTTGAACCATTGATCGATTTGCTCCGCTACAGTCAGCGCACAAGTAGGCATCCCCGACGCACCCTCTGGAGTCCTCGTCTCCCCTCTCAGCGCGCTCAGACCGCCGGGCAGAAACTCGGAACTCGGGCGGGGGCCGCCGAACCCACTCGAGACGGCCCGATTGCCACCCCCTGGCCCCAGACTAGGCCTAGGTGAAGCCGAATCGCGTCCTCCGAGCGCGACGCTGGAAGATACATGTCGAGGCTGGGAGCCAAAGGATGGCGACGTGATGCCCAAGCCGGTGAACCCTTTCGCCGCGCCCGATGACGCGGTGGGAGGGCCGAGCGATTGGCGTGTGAGCTTGGCCGGGTTGCTGGGGTTGACCGGGGTGGATACGGGTGACGGTCCGGGCGACGGCGAGCGGTGCGGGCGAAGGGTCTGCGAGGCCATGACGAGAGGTGTGTATCGGATCCGAGGTAGTTACGATGACCAGCCGAGAGATATGACCTGCACCTGGGGTCAGTTTGCAGTCAGGCGCGCGGCGGTGATGAAGTTTGGCGGAGGAAATGAAGCAGCGTATCGAAGCGAGCGAAGGGTCGTGGAGAAGATAGTGGGCCGACGACGCGCGAGCTTCACGCCGCCATCAGCCGGGCAAACGGCGAGGGCAGGCGGCCATCACAGACGCGTCGGGGCAGAGGGCAGGTCAATAGAGACTGCAAAGACTCACGCGGAGATGGGGGTAACGAGTGTGGATCGAGACCTGCTCTTGGGATGATGATTTGCCTAGGTGCAGGTGTCGATCGACCAAGGCGGAAAAGGTATGGGCGAGATGTCAAGGGAGGGTCAAGACGAAGTGTGTGTGCGTCGACCTGTAGGTGGCCAGACGCGCGCGCGCAGTTGTGATTTCAACGTGTTTCAGCGCGCCTATATTGCCCACACGCACGCCTAAATCACCACTCCTACCATCCCCCATGAACCCTATGCATGCGCTCGCAGACCCATCCCGACGTAAAGTGTATATCTCTATGCTATGTACAGTGTCCTCTTGCCAGAGGCGAGTCGTCACGTTTCCCCAAACCATAGTCAGTTGCCCACGGCGCCCTTGTTTACTTTTTGTTGCCAATGCTGTTGTCAGCGGCGTCGCACCTTCGGTCGTCCCAACTCACGCTGCCTTGACATAGTCGGCAAAGCTGACCATGCAGATCGTCTGCCACGCGCCGAGACCGATCCGGGGGGTGACGCCTCGGTACAGCCCCTTGATCCCGTTGTTCTTGTAAATGTACGCCAAGGTGTTCATGACCGTCTTCTTGCCCTGACGCGTCGGGTCCTGGTTCTTGATCGCGGATTGCATCTACCGTCAACCAACAGCCGCCCCTACAGCACTCACCTCGACTCGAACCACCTCGATCGGCTGGTTCCAAGTAGCCAGCGCTCCACCGACGGTCGACGCCAGAATCTTGTCCAGCGCACCGAGCTTCTCTCCCTCCTTGATCCCCTTGAACCGGCGCAGCGACGTCTCGGCGAGACGGGCGAAACCCATACGCGAGCCCCAGTTGGTCGCCTGTCGCAGCGCCACGGCGTTGACGCCCTTGTTGATGCCGGCGATACCTTCCCGGCGGTAAATATCCATGAAGACTTTGAAGGTGGACTCGGGCGCGGCTCCAGCCTCGACAGCCTTGTGTCGCGTGATCTCGACCGTCTTCATGCACGTGCAGAAGCCTAAGGGTCAGCAAGAAAAACACGGTTGTCCCAAACCCACCCATGGTCGCGTACGCCTGCGCGATACCCCCACCGATTCCGCCAAGCATACCAGCAGCCGCCGGGCTTAGGCCAAACGTCTGCGTCGCGTACTTGTCAATCTCGGCCGAGGTGAAGATGAGCACGGCTCCCTTTGTCGACGCCTCGATCCACGCCTGCGCGTCAGCTCATAAAAGGACGGCGCGACCTACCCAAGGAATCAGCCCCTGGTAGAACCCCTTCACGCCTCCTCGTGCCCAGACCGACTTGAAAGCCGTGGCCATGCTTTGCGAACGGTTAGCGGCCATTTGCGTCTTGAGCACCTCGAGCGGCTGGCCCAGCGTCGTCACCTCGAACATGTTCATGGTCGCTCCTGTCCATCAGCGCGTGTCGTCCGACTTCTGGCTTCGCACGCACCAACAGCAATGTTGGACCACGAAAAGCCTTTCTCCATGGGTGCCATTTTGGGTATATGGGTTGGTGACTATGTGGTGAAAAAAGGGGTCTAGGTGGGTATGCGTGTGGAAGAGATGCAAGTGTGGATCACAAAGTCGAGTCGCGGTTGGTATGGGGGAAGGGCGCGGTGAGTCGCGGTGGACCAACGAATTCATTCGACTTTCAGTGGGGAAGGGGCACCGCCCGACCCCCCTCTCTTCCGGTCACATCCGCTCCCATCGGACTTGTTTCGGCTACCCCGATCAACCCCCCTCGGCGGTGGCTCCCGTCCTTCCTTCCCCCAGCGCCCTGCCATCGTATGCTATGCATACTGCTTCCGAGGCTCGTCCAGAGGTTGGAGCGCGACTCGGCGCATGCATCCATGCGCTGATGCGCCCGTGTGGGTCGTCGCTTCGATGTAGTTGCCTTCTGTTTGTCTATGGCATCGGCGATGCCCGACCATGGGGACGCCCGTTCGTCCTCGCATCGTACGAGCATCTCGTCGGGCGGCGTGCAAACATGCGAGCCACACAACAGGTCGTCCCTCAACTCACCATCGGGGGGGCTGCTTGCACCGCATGAGCCAGAGGCGTCTCGAGGGCGGACGATAGCAAATGCTGCTGTCCGAGGTAAACATCGATGCGGACGCTCACCGTCCGGTCGCCGCTTCGTCATCACAAACAGGCCCTCTGCCAATAGCAAAGACGTCAAAGTCGTGACATGTCAACAGGTAGAGTATACTACAGTCCGGGTCGTGTCGTGAGTCTATGCAGTGAAGCCGAAAATGAGTGCCCAAAACGCAACGCCCCTACTCCTTGCCCTTCCTCTCCTTGTCCTTCTTGTCCTTCTTGCTCGCCTTGCCCTCGCCGTCGTGGTCGTCTCTCTTCCTCTTCTTCTTGTCGACCTTGATCGTCTCACTGACCGCCTCCTTCAAGCGCTTCTTCTCCTCCTTGCGCTCGCGCTTCTCCCGCTTCGCCTTGACCTCTTCGCTCTCGACTCCAGCCGCAACAATCTCCGCCTCCGTAGGCTTGACATCGTCCTCGCGCTTGACTTCGGCGGCGAGCTTTTTCAGCCGCTTCTCCTCCTTGCGCGCGCGCTTCGCGGCCTTTTCATCCACCTCACCCTCCTCCACCTTGGCCTCGACGCCCTCCTCCACCTTGACGCTGGGTCCTGCCTCGGCGCCGAGATCCGCCAGCTCCACCACCTCTTCTTTAAACTCCACCTTGCTCCCCTCCCACGCGACGCCGCCGATGGCCTTCTTGTTTTCCTCCTTCACCACCGCCAGACTTCCCTCTGGCATCGAGGGCACCTCTTCCCCACCGGCCGCCGCCTGCCGGGCGAGCATCTTCTCCCTCATCTTCTGCCTAAAGTAGTCGGTCACCGAAAGGGTCGACTTTTTAACCGGCTCATCGGCGGTGCGCTCGGTATCCGGGTCCGGTGAGGCTTCAGCGGGTTCGGGCGATGAATTGGCGGGGGTTGCCGGGGCTGATGGTGACGGCGACGCGGGCAGGGAAGCGACGGGCACGCCCAGGATCTCAGCCAGCGCTGCGGGCGACGAAGACGCGAGCCGTTTCGACGCGAGATGCCGTTGTCGCGACCTGGCGTGAGCTGCAGATCCTGGACCTTCCCCTAGTGACGCACGCAATCTTGTTCCGCTTCTTCAGCTCCTTGTCGCTCGCGCTCGCCTCGGCGGGGCTCTCTGGCGCCGGCGACGGGCTTGCACTCGCCGCGGCGAGACGCTTTAGCACGTCCTCCAGTCCACGCCCGGCCTGACCAGCACCGGCAGCATTATCCTCTCCCTCTTTCCGCGCTCGGTTCATGCCGATACCTCCATTATCCAACTTGTGCACCACGGCGATGTGATTCGGGTTTCCGTCACCGCTCTGACCCAGGCCCTTCGAGTCGTTCCATCCCAGCGCCGTCATGTGCTTGTACGAGAACCGGTTCGTATCGCCCGACCATGATAGATTCCGGGGGTCATGACCGATCCGTTCTGCCCATTAGCTCTGACTTGATCTGCCAGCGCGTCCGACTCACGCTTGACTTTTCGCTCGGCGAGACCCATTGTGCGCTATTTGTTCGCCTACCGTACCGGTCTTGTGCGCGTACAGCCTTAGGAAAACGACAGAATGTATGCGTGAAGAGTGACTTTTGACTTTTGGAGATCACCGACGGGATCAAAAATTTCTGCTTTGCTCGCTGCTCGCCGCTCACCTCCACCCCACCAGGCCATCTGCAACCACCTCCTTTCTACCTTGTCCATCCATAAACCCCCATAGCATCCATCCAACATGGTGAGGCCAAGCGATCCGTCTCCCATGACCTCTCCGCTCACGTACAGCCCCAGAATGACTACATGGACGAGCACCGTCGACGTCACGGTCGACGGTTCGACCACGAGGAGCGAACGTACGTGTAGCTCCCCTTCCACCTAACCCCGCTCACACGCAGGCGAAAGCGGGCCGCTCGAGAGGTGCACCGAGCGTCGCAGGAGACGCAAAAGATGTTTGGCCACAAGGCCAAGCTGCACCACGCGCGACGACATTCTGAAAAGGTGCAGATGAAGAAGACGCTCAAGGCGCACGACGAGCGCAACGTCAAGCAAAAGGACGATGGCGCGGTCAAGGAGGGTGCTCTCCCGGCGTATCTACTCGACCGTGAGGGGCAAAAGGTGGGTCGCGTATGATACGTACAACCTGCGACTCACGCGCAGGACGCCAAAGCGCTCAGCTCCGCCATCAAAGACCGTAGAAAGGACCGCGCGGCCAAGTACGCCGTGCCCTTGCCCAAGGTTCGAGGTATCGCCGAGGAGGAGATGTTCAAGGTTATCAAGACGGGCAAGCACAAGGGAAAGAGCTGGAAGCGGATGGTCAACAAGGCGACGTTTGTGGGCGAGGGTTTCACGCGAAAGCCCGTCAAGCTCGAGGTGGGTCGCGTTTGTGGCTGCATCGACTGGTGCTGATTGTAGCGTTTCATCCGTCCTACCGGTCTTGTAAGCTTGTTCATACTCGGCGAGGAATGAGCTGACGATGTAGCGAATGACGAAAGCGAACGTGACCCATCGTGAGTTCGCTAGTGGCAACCCTTCTGCCCTCGCTCACCCGCAGCCGAGCTGAAGACGACGTTCCAGCTGCCTATCCTCGGCGTCAAAAAGAACCCGCAGTCGCCATTGTATACCTCGCTTGGTGAGTCGGCGACATGGCATGAGAAAGCGCGCCTAACCCCTAGGTGTCTTGACCAAGGGTACCATCCTCGAGGTCAATGTGAGCGAATTGGGTATGGTCACCACTGGTGGAAAGGTCGTTTGGTCAAGTAAGTCGTTGTGACCGGATGTACGGCCTCCTGCTGACCGCCAGAATACGCACAAATCACAAACAACCCGGAGAACGACGGATGCATCAACTCGGTTCTTCTGGTCTAGACGTTTTCGGATGATTATTGGCATGACGGGGGACTCTCTATGTACTGTACGACTATGATGTACGACCTTTGCATGTATACCCGATTGATACGAGGGCTAGAGTGATGCAGATGCGTCGCGAGCCAAGTTCTGGCACGACAGCTCGCGGTGACCGGCGTGCGGACAGGGCCGGACGAAGCGCGCAGGAGATGGCCGAAATCAGTATTGACGCTCGTGTTTGACGGACCTGCGTCTACGCTTCACATCTGCCATCAATCCGTGCCCACAGCAACATGGCCGACAATGCTCCAGACGCGCAACGGCCCCCGCCAGTGGCACAGGAGCAAGAGCTTGCGAACAACATCTTCCCGCCCCCACCTGCATACTACAAGGCATTTTCATCCGCCAACCTTTCACGTTATTCCGCGCTCGCTGGGCCCAGCGGGACTTCGAAATCGCGTGGTGCCGGCGACGCCGAGGATGCGAGCCAAGATACAGCGGGTAGGACAGAACAAGAAGAGCAAGAGTATGCTGGTCTCAGAGCCGCGTTGGACCCGCCTAGAAGCGATTGGGTGGAAGAGGAGGGCAGGTGGAAGGCCTTTGGCGACGTGCTGAGCGTGAGTCGTCGCACGGGTCTTTACAGCACGCGACCTCATCATCTCCTTGGCGGCTGGTTTCGCAAACGTGAGATATACGTGAGGCTGATGGCAGCTCGACCCGCAGAGTGGCCTTGCGGCGCAGCAGATGCCGCCATGGTTCGATACAAAGGCATCACCCCAGGTCTCGCTTTCGCCCATCCTGCATACGTTTCTGCATACTCTGATGTCGCTACTGGACGTCCTGACGCAGACGGCGCCGAATCCAGCTGTTCTGGGCAACTCGCACGTTGGTGAACCGGTCAGTCGAGCGAGCCCAGCCCGCTCACGTAGCTGACGGCCCCAGTACGTGTCGCACCTGCAGTACCTCGCCACAACGATGATGCTCTCGGCAAACTCGCTGCGGGGCGTACAGGTGGGAAAACAAGCTCGTCACTGCAACGGACCTGCTGACGACAGGCCGAGGCAACGCTGGTCATGCTCATGGAGAAGCAGGTCGAGACGCGGCGAGCTCAGACGGAGGCGTTGAGGCAGTGCGTTACGATAACATTGACGTCCGCGCCGCTGACAGCGCAGAAAGTGCCGCTCCATCGCCAGTACCATACAGCGACTCAAGGATACAACGGGGGATCTGCAGACGGCCCACGAGGACGGTATGGACCTGGACGTCGACAGCGTCAAGGCCAAGACGCCCGGGTCATAGCACACGTCTTGTCCGGATGACCGCATGGCAAAGAAGACATCGGGCGTTACAAGACTTGTTTTACGACTGTCAACGACCAGCGCTGGCACCTTACATGATTGACGGTGCTTCAGTCATCATTCCGCCCACTTCGGTGCCCAGACATAACCAGACGTGAAGCCGTCGTGGTGACCGCGATCCGAGAGCGGTCCACCCCCTCCCAATGATATATTCCGCAGCATGCATGGGCCGTCGCAGAGAGCACAGCAAAAAAACGATGAGCATGGTGCAGACAGAGAGTCGCAGTGGCGACTGTGTGGAGCTCGCCGGGATTATGACGTATATCACATTTGGCAATGAGCGTCCACGCACCACACGACGCCTCCCTCTCCCCTCTTGACCGCTTTCACACATACATCGTCTACAGCGTTTTCCATCTCTCAATCTTTCCATCACCATCATCGCTTGATAGCCATCCACCACGACCCCATCACATCCACCAGACCCATCACCATGTCCACCGCTCCCGCCCCCGGATACACCATCCACGTCGCTGGTCTTGCCCCCGAGACCACCGAGGACAAGCTGCACGACTTCTTCTCCTTTTGCGGCAAGCTTGTCAGCGTGAACAAGACTGGTACCTCGGCCGACATCACCTTCGAGAAGCTCAGCGCTATGCGAACGTCCTTGTGAGTGGCGTTGTTTTGCTCTTGGGTGTGAGGCGGGTGTGGAATGGACTTGGTGTCCTTATCTCTGGCGGCGTGATGTGCCGCTGTGCACTACGTCCCCCTCGCATGCAGCCTGGTCATAAGATCACGCTGTCGGGCTGTACGACGTGCATGCCCGCCCTGGTCCACACTCTCACCGCTTAACAATAGCTCACGTGCAGGATGTTGAACGGCGGAACTGTACGCTGCCATGCCGACTGCTGCCTGGTACCACCCACTGACGACAGCTCGACGGAGCCCACCTCGAGGTGACCTCCGCTTCCGACGTCGAGCCCAAGGCGTCAGTCCTCCCCTCAGGCGCTACCGGCTCGACCCCCATCGGAGCCGGTCTGACCGGCTCTTCCGATATCAGCCAGGAGGACAAGCCAAAGGTACGCTGGGAGCGACCACGTGCTCGAGCTTGCGCTCACAACAGGCCGCCATCGTCGCCGAGTACCTCGCCCACGGATATGTCCTTGGCGACCACGTCATTCAGCGTGCCATCGACTTTGACCGTGAGTGCTCGCTCCCTTGGCCTCCGCTCACAGTAGACAAGCAGGGCATTTCGAACAAGTTCCTCGACTTCTTCCACTCGCTCGACAAGAACGTCGGCGCCAAAGTCGTCGGCGAGGACAAGACGGTCTCGGGCAAGCTTAACGAGCAAGCCGCCGCTGTCGTCGCCAAGACGCGAGAGGTCGACCAGAGCCGAGGCGTCACCGCCAAGTTCTCTGAATACTACAACCGAGTCTTCGGCACTGGGTTCGGCCAGAAGTGAGTGATGCTTTTTGTTCACGGCTAAACCGCAGGGTGCACCAGTTCTACACGACGACGCAAAAGCAGGTCCTGGACGTGCACGAGGAGGCCAGGCGTCTTGCGGTGAGCTTGACTGGCGACTCTATGCGCCACGCTAACAACCAGGACGAGAAAAAGGCCGCCGCTGGAACTTCCACCCCGACTACTGCCTCCGCACCCGCCCCTACCGCCACCTCGACCGAGCCCGGCGCGGCCCTCGACCCCAAGGCTCCTGTCCCCGTCGTTCCGTGATCCGCATGACTTGTTCTATAATACGACCACCAATAGGAGCCGACGGCGAGATACCCAAATACACATGACGAGATGAATGCGTGCTGGATCGCTATCGCTTGTCACTGCACTCGTTGCATTGGTATATAAATCTAGGCCGAGAGGCCATTTGGCCCAGCAGCCCCAGAGTAGTCCTGATCGAGTTATCTCCTCGCCGATACCAAGCGCACCGACGATTGCTGCCGCACCTCGCAGCGCAGCAGCCGGAGACGTCACCAAATTGCACTAAAGCCTCTCGACGTCTGGTTCTGGCGACCGCAGTAGCCAGACAACATCTGCGAATGAGACCCAACCGTCCCCGGCCAAAGCCAGGAGAACGGGGACAAGACGCGAGGCGACCCCGCACACCCTTGCCAAGCGGTCTGGCGCTCTTCCCTCCACGTCCCGCTCACAGACTCCGGCATGGCGCACGGAAGAGCAAGACGCTTCTCCGGGTACACTAAGAGCGGACGGCGCGTTTCTGGTCGGGTGGGACAGGTCGTTAGACCTGGAGTCCGTTTAGGACCGGTTCTATCGTAATAGTAGGGGTTTGAATTCCAGGACCTTAGCCCGCTCGCGAATGGGAGAGAGCGTGACGGCGAGCCGCACGTCTCTGGTCTGTGACGAGCATTGTGACCTTGGAGCTGGCGTCAGTTGGGCCGCGGGTATGGCTGACTTTAAGACTCACCTGCCGGGACGAAGAAGAGGAGATCAAGCAGCGGACGGACAACAAAAGTTGGCGAGAGCGGCGAGCGAGGGGGAGGGCGCAGCGGGGTTGACCGGAGTTATGGGATGTGGTGAAACGCGTTGTGTGGTGGTGCTTGTGTGACAAGGTGTTTCGGAATAGGGCTGCTTATGCCACGTCATCAGTCGCTATGACGCAGTCCGAGCCGGGGTGGGGGTTGATCAGGGCCCCCTCATTCCGTGCGCGCGAGTGCCGATCACATCCACCGTTTGTGCGTGCAAACGTCTACGTCTGATGATAGGCTCCCAGCTGAGAGCATAAGCACACCCATAACCCCCACCCGCCAGGTAGAACTCGTTCTTGCTGGCCAGATAACACCCTGTAGACTCGGCCGACATGTCGTACCCGTACTTGGCCAAGACGACGTGAGTGCGCTCCGTGCGATCCTCGCTGGCGGCTGCGCTTGTACCGGTCTGATGCCGAATAGAACACTGACCGCAGGCTCAAGTACAAGTCACCTCACCCTACGGATTTGTCGTTCGCAAAGGATGAAACGTGAGTCCACTCCCTTTCTCGCACTATGGGTCACTGATAAGGAGGATCCGAGTAACAGGTCCATCGCCAGATGACGAAGATTGGCTTGTTGGCGAGTTGCTGGACGGCTCCAAGTCGGGCGGCTTCCCCAAGGTGCGCCCCCTCTCGAGGAAATTCCATCTCATCGCAGGACTTCATCGTGGTCATAGACGACGAAAGCGGTGCCGATGCGGTCGAGCCAGTGGCAGCTGCATCACCACCTCCAGCTCAGAACGAGGTTAAGACGGAAGAAGCACCCGCAACCACAGACGAGCCACCGGTACCTGTCGTGGCACCAGCACCTCCCTCGCCAAAGCTTGAACCCGCCGAGCTGCCCGAAGCCACTCCTGAACCTACCCCCGCGCCGACTCCAGCTCCCGCTGCCGCCCCTAAGCCCGCCGAGCCCGCGCCAGCCAGCGACGAGGCCAGTTCTCCACCACGCCAGTCCATGAAGGAGCGTCTGGCCTTCTTTGCTGCCGCGCAGAACAAGGTCGCCCCGCCTCCGCCTATCAAGCCGAAGCCAGCTGCGGGCGGACTCACCTGGAGTCAGCGTCAGAAGCTCAGGCAAGAGCAAGAAGCCAAGGAGGCAGCGGAGAGGACCGCGAGGGGTGAGGATGCTCCCGCGCCCGTCGAGTCGGCATCAGCGGCCCCATCAGCTTCTACCTCGGAGTCCACTCCTGCGCCCAAACCCGACGAAAGAGCCGACAAATCGGCCGGGATGTCCGCCTCGGATGCCGTCAGCTCGATCGGACAAGGCGGGTCGTTGAAGGAGCGGATGGCGGCATTGAGGGCGGGAGGGGCATTCGGCGCGCCGGCGGAGGAGAAGCAACCCGCGCCGATACCGTCGGGCAAGACGTGGACGAGACCACCGGCACCGCCTGCGCCTGAGGCAGAGGACGACGCGGAAGCGGAGGAGGGCATGCCGGAGAAGGTCAAATCACCAGCAGAAGACGATGCGGCGGCACAGCCTTCCGACGACGGCGACAAAGAGGAGACGGAAGAAGAGAAGGAAAAGGCCCGAAGAGCGGCTATCGCTGCGCGCATGGCCAAGCTGGGCGCACGAGGGCCCATGGGCATGGCGCCGCCTGCTCCACCGAAGCCTGCCCGGAAGCCAACGTTAGAGTCGGTGAAAAGCCCACCCGCTGAAGAACGTCCAGAACCGACCCTGCCGCCTGCTACCGAGCAGGCAGAGCCAGTCCCAGAATCCGCGGCCACCGAATCACCCGCTCCGTCTCCAGCTCAACCCACCTCAATCCCCATCGCTGCAGTACCACGTCGTGCGGCGCCGCCCCGTCGACGTGGCGCGGCTGCGGCGACAACCGCTGCGCCCACGCCTGAGACCGCCCGGAACGACCCAGCAGAAGGCGACAAACGCTTTGAGAAAGTCGGCCCAGATGGCGCGATCTCGCCCCCACCGCAAGTCATGGTAGCCGACGAAGAGGCGCCGATCCCAAAGACCGAAGAGCAACTCGCACTCGAGAAGCAGCACGAGGAAGCTGCACGAGGGGAGCAA
>Ga0308169_10004933_pt1 | contig 12277 bp, 8 predicted proteins | sample PhyBR1_2_FD_202139 | JGI IMG/M metagenome (GOLD analysis project Ga0308169, IMG submission 202139) | Phyllosphere microbial communities from UC Gill Tract Community Farm, Albany, California, United States - DLSLSB.R1 | ecosystem: Host-associated > Plants > Phyllosphere > Unclassified | place...
GGGTGCAGCACGAGCCATTCGCCCTCCATCTTGAGGTGCGTGTGCAGGATGCTGCCGCCGCTCGTGCGCAGCAGCAGGTGCTTGCCGCGGGCCACCGACTCCAGCACCGTCTGCCCGGTGAGATCGACGGTCGCCGCCTGGGGGACGCGCAGCTCGAACCGCGTGATGACTCCGCCGCGCAGGGCGCGGTCGAGCAGGTGCGCGGTGCGCCAGACGGTGTCTCCCTCGGGCATCCGTTCCCTCCCCGGCGGGTCAGCCGACCGTGCGGCGCAGGGTGTAGCCGCGCGGTGATTCGACGAAGCCGGCATCCCGCAGCGCCCGGCCGACGGAGCTGCCGAACACCGGCGTCCCGTTGACCTGCTCGACGGTGATGGTATCGAGCCGGCGGGACCGGGCCGTGGTTGCGAGGCTGTGCGCCGCGGCGGCCTGCAGCTGCTCGTCAGCGGTGAACACCAGCGCGGTCTTGCCACCGCGCTCGAGATACAGCACGAGGGCGCCGTCGACGAGCGTGACCAGCCCGCCGGCCTTGCGGCCGGGGCGATGCCCGCCTTCTTGAGCGGGCCAGGGGAGTGCGGCTCCATACGGATTGGCCGGATCGGTGGCGGCGAGGGTGATGGCCTCGCGCGGCGGCGGGTCGGGAAGGTTCGCGAACGTGCGGAGGCGATCGACGGTGCTGGATGCCGCGAACTGCGCCGCGCCGAGCTTCTCGATGACGTACCCGCGACGGCAGTGACCGGCCTCTTCGAACCCGGCGAGGATCCGGTACGCCTGCGCGAAGCCGCCCGGCATCCCCTCGGCCTGCACGGATCCGCGCGTGACGACGCCGTAGCGGTCCAGGAGCATGCTCGCGTTCGCGGTCGCGCGGACGGCGACGTCGGGTTCGGGTTCGGGCAGCAGCGACCATCGGCCGCCGAGGCTCGGCGGACGCGGGGGAGCCGCGGTGCGGGTGGCGCTCATCGGGGTGCCGCGGTACAGGCGGGCGCGCGGCGTGCGCCGCACCGCGCGGTGCGCCTGAGACCCGCCGGCGAGCAGCGTGCGGATCGGGGCGAGCGTGTCGTTCGTGACGCGCCCCGCCCACGTGAGGGCCCACAAAGCGTCGATGACGTCCTGTTCGCTGCCGGCGCCGGTGAGCTGCTGCAGCTGATTCGCGAAGTAGGCGCCCCCGCCGGCGAGGTGGTGCACGATCGTGGCCTCGAGCGAGCCCGGGATCAGCTCGTCCTCGGGCGGCGGGACGGTGAGGGGAGCGGCATCCGCGGGCTGCAGGGCGATCCAGCCGTCGCGGCCGGGCAGCGCGCCGTGCCCCGACCAGACGACCTCGCCGGACGCGGTGAGCTCGTCGAGCATCGCCGGGTTGTAGTCCTTGACGCGGCTCGGCAGGATGAGCGACTCCCAGGAGCTGGCCGGCAGCGGTACCCCGGCGAGCTGCTCGATGACGGAGAGGACCCCGTCGATCCCCTCCGTGGGACGCGTCAGGTGCTGCCAGCTCGGCAGGAATCGCGCGAATGCGGTGGGCTCGACGGGCTCCACGCTGCCGCGGATCGCGGCCAGAGAGCGCAGCCGGATGCGGCGCAGCGCCGCGGTGTCGCACCATTCGCGTTCATCGGGGTCGGGCGACCCCGGCGCGGCGCGGGACGGCGTCGGCAGGAAGAAGCCGCTCGTCACCCGGCCCTGCTGCTCGAGACGCTGCAGGGTGAGCCGTGCAACGGACACGCCCACCCCGAACCGGGCCGCGGCATCCGGCGCGCGGAACGGACCGTGCGTGCGGGCGTGGCGGGCGAACAGGTCGGCGAGCGGATCGGCGACGGGCTCGAGGAACGCTGTGGGCAGGCCGACGGGGAGCGCGACCCCGAGGGCGTCGCGCAGGCGCGCGGCATCCTCGATCGCGGCATAGCGCGGGGTGCCGGCGATCGTGACGACGATGGCGCGGCGGGATGCCACGAGGGCGTCGGCGTGGGCGGCCGCATCGGCGGGCTCCTCGAGGCGGGCCGCGATCTCGGCGGCGTCGAGGGGGCCGAGCATGCGCAGCAGATCGGCGACGCCTTCGAGTCCGCGCGCCTTGCGGTCGGGCGCCAGTCGCTGCGCCTCGGCTTCGAACTGGGCGATGATGTCGGGGTCGAGGAGCTCGCGCATCTCGACCTTGCCGAGCAGCTCGGAAAGGAGCGCCGGGTCGACCGACAGTGCGGCGGCGCGGCGCTCGGCGAGCGGCGAATCGCCCTCGTACATGAACGCGCCGACGTACCCGAACAGCAGATCGCGGGCGTACGGCGACGGCTGTGCGGGCGTGGTCTCGACGAGCCGGATGCGCCGGTCGGCGATCTGCCGGGTGATGCGCAGCAGCGCGGGCACGTCGTAGACGTCCTGCAGCACCTCGCGCAGGGTCTCCAGGATGATCGGGAACGTCGGATGGCGGCGCGCCACCTCCAGCAATTGCGCGGCGCGCTGCCGTTGCTGCCACAGCGGGCTGCGTCGCCCCGGATTCAGCCGCGGCATCAGCAGCGCGCGGGCCGAGCACTCCCGGAAGCGCGAGGCGAACAGCGCCGACCCGCCCACCTCGTCGGTGACGATCTGCTCGAGCTCATCGGCGTCGAACACGAACAGCTCGGCGCCCGGCGGCTCGGCCTCCGCATCGGGGATGCGCGCGATGATGCCGTCGTCGCTGGCGACGGCGGAGCCTTCGACCCCCAGCCGCTCGCGGATGCGCGCGTTCACCGCGAGGGCCCAGGGCGCGTGCACGGGCATGCCGTAGGGGGAGTGCAGGATGACGCGCCAGTCGCCCACCTCGTCGCGGCCGCGCTCCACCGTGAGACTGCGGTCGGTGGGCAGGGAGCCGGTGGCATCCTTCTGCTCCGCGAGGTAGGCGAGCAGGTTGTCGGTCGCGTACTCGTCGAGGCCCCCGGCGGCGAGGCGTTCGCGGGCATCGGACGGGGGAGCGGCGGCCACCTCGCGGCTGAACCGGCCGAGCGCCTCGCCGAGCTCGGCGGGGCGCCCGAGGCCGTCGCCGTGCCAGAACGGCACCTTGCCCGGCTGCCCGAACGCCGGCACCACGTTGACGCGGTCGTGGGTGATCTCGACGATCCGCCAGCTCGTGGTGCCGAGCGTGAACACGTCGTTCACCCGCGATTCGTAGACCATCTCTTCATCGAGCTCGCCGACCCGCGCCCCCGGTCCCTCGCCGATCGCGAAGACGCCGAACAGGCCGCGGTCGGGGATCGTGCCGCCGCTCGTGACCGCGATGCGCTGCGCTCCCGGGCGGCCGGTGAGGGTTCCGGCATCCCGGTCCCACACCACCCGCGGGCGCAGTTCGGCGAACTCGTCGGACGGGAATCGCCCGGCGATGAGATCGAGGGTCGCCTCGAACGCGGAGCGGGGGAGGGTGCGGAACGGCGCCGAGCGTCGCACGGTCTCGAACCAGTCCTCGACCTCGAGGGGGGCGAGCGCGGCTGCCGCGACCGTCTGCTGCGCGAGGATGTCGAGCGGGTTCTGCGGCACCCGGATCGCCTCGATCTGCCCGGCCAGCATCCGCTCGGTGACCACCGCGGTATGCAGCACGTCGGAGCGGTGCTTGGGGAAAAGCGCGGCGCGGCTCACCTCGCCGACCTGGTGCCCGGCGCGCCCGATGCGCTGCAGTCCGGATGCCGCGGACGGCGGAGCCTCGACCTGGATGACGAGGTCGACCGCGCCCATGTCGATGCCGAGCTCGAGGCTCGAGGTCGCGACGACGCAGCGCAGGATGCCGGACTTCAGCTCCTCCTCCACCTGGGCGCGCTGCTCCTTGGACACCGAGCCGTGGTGCGCCTTGGCGAGCACCGGCGCGGCGCCCGCGAGGGGTTGCTGCGTTTCGTCTCGCTTCGCTCGCGGGGCGACCGGAGAGGTTGCTTCCATGCCGAGTCGCTCGGCGTAGATCTCGTTGAGCCGGCCGGTGAGCCGCTCGGCGAGGCGCCGCGAGTTCGCGAACACGATCGTCGAGCTGTTCTGCAGCACGAGGTCGACGATGGCCTCCTCGACGTGCGGCCACACCGACCCGGTCATCTCGGTGGTCTCGGGCGGGTCGAACCAGTCCGCCCCGCCCGGGTCGTCGCCGTCGGCCGGGGCGCTCTGAGATGCGCTGGGGGCGGGCGGCGGGTTGGACAGGTCATCGATCGGCACGACCACGCGCATGTCGAACGTCTTGGACGCCCGCGGCGCGACGATCTCGACCGGCGCCGTTCCGCCGAGGAACGACGCCACCTCGTCGATCGGCCGCACCGTCGCCGACAGCCCGATGCGCTGGGCGGGCGGGGCATCCGGCACGAGCGACCGTCGCAGCGCGTCGAGCCGCTCGAGCGTGACCGCCAGGTGCGCCCCGCGTTTGGTCGCGGCGACGGCGTGCACCTCGTCGACGATCACCGTGTGCACGTCGCGCAGGGTCTCGCCGGCGCGGCTCGTGAGCATGAGATACAGCGACTCGGGCGTCGTGATCAGGATGTCGGGCGGCGAGGACACGAGCTTGCGGCGGTCGGACGACGTGGTGTCGCCGGAGCGCACCCCGACGGAGAGATCGGGCAGGTGGATGCCGAGGCGCCGCGCCTGCTGGCCGATGCCGACCAGGGGGGAGCGGAGGTTGCGCTCGACGTCGACGCCGAGCGCCTTCAGCGGCGAGATGTAGAGGATGCGGGTAGAGGCCTTCGTGGGGACTCGGCGGGCAGTGGCATCCGGCCCTTCGACAAGCTCAGGGACCACGGTGGCAGGTCCGGGAACGGCGGCCTTCTCGTGGAACACGCGGTCGATCGCCCAGAGGAACGCGGACAGCGTCTTGCCCGACCCCGTCGGTGCGACGACGAGCGCGTGCTTTCCGGCGGAGATCGCGGTCCACGCCCCGCGCTGGGCATCGGTGGGCGCCGTGAACGCCCCGCGGAACCACTCGCTGGTCGCGGGGCCGAACATGTCGAGCACGTCACCCACCCCACCATCATGCCGAGGGGTTCCGACATCCGGGCGCGCTTCACGGCATCCGGCATCCCGACCGCACGCGTCACGGACCCGAGACAGGGCCGCGCCGACGAGACCCGGACGGCGCGGCTCCCTCTCGTCGGCGCGGCCCTGTCTCGCGGGCGACGCGCACATCCGGATGGATGCTACGCGGCCGCCGGGCCGGCGCGGTGCACGTGGCTGCGCGCGTGCTCGACGGCCGGAGCGAGAGCGTCGAACAGGTGGTTCCGGTGACGCAGGGCCGCGATCACGCCGACCCGCTCCGCGAGGAGCATATGCCGGGTCTGGATGCCCTTGACCAGCACCGTGACCCCGCGGCGCTCCAACGCCGTGATGAGCGACCCGATCACCTGCGCGCCGGTCGCATCCAGCACCTGCAGCTGCGACATCCGCAGGATCACCACCTCGGCTCCCCGGATCGCGCCGACCCGGTCGACGACGCGCTCGGCGGCCCCGAAGAACAGCGCGCCGTCGAGCCGGAACAGGGCGATTCGCTCGTCGCCGGTCTGCGCGGGCCCGGGGAGCTCCTCGCGGTGCACGCCGGCGGACCGCGCGAGGGAGCGCAGCGCGAAGAACGCGGCGACCGCGATGCCGATGAGCACGGCGTAGATGAGGTCCACGCTGACGGTCACGATGGCGGTGACGACGAAGACGACGGCATCGGTGCGGGTCGACCCGACGACGCTGCGCACTGTGGCGACCGAGATCATGCGGCACGCGGTCACCATCAGCACGCCGGACAGCGCGGCGAGCGGGATGGCGCCGACGACCGCCGCGCCGACCGACACGATCAGCAGCAGGGCGAGCGAATGCACGACGGCGGCGAGACGGGTGCGGCCACCCGAGCGCACGTTCACCGCGGTGCGTGCGATCGCGCCGGTCGCCGGCATCCCGCCGAACAGCCCGGCGACGAGGGAGGCCAGGCCCTGGCCGACCAGTTCGCGGTCGGCGTCGTAGGGCCCGGTGTCCGAGATGGATGCCGCGACCCGGGCCGACAGCAGCGATTCGATCGCGGCGAGAGCGGCGACCGCGACCGCCGGACCGACGAGGCTCGTGAGCGTCGGCAGATCGGTGGCGGGGAGCCGCGGCGCCGGCAGACCCGCGGGAAGTGCTCCGATCGTGGCCACCGGCAGGTGCAGAGCCCAGCAGACGGATGCGACGAACGCGATCGCCACGATGGTGCCGGGGAACCGCGGATGCAGGCGTGGCGTCAGCACCATGACGACGGCGACCACGGCGACGATCCCGAGGGTCAGCCCGACCTGCGGCCACCGCACTCCGGGCAGGGATTCGGCGGCCGCGAGGAACGCGTTCGAGCTGTGCCCCGGCTTCGTGCCGACGGCGGCGGGGACCTGCTGCAGGAAGATGATGACCGCGATGCCGAGCGTGAACCCCTCGATGACCGGCCAGGGGATGTACGTCACCGCACGTCCGAGTCGCAGCACGCCGGCGGCCAGCACGACGAGCCCCGCCAGCACGCAGATCACCGCGAGCACGCCGGCGCCGTGGGCCGCGAGGATCGGGCCGAGCACCACGACCATGGCGCCGGTGGGACCGGACACCTGGACGTTCGATCCACCGAAGACGGCCGCGACGATGCCCGCCACGATCGCCGTGATGAGCCCGCTCTCCGCGCCCGCTCCCGAGCTCACGCCGAACGCGAGGGCCAGTGGCAGTGCCACGATGCCGACGGTGAGCCCGGCGAGCAGGTCACCCCGCCACGTGCGCCGCAGGTCGCGATAGTCGGATGCCGCCGGCAGCAGGCTGCGCAGGCGACCGAGGATGGTGCCCGGGCCGGCATCCGTCGTCGTCGCGGTCATGCCGGCACGACCGGTGCGGCTTCCGGGATCGCGGGAAGGCCCGCCTGCTCGACGAGCTGCTGCTGCGTCGTCGCGAGGATCTCGCCGAGCAGGATGCGCGCCACGCGCAGCAGGTCCGCGACCTGCGGGTACGCGAGGCGGTAGAACACCTGGCTGCCGCGCCGGTCGGCATCGACGAGGCGGTTGCGACGCAGCACCGCGAGGTGCTGGGAGAGATGGGATGCCTCCAGCGCAGTCGCCTCGATGAGCTCGGACACCGACACCTCGGGCGCGGCGGAGAGCACCTCGAGGATGCGGATCCGGATCGGGTGCGCGAGCCCCTTGAACAGCCCGGCCTTGACCTCGTAGAGCGGCCGATTGGGATCGGAGAACACCGTGACCTCACAGATATGGCGAATTGATGAAGTCATCATATCGCCTTCCGCGCCGACTGGCGTCCCTTGCCCGGCCGGCTTGAGCTCAGTCGGGGGCGATCCCCGTCGGCCGCCAGATGCCGAAGCGGTTGCCCTGCGGGTCGACCAGGTGCGCGAAGTGGATGCGGCCGTTGTCCACGAGCGGGACGGCGACCGTCGCCCCCATCTGCTGCGCGCGGTCGAGCACCGCCTGGACATCATCGACCTGGACGTAGAAGATCGCCCAGTTCGCCCCGCCCATCTCGCTGGTGTCCTGCAGACCGCCGCGATCCTGCTCGATCATGCTGTAGCGCGCCGGCATCGACGGCTCGGCGAACCCCCATCCGAACAGGCCGCCGTAGAACGATCTCGTGCCCTCGGGGTCCGGGGATCCGAGCTCGAAGTAGTTCACGTCATTCGCCATGATGACTCCTTTCCGCCGCGATGCTACGGCCGGCCTCCGACGTCGGCTCGCCCGGGATATACGCCGCGCGCGGCGTGTCGCGTGCATCCGGGGCAAGTCGACAACGCCCCGGGTGCGCGGGGCGGATGCCGCCGGGCGGGATGCCGCGGTGATGCCGCCGGGCAGGATGCCGCCGGGCGGGATTCGGAGCATCGTTTCAGGTGGCTGCCGTACGATCGGCTGCTGAGGTCCGCCCCCGCCGGCCGTTGAGGTCCGCCCCGACCGGTGCCCCCCGATTCCCGGACCAGCTGATCATGACTCCCACTCTCCGCAGTCGTTCCCGTTCCGTCACGCCCGTCTTCGTCGACGGCAGCGGCCGCCGCCTGCGGCGCGCGCGCATCGCGCTGTTCGCCGCCGCCGGTCTCGCCGCCGCCTACGTCGTGCTCGTCGTCGTCTCGCTGTTCGGCGTGCCGACGATCGCCTCACCGCTCCTCGCCCTGCCCGCGCACCCCGGCGCCGTGCCGGGATCAAGCGCCTCCCCCGCGCCGTCCGCCACCGACCGTGCGTCGACCGCGCCCTCTGTGCTGCCGGCCACGCGTGAAGCCGCCTCGATCACGACGACGCAGCCGTCGGCATCCACCTCCGCCCCGGCGCCGTCCGCGACCGCCCAGCCCACCCCTAGCCCGACGCCGTCGCCGACGGCCCCGGGCAGCAGCGCGCTCGCTCCCGGGCACATCACGACGACGCTGCCGGGACACAGCGGATCCGCGCCCCGACGCAGCCCGTCGCCGCACCCGTGAGTCCTGCCGCGTCACGCCGGGAGGCGCGCCCGGCGCACCGGCCGGCGAGTCGCCCGGTGCGCGTCCGCGCACACTGGATCACGCTGTGCGCGCTGCTCGCGGCCCTCGCCGTCGCGCTCGTGGTGCAGGGGTACACGCACCATTTCGGGGGCATCGGCGACGACTCCGTCGTGGCCACCGGGCCGTCCCTGCGCGTGCCGCAGGCCGTCGCGACCGGCGGCCCGGTGATCGTCGCCAACAACGGCGCGGTGCGTACGGCCGGGCCCAAGGACCGCACGGTGGCGCTCACCTTCGACGACGGCCCGGACCCGCGGTGGACCCCGCAGGTGCTCGCCGTGCTGCGCAAGCACAACGCGCACGCGACGTTCTTCGTCGTCGGTACCCAGGTGATCGCCCATCCCGAGCTCCTGCGCGACGTGGTCGCGCAGGGTGACGAGGTCGGCGTGCACACCCTGACGCATGCGAATCTCGGCACCCTGCCGGTCTGGCACCAGCAGCTCGAACTGCGCACCACCCAGGAGATCATCGAGGGCGCGGCCGGCGTGTCCACCTCGCTGCTGCGCCCGCCGTACAGCTCGGTCGATGACGCGCTCACCGACGCGGACTGGGCGTCCGTGCAGAACGCGGCATCCGACGGGTACGTCACGGTGCTCACCACGAGCGACAGCGACGACTGGCGGCGACCCGGCGTGGCGCGGATCATGGCGGTCTCGCAGCCCACCCGGCCGCACGGCGAGGTGCTGCTCATGCACGACGGCGGCGGAGACCGCAGCCAGACCGTCGCCGCGCTCGATCGTCTGCTCACGCGGCTGGATGCCGACGGCTACACCGTCACCACCGTGAGCGACGCCGTGGGGCTGCGCGGCACCATGCATCCGGCTCCCGTCGTCGAACGCGCGATCGGGGCGGCGCTCATCAACGCCGTGCGCGCGAGCGACGTCGTGGTGCTCGCGCTCACCTGGGCACTGCTGCTGGCCGGCGCCGTGACCGTCGTGCGGGCCGTGCTGGTGCTGGGCGCCGCACGCCGTCACACTCGCCGGGTGCGGGCGGCCGCGCGGCTCCTCCCCACCGTCGTCACCGAGCCCGCGACGGTCATCGTGCCCGCCTACAACGAGTCGGCCGGCATCGAGGCGGCCGTGCGGTCGATCGCGGCATCCGACCACCCCATCGAGATCATCGTCGTGGACGACGGCTCGACCGACGGCACCGCCGACATCGTCGAGCGGCTCGGCCTGCCCGGTGTGCGCGTCATCCGTCAGGCGAACGGGGGCAAGCCGGCAGCGCTCAACCGCGGCCTGCGGGCGGCATCCCACGACCTCATCGTCATGGTCGACGGCGACACCGTCTTCGAGGCGGACACCGTGCGGCGGCTCGTGCAGCCCTTCGCCGACCCGCGCGTGGGCGCGGTGTCGGGCAACACCAAGGTCGCGAACCGTGGCGGGCTCCTCGGCGCCTGGCAGCACATCGAATACGTGGTCGGATTCAACCTCGACCGACGCCTGTTCGACGTCGCCGAGTGCATGCCGACGGTGCCCGGCGCCATCGGCGGGTTCCGCCGGTCCGCTCTGGAGCGCATCGGCGGGGTCAGCTCGGAGACCCTCGCCGAGGACACCGACCTGACCATGGCCCTGTGCCGGGACGGCTGGCGGGTGGTGTACGAAGAGGATGCCCTGGCCTGGACCGAGGCGCCCGCGACGCTCGCGGAGCTGTGGAAGCAGCGTTACCGCTGGTGCTACGGCACCCTGCAGGCGATGTGGAAGCATCGCGGCGCGCTCGTGCAGAAGGATGCCGCCGGCAAGCTCGGCCGGCGCGGCCTCGTCTATCTGCTCGTGCTGCAGGTGCTGCTGCCGCTGTTCGCCCCCGTCGTGGACATCTTCGCGATCTACGGCCTGGTCTTCCTCGACCCGGTCCGTGTGATCGGGGTGTGGCTGGCGTTCCTGCTCGTGCAGCTGCTCATGGCGCTGTACGCGTTCCGGCTGGACGGGGAGTCGCCCGGTGTGCTCTGGACCCTGCCGCTGCAGCAGGTCGTCTACCGCCAGCTGATGTACCTCGTGGTCATCCAGTCGGTGTTCACGTCGCTGGCCGGCACCCGCCTCCGCTGGCACCGCATGGAGCGCTACGGCACGCTGAAGGCGCCGACGCCGGCAGGGTCCGGCCCCGCGACCCGCTGAGCCGGCGAACCCGCACCCGCGTGCAGGCGTCCGGCCGCCGCCGCGATCTCCGCGACGAGCGTCGGGTCGCCGCGCAGCTCGAACGCGACGTGCGGGGGAACCCACGCGAGCGCGGACACGAGGTGCGCGACGCTCTCGCCCCGCAGCGGCCAGAGGCAGCAGCCCTCCTCGTCACCCCGCAGCTCCGCTCCCCAGCCGCCGAGCAGCATCCGCATCCGGTCGAGGTCCTCGTGCAGCCGCACGTCGATGCGCAGCGGGGCGCGGACCGCGCGGATGCGGCCGCGCACGTAGGCTCCGGCATCTCCGCCCGGAACCGGGCGCGGCTCGAACCTCACCCGCGTGCCGGACACCGCGTCGATGCGATCGAGCCGGAACGTGCGCCAGTCGGCGCGATCCCGGTCCCAGGCGAGCAGCATCCAGCTGCGTCCGAGCGAGACCAGGGCGTGCGGCTCGACGCTGCGCCGCGTCTCCGCGCCGTCCGCCGCGCGGTACGCGAAGCGCAGCCGTTCGTGGTCCCGGCACGCGAGCGCGAGGGTGCCGAGCAGATCCGCCGAGACCGGGATGCCGCCGGCCGGCGCGGTGTGCAGGGATGCCGCGACGGCATCCGTGCGCGTGCGCAGCGCCGGCGGCAGCAGTTGCTCGAACTTGGCGAGCGCGCTGAGCGTGGTGTGCTCGCCGTCGACGAGTCCCTGGGCGACCGCAGAGCGCAGGCCCACCGCGATGGTCACCGCTTCGTCTTCGGTGAGCAGCAGGGGAGGCAGGTGCGTACCGGCCTCGAGACGGTAGCCGCCGCCGAGTCCGCGCTCCGCCTCGACTCGGTAGCCGAGCTCGCGGAGGCGCTCGATGTCACGCCGCAGGGTGCGCTCGGTGATGTCGAGGCGTGCGGCGAGCTGCGCGCCCGGCCACCGGCGATGGGTCTGCAGGAGCGCGAGCAGTTCGAGCACGCGGGATGCCGTGTCGGCCATGGATCCCATCATCCGCGAAATTCAGGACGGAAACTGACCTGAATCGCCCGTAGCGTGGGCTCATCGAAGCAAGACGGGTGCGCAGCATCCTGACGAGAGGAACAGACCGTGGACTTCAAGATCGAGCTCGTGTTCGTGCCGGTGTCCGATGTGGACCGCGCCAAGCACTTCTACGGCGAGCAGCTCGGCTGGAACGTCGACTACGACGCGACCGTCAGTGAGGAGGTGCGCTTCGTGCAGATCACCCCGCCGGGATCGGCCTGCTCGATCGCGTTCGGCCGCGGCCTCATCGACGACATGCCGGTGGGCAGCCAGCGCAGCGTGCAGATCGTCGTCGCGGACGCGGATGCCGCCCGCGAGCACCTGCGCGCCGGCGGCGTCGACGCGACCGAGGTGGAGGACCTGGCCTGGGGCCGGTTCGTGAGGTTCTCCGACCCCGACGGCAACCGCTGGACCCTGCAGCAGCTGCCCGCCCGCAGCTGACGCGAACCCTCACCCAATGACGCGAGCCCGCACCGAAATACGGCGTGAACCAGTGTTTCGGTGCGGGCTCGCGTAACTCGGTGCGGGCTTGCGGACGCCGGCTTACAGGCGGGGGGTGCGGGGCGGCTCGGTGCGGCGGTGGCCGGTGGCCTCGAACGCGGCGGCGAGCTGCAGCAGCGCGGTGTCGTCGTAGGCGCGGCCCGAGATCGTGAGGCCCACCGGCATCCCGATGTCGGCCATCGTCCCCATCGGGACCGTGACCGACGGGATGCCGA
>Ga0308169_10004935_pt1 | contig 12274 bp, 15 predicted proteins | sample PhyBR1_2_FD_202139 | JGI IMG/M metagenome (GOLD analysis project Ga0308169, IMG submission 202139) | Phyllosphere microbial communities from UC Gill Tract Community Farm, Albany, California, United States - DLSLSB.R1 | ecosystem: Host-associated > Plants > Phyllosphere > Unclassified | place...
AAATAAGGAAGTCGTTCGGAGTCGATGTAGATGGTGCGAAGGGCTGAGGAAGGGTTCGACGTCTTGAGCAACTCGATCAACTTGTCTAGATCCTCCTTCTCGTGCCAACGATTCGGATCCTGGAACTCGGTAAAGTCGAATACAACCCGAAGATGCGTAATCTCGGTTCGATAACGATCGATAAGTTGTATATGGAGGGAATCGGTCGAGATGATCCACAAATCGACAAGCGTGCGAGACAGCGAGAAATCGGGGATTCTTGTCTTCAGCTCAGGTAGGTACTCGACGAGGAAGCCGAACGAGTCGAGGCAATTGTGAAAGGTATTGAGTGTCATCACGATACCCTCGTCGGGCTCCCTGGGGTCGCCTACGGCAAAATGACGAAGGGCAGGGACTTGAATCCGCTCAAGTCCTCGAGGTGGCATCCGACTCCAATTAGACTCAGTTCGACGAGCTAAGGAAGGAACAATTGCTGAAGATCTTCGAGCGAGCCGTGGCAGATGTGTAGTCTCTTGAGAGCTGTATGAAACGGATCGTCACCGCAGCACACTAACAGTAAGGATACGAAAACGCACTAGATCCGGAGAACAAGCTCATTGGGTGCATCTCCGGCGCAGGATTGAGCATATCAGTAAGATGTCTGGCGTTAGCCGCAATCGTACGAACGATGTCTTGCGCGCTGACGAGATCCTCCTTTGAGGTCGGTTTCCGAAGGTTGTCACATCGAATAAAGCGTAAATTGGCTACGAGCTCCCTACACCACGGACTGGTGACGTATTGCTTGAGCAGTTTGTTGGCTGATGTACCTTGGAGGCTGAGGACCGCAAAGAGGAGAGGTTGAGCGAAAGAACAGAGTCGTTTCGAGGCTAGGGAGAGTGTAGAGAGATCCTCGACGTGCTCTCTTACAGCGTATTCGTTCCAGATAGGAGGCGCAACGTATTCGACGATACTACGGAGGAGTTCGGTCGGAAGGAGGTCGAGCATCGCGAGAGAGAATCGGGTAGGAAGAGAGGAACAGTCGAAGGACGGGCGTAAATGAGGAGGGACAGGCGTAAATGAGGAGGGAAGGGCTTTGAGGCGAAGGTGCGCGAGCTTATCTGACTGCTGGGGGCTGCATCAAGATCCTTCGCATCAGCTACGCCTCGTGAGGCATGAGAGAGCGACAAGACGAACAAAGTGAGGAATCTTCAACGGCTTGCTGATCTGGTGAGCTCTTGAGTGACCAGCTAGAGATTGCGAGAACTGTACTGTGGCTCTGAGTATATGATCGACAGAAGCGAGTGAGATGTAGGAGACCAGGCCAATTCGTTCCTGAGATGAAACTTCTTGTTCTTGTTCACCTCACTCTCAAACATGGCATTCCGATCACCATTGGCATCATTAGCTTCATCATTAGCTCGACTGACCCTCTCAAGCCGACCTACGCCTTCCCTCCGATTACCATTCCCTTCTTCCTCTTCTTGCTCATTTCCCTCTCATCTTAATCAGCGAACATCTCCCTTCTCCACCTCTCGACCAGCTCAAGCTACTCTCAATCAAGTGACAAGAGGTGCACGCAAACCTATCCGCCGACAGAACAAGACTCCAGCTCTCCAAGGTTGTTATCAAAAGAAGGGAGTTTGTAGTAAAGTATACACCGTTAAACCAAAGAAGCCAAATTCGGCAGTGAGGAAAGTTGCAAAAGTTAAATTGAGTACGGGGCGGGCCGTGATTGCGTACATTCCGGGAGAAGGGCACAACTTGCAAGAGCACTCGGTAGTTCTCATTCGTGGTGGTCGTACTCAGGATTTACCCGGTGCAAAGTAAGTTCGTACAACTCTATCCACCCACAGCTTATGCTGACGAGCGTTCCCCTTCTCTCCAGGTACAAGATTGTTCGAGGAGCGCTTGATTTGGGAGGAGTCGCAGGACGAGCAGTATCTCGATCAAAGTATGGTAGTGAGTCTCCCTCTCTTCCTTGATCTGCACCACTAAGTTGTAAACTGACGAAATCTATCCCCCTCACAGCCAAGGCACCGAAGAAGTAGTAGTTTGCGTTGTAACGATTTATTTTCGCAATTTCTACCATCCTAGAGTACTCAAGATATGCCCCCTTTCGCCGTGAAGATATCTAGAGCCCGAGTGTGAGCTGGACGAGACGAAAGTAGGGGAGATGAACAGCGGTTTAAGGGACACGGAGAAAAAGAAATGCGTGAACGTGCAAACGAATCGAGGAGTACACGCTCGAATCGAGACACACACAGTCTGCGCCCGCAGAGGCATAATCGGCAAAGGCAACAACTCTTGAAGCATGGTCGAATTCAGTGTGAACGACTTCGGGCGGTCGACTGTCGAACTTTGTTCGAGAATAGCTCGATGCTGCTTTCGAGCTAGCTCGCCGATGATCCTCGACGTCGAGTCGACCAGACGATAAGCTCCTTTCGACAGAGCTTAAACGGCAACACCGTCTTGACGAAGGGCGACTGACTCGCGGCAGCGGAACATCGAACAGTTCTGCTCGACGAAGACTTGTCTTGCGTTCAATCTCTCTCGCTTGAGCTCTCGTAGTCCTGGTCAGATAGCGAGTAAAGAATGTGTGTGCAGCGTATTTACAACCATTGGGAGAGAAAGATAGAGTGAAGTGAGGGAGAGACAACATGGACAAAAGGGTATACACCAAGGAAAGCAAGAGAGAGTGAGAGTGAACGACTAAGGAGAGGAGTGGGGAAATAATAAGGATGAATGTGCGACGATGCCAACGAGATGAGGAGAAGAGTAGATCTAGAAATCTTCCTCGAGTGAGAAGAGAGATCCCTTGTTGGTCTCGTCACCTCCTTCCTTTGCGTTTTGTTTCGCCATGACACCAGCTTTTTGGTAATCCGATACACGCTTCTCGAAGAAGTTCTATAGAGAGGAAGCGATTCGAGTCAGTCAAAAGTTCAGATCAAGAGAAAGAAGAGTTGTCAAACGTACGGTCTTGCCCTCCATTGAGATCATGTCCATGAAATCGAATGGGTTCTCCTTGTTGTAGATCTTCTTGTTACCGAGTGAGACGAGGAGTCGATCCGCAACGAACTCGATGTACTGGCACATCAATTCAGAGTTCATTCCGATTAATCGACAAGGGAGGGCGTCGGTCAAGAATTCTTGTTCGATTTCGACCGCTTCTCGGATGATGCGCTCGACAGTGTCGGGATGAGGTCGTCGTTCGAGGTGGGAGAAGAGGAGGCAGGCAAAGTCGGTGTGAAGTCCTTCGTCTCGGGAGATGAGTTCGTTCTGAAGGAGAGTGATGCGAGTCAGCGACAACTTCTTAAAGCAACGAAAGAGCGAGATAAACATACGGAGAAGGTGAGTCCAGGCATGAGACCACGCTTCTTGAGCCAGAAGATTGAAGCGAAAGATCCAGAGAAGAAGATTCCTTCGACAGCGGCGAAAGCGACGAGACGTTCTCCGAAGACTGATTGTTCATCGTTGATCCACTTGAGTGCCCAGTCGGCCTTCTTGGCGATGCAGGGAACTGATGAAAGAGGCAAAAGGATGAGTTCCGGAATCTGAATCGAGGAAAGAGTATGCGAAGTTGACTCACTGGTCTCGATAGCGTTGAAGAGCTTGTCACGCTCCTCAGGCTCACGAACATAGGTGTCGATGAGGAGAGAGTAGACTTCAGAGTGGATGTTCTCCCTGTGACATTTGGAGAAGGATCAGCTGTTTGCACCTTTGCACTGACTGATCTGAATTTCAAACTCACATCATGATTTGGAAACCGTAGAAGCAACGAGCCTCTGCGATTTGAACCTCTGATCCGAACCTGGATTCATCACATTAAAAAAGGAAATGTCAATTCCCTTGCAAATTGACATCAAAAAGAGATGTGACCAACCTTTCAACCAGATTCTCGTTGACGATACCATCTGAAGCGGCGAAGAAGGCGAGTACATGAGAGATGAAGTACTTCTCATCGTCCTTGAGTTTGGTATCCCAATGGTTGAGGTCCTTGGAGAGATCCTTGAAAAGGGGAGAAAAAGATAAAAAACGCGTCAATTTCGGCCTCCCTCCCCAAGAGGTCCATAGACTACTCACCATCTCTTCAGCAGTCCAGAAAGAAGCTTCAGCACGTTTGTATTGTCCCCAAATCTATAGAGAGAGAGAGAGAGTTAGCCCCTTGAAGAAACGCGTGAGGTGTGATCGATTTCAGCCACTAGGCTGTTGCTACTCACCTCGTGATATTGGATAGGGAAGAGTACGAATCGCTTGCCGTTGGGCTTGAGAATGGGTTCATCCTTGTCGCAAGTAATGTCAGGGTTACCAACGAATCGGTCGCGTCCTTGACGGTCTTGTCTTTGATCTACGAGTTCACCAGACTTGTGAGACTTCTTGTTGGATTCAGCTACGAGCTTGTCATTGATGGAAGCAGGCTTGGTGAGGTCGAGTTTATCGAATTGAGCGGCTGCTACTTTTGAGGGAGTTTCTTGAACAGCGGCGACCATGGTTGGGATTGATTTGTAAAGAGTGTGAAGGTGGTAGTTGCTGTTGTACCCTGGAGTAGAGAGAGGGAGGAAGGAAGATGAGGCGAGAAGTGATGGGAAGGGAAGGAAGAGTAGAAGACAGAAGTTTTTCTGTCAAAGTCGCGATTTTTCGTTTCCCTCCAAATCACGGCCTCGAATGGCGCACCTCGACGCGTTTCTCATTTCCTCTCTTTTGCATCTCACCGAATTCAGATCGTCAAAGTCCCGAGAAAAAGTCCGACCGAAAAACTTCACTCTCTTGCGACTGATCCTGTCTCCATCACAACGCACTCTCTCCACAGTGATGACCTCTGATTGAGAACGTCCTATGGTATGAGAGCACGAAGAGGAGTAAACGATAGAACGCTCTCTGCTCTCGCACCATTGAGTTTTGCGAAATCTTTTTTCGAAGATGTGATGGACGCTTTTCCTCGCTCTTACACCTCTCAGGAAGGGCTGCACTGGCTAGGATCGTCTCGTAGCGACGAAAAGAGACGATTGTACACCCGATAAGATCGTACACATTCCTGCTGACATCTAGACATCGAGGAATGTTGAAGTGAATTATTTTTTTGACATCTGGCTCGATCGCAAGGAGCTATATTATCCGCTCTCCCTCTTCGTATACATTTGTGCAGACTTCTACAATGTCGAGTACAGGCGCGAGGAGATAAGTGGATTTAAGTGAACCCTTGCTCTCTTTCAATTTCCAACTCGCCCTCTTTTTCTCCTTCCACATTCCTTCGACTCACTTCCGGCACAAACTCGAGTAGTAGAGCTCGACGACATCTATAGACCTATCAGCATCGACTCAAACTGCTCCCCTGCTCACCTCGCTCTCCCTCTCTCCTCCTTTTCAAAAAGAACGGCGTCATTCAACCTTTCTACTGCAGCACCTTGAATGAGATCGAGGTCTGCTACGGCATCAACAACTGCAAGAAGACCACTGTTCAGCACTGAACCAAACCCTTCACCGACTGCATCGACCTCGACCGCTCAGATCCCAATCAAAGAGGAGGAGGAGGCTTCCTCGACCCACAGTCGACATGATCCAAGATTCGAGAATGAGAAGGAGTACTTTGGGATGGGTCACAAACTCAAGAGGATCTTTATAGGTCCGAGTTTCGAAGGGATGGCGAACAGTTCGAGTTGGAAGAGGAAAGGGAAAATGAAGGCGGAACCTTCAGACTCTCAGCATCATCTATCGCATGGGGATGGTGAGAGCTTGTGGGAAGACGAGGGAGGTTCAGAGTCAGATGCTTCGAGCAATTGGGAGAGGGTCGAGAGGAAGAGGAAAGGACCGAGAGGGATTCGGGCGGGGAGGCAAGAAGTGAGCGAGTTGACCCAGTTCAGCCGGCATTCAGCGATACCGAGATCAAGGAGACCGAGCGTACATGATTGGAAAGGGAACAGTTTCGAGATTGGAGCAGATATGAAGGAAATGATCAGGAGAAGGGAGAAACGGTTGACGGCGGAACGGGAGGACAGGGAGAAACGAGAGGCTCAAGAAGAAGAAGAAGCAAAGTTCCTCAAGATGCACTTACGAGGGAGGACCAATTCTTCAGCAACTTCAGCTTCGACTACTTTTCAATCCAACGCATCTTTCGTCACCGCTCGATCTGACAACCCACTCTCCGCTCCTCCCCCATCTCCAGCCGCTTTCCAACTCAACCAACCTCCTCTACACATCGAGGAGAAGTATCCCGAGATCACGCACACTCTATGCCGTCGATCAAGCAACCCACCTCGACTCGAACGTTCGACTTCAGATACTCCCGCCATCCTCGTTTCTGCTCAACCTACTACCCCTATCCGATCTATCCTCCGCACCAAAGATTCGTCCTACCTCAATGGCTCTGCAGTTGGAAACGGTCATCCTCTCCAAGCCCCTTCTTCCCTCCTCGACGTTCCGACATCGCTTCCCTCCGTTCCTCCTCGTCTATCACTGAAACCTCCTCCTTTCACACGACGCGAGCCGTCAACTGCTACTTCGGTTCGCTTTCCAGATCTTCCCTCCCGTGCTTTACAAGACCCCGAAGTTCCGACCGGAGATCAACCTCCAGCCCCTCCTCAGGAAGTCCTTTCTCGTCCGGCACCGCAAGTCAACATACAAGAGAACAAGGTGAAAGATCCTAGACCGTTCATCAGAGCTGCGGCAGACAAGATGTTGCATCGGAAGAAGAGAGGAGACGAAGTGCTGAGAAAGGAACGAATGCTCGTCAGAGATGACTGGTCACAACGAGATGTATGTTCCCAATCTCCTTCGAGTGGTTTGATCGCATTGACTGATAGTCTAAACTTGCGGAACCTTCCAGGACCTGCCGAAATCTTTCGATGAACAAGTTGCGAGAAAGTACCCAACGATCAACGGTAATTGGGAAGAACTCGCTGTTGTGTGGAGACCTGGGCGGATTGAGCTATGGGGAGAATACGTGAGCGAAACAGCCCCTCTCGTTTCCTTTGAGCGCAAGTTCTAACGAATTCGGGATCGATCGACAGAAATTCAATCTCGCTGCTTCTCTCGCCGGATCGAAAAAGCTTCGAGCAGTCATTCCCCTCACACCTCGAAAGACATTCCTCTCGATCTATTCTTCCGTCGACCTCGTTTTCTGCCTAACTCATCGACCCGTCACCAATTCCATTCTCTCAGCCGTTTCATCTCGTCGATCTGTCGACGGTGATCACGACAAGGACGACAAAAGCCTAAGAAACCCTCATCATTCGAAAGCGTCGAAACGAGCCTACACTCACCTTCGAACTTCCGGAACCAACATTTTCCTCTTCCGAGCCCGAACAATTCCGACTGCGAAATCCTGGATCTGGTCACTGTTTCGAGAACTAGGTGGACAAATCCCTCGAACGCTCGAGATCAGCGTTCCAGCACTCGGCGCAAAGATTCGAGTACCGATTCCTACCGACCTACCAGAACCTGAGGACGCAGAGATTGGAGCGAGAGTGACGGAAGAAGATCGAGCTGGAGAAGGGTATCGGTTATTGAAGCCTCGTGCTGTCGTCGAGGCTTGTATAGAACAGCTCGGAAAGGTTGGAGAATGGAGGGAACTCGGAGAACAGGCGAAAGCGCTAGGAGCAAAGTTTCGTTTGGCTTGGAGGAGAGACGGCGTACTGGACTGGGTTGAGGAGGGAGACGATGCGATTGAGACTGACTACGCTGTAGTTGGAGGAATAGCAAGTCGTCAAGTGAGTACTGACTCTGGATGTCGGGTTGCACTATCGCTTACCTTTCCTCTGTTGCTCAGGCTCACGTTGATCCGATCCTTGAACTTCGTCCCGCCATTCACTATCCGACTATCGTCCGCCTTCCTCGTAACGAACCTGGACCAAACAAACTAGCCGAACCTCCAGCAGTCGAAGGGTTCGTCACTCGCATCAAGAAGAATGGTCAAAACGAGCGCATCTACCTCACTTCCCACCTCGGCGCCATCTTTCGCTGTAGTCCCTCTCGATCTCATCCTCCAGAAGCTCCAGGTTTCCTCCCACCTCTCCCTTCCTCTCATCCAGCTCCCCTCGCTCTCATTCCCATGATGTTCGGTCTCAACAATATCGGCAAGACTGGAAAAGAGAAGGAGAAGATTTGGAGGAAGATCTCGGATCGTTCGGGAGTGAAACAAACCAGGGGACGAGATTGGACTCTAAAGAGCATGGAGGATGAAGAAGGCAAATTGCCGGATATCGAGAATGACGATGAGCAAGGGAGAGGACTCCTCGAAGGATTCGACCATCGAGAACGCAAACGAGCTTTCCTTCAGATTACCGATTCTCAAGGTTTCATCGCATTCTCAGAATTCGAAGTCATCGAACCTGATCTCGTCGAGGAAGCGGGAGGACAGTGGGAGGCGACGCAAGATCCAGGAGGTCACGATGGGATGAAGATGGCTCACGATACGAAACGATTGCGAGGTTTGAGATCTTTCATCGTCAAGACTCGTGCAGGACGAAAAGCAAAGTTCGAAGTGAGTTCCCTCTACTATGTCGCTTAGACATCGCTCCTGACTGAACTCTCTACTCCAACAGTGTCACTCTATTCAAGTTCGGGATGAATGGGTCGAACGGCTCAATGCACTCATTCGCTATTGGACTATCCGAGATCGAGCTGATGCCGCCGCTCAAATGGAATTGTCGACTTCGGGAGCCCTCGTCGAACCGTCTGAACGAAACGATCAAGCGCCTCCGACCCGGGAGGAGCTGCTCTCTTCTCCACTTCTCGCAGCGATGTACAACTGGTGCATTCTCGATGGGTGCAGAGCGATTCTCAAAAGCTCGACGCTTCACATCAAGAAAGAGCTACGAGGAACGTTTCGCAAGCGACATGTACTGCTTCTTCCGGGAACCCTCATCGAGTAAGTTTCCCAATACTTTCGCTCACTAGTCGAACCCTCGCTCACCTCACTCTTAACGTTCTTCAGATTCAACTCGGTCGATCGAGATATGCACGGACAACCTCTACCGTCACCTTATCATCGTCGCAAGTTCACTTTGTCGTTGCGAGATTGCTACGTTTACTCTGGTTCTCTCACTTCGAGTTTCCTCGCCGGATCCACCAACACGGCAGCGTGGGAACCGGCAAACGGCAATCAACATCGCTTCCCTCGCTGTTACACTGCTACCGACGGATTGAGGACAGTCGACGATGAAGAAGACTGTACTTTTGTCATCGTTCGAACGAAGCATGGAGGAGACGGGAAGAACAAGAAACTGAATCAGAAGGGAGTCGTGCGAGTCTATCGAGCGAGGAGCAAGGTGAGTGAATCCCATCTCTTCGCTCGTCTTGCGTTGCTTATTGAGAGTGTTCGGATGATTCAGCTCGAACGAGATCAATTCGTTTACACCCTCAATTCAGCTATCGAACGTCTCCTTCGTTCCGAGTCCGAACGAGAGGACCGACTGAGAGAGTTTGCTTGGTTAGAACAGCCCAAAAAGAAGTAGCAGTAGAATCCGTTTCGCATTCGCATTTTTCCTTGCCTGATTCATCCATATCATATTTTCCTTGTTCCCCCTGCTTTCCTCCCTTTCTAGATCTATCTATACATATTCGACCTACCGCTGTGCCTGCCTTACGCTCTGTTGTGTAGTTCCTCATTCGCTTTCGCAAGCAGTTTATGCTCTCTCGGAACTCTGCGAGGACGAGAACGCAAGCTCCACGATATGAGAACGACGAACGATATTACTTTGCAGGGGTTGCTTCCTTTCTATGTCTAAACGAATGCTGTATAGGATGCGAGACTATTTGTACATTTTCTTCGGAGCATATTTGAATTCTAGTAGGAGAAGAGTAGACGATAGATACGGAGATAACGAGGTGCTTGCTTGCGCTCTGCTCGCCAAGCGTTCATCTCTTCCGCCGTGAGCCTGTGAGATCCGGATCGAGAGTCAGTCAAAGCGCGAACTGAGAGGGAGAAGAGGGGTATAGGTAACTCACCAGCTCTTTCGGCCGCTATCGAGGTCGATTTCTGATGCTCTCCATGGTCTCGTACGCTTCTTGATAATAGCTCCTAACCAGAAAGCGAGTAGAATCGGCAGAGCGAGATAAATGAGGAAGAAATCTTCTGCTCGACCGCTAGCCGTCTCCGCTTGTCCTCCAATCGGGAACAATGCCTGTCACAGAGCGATCTCGGGTCAGCCTAGTTCGAGGCAAGTCAAAGAGAGTCGACTTACGACGTAAAATTGAGCGATCAGAACGAGAATAACGAGAATGAATCCGAGCCATGAACCCCAGACGCCTCCGAACGCTTTGAACGGTAGCTGTATCGTAACGAACATGCTCAGCTTGACTTCGCTCCGAGGAAAGGAGAAATGCGAAGACTAACTTCTTCGAGAGAATGACCCTGCACTCGCCACGCTTTCCGGAATCGAATGTGCGATAGGCAAATCGCAGCCCATGAGAAGAGTGTCGACCTGTGGGCAAAAAGAAGAGTGAGGTCAGCCGAAAAATTCAGGTCCTCGCTCCTCCGTCGACTCACAATCCCGAAAGAGCTTGAAGCCAGCTGTAGGAGGGAATAGAGGGAGTGTGAGCTGAAGTTGAAGCAAAAAAGGAGACGAGATAGACTCACTTGAAGACGGTAGATCCAGCAGCGGAACAGTTGACGTAGCTTAAACCGAAGAACAGATATTGAGTCAGTGGTCTTTCGACACCATTCAAATAGCTCGACTCACGCGATAGGACCGAAAGCCAAGACGACCATGACTGAGTACAGAGGACGACCGGATTTATCGACGTAGGTGAAGCATTTCGGTGCGTATCCAGTTTCGGCGAGGGCAGTAAGGACGCGAGAACCTCCGTAGACGCAGGAGAGACCGATCGACAATACAGAGATACAGATGACAATGTTGAGGACTTTTTGGACATTGAGCGAGGTTAGCAAGCGAACATTGAAAGACGAGAGAAGTTTGCCCCTCACAAGAGTCAAGACCAACGAGACCAGCTCGTTCAGCCATGATAACGAAAGGAGAGGTTCCTGATCGCGACGTACAGTTAGCCTCAGCGAAGATTGAGTATCAGAACGGCGAAAACGTACCTGCACCTTCACCTCCTCCGAGAAGGCGAGGGTCGTTGTAAGGCAAGTTCAAGCCGATGATGAGAAGCGACGAGATATAGATGACAGTGATACGCCAGAAGGTACCCTTGACGGCAGCGGGAAGGAACATTCGAGGGTTCGAGGTTTCCGAAGCTGCGATTCCGACTAATTCTGTTCCCGCGAACGAGAACGCTGCCGTGACGAACACTGCGCAGATACCGTGGAAACCGTTTGCTAGTGGACCTGGATCTCGCCAATATTGGCCGCCAACCTATTCGAATCAGATTGATGAGTCGACTGAATCGCAAAGTCGAAAAGGGGAAGAGACGCACATATTGACTATACTCGTTCTTTCCGCCTCCAACATTGAGCACGATTCCGATAATGACGAAGATGATAGCAGTGAGAAGTTTGAGGCAGCATCCCCCTAGTTGGTTGGTTTTCGTCAGTTCGAGATTGGCGCCGAATGGTGAAAAGAACGCACAGAACTCTTCCTCTGCGTATCCGAGAGTACCGAACAAGTTGAGGAAGATGATAGCTGTTGCGCGAGATCGATCAGCTATTTGTGCGAGCTTTGGGAAGAGACGAAGATGGCGAACCGAACCAGAAGACGGTGATCCAAACTCCGATCGGTACTGCCGCTGCTCTATCCCAATACTGGACCGTGATTCCAGCTGCTGTAATCTCTAACGGGAGTACCACTGACCACTGGGCGAAATAGTTCCTGTGAAACGAAGGGAATCAGTTCGAATCCTTGCGAAAGCGCGATATATCGTGACACAGAGAGCGGGACATGACTTACCATCCCATAGCCATTCCGAATCCAGGATCGAGAAACCTCACTGCGAGGGTATAGAATCCTCCTGAAACTGGATAGAGGATACACATTTCTCCGAGTGCTTGGGTAACGTTGATGAGCATCACTCCGACGATTGACCATGCGATGAGAATACCAAGAGGTCCTCCATTACGTAAAGCTTGACCAGAACCGCTGAAAAGGGAGACAGAAACGACAAATGTCAGTTTTCGTTTTCGTCGCTTCGTTCGCTTGTCTACTTCTCGATGACTGCCTTTCCCGCCGCCCTAGTCCCATCCTTTTGAATCGTCTTCTTTGCCTCTGTCAATGAGTCCTGCCCTCTCCGAATCTAGCAGACCTCGGCTTCGTTGCGAAAGAAATCCTGTTTTTTGACTCACACGAATAACCCAGTCCCAATTGACCCACCAATCGCAATCATTTGCAAGTGTCGTTTCTATCCC
>Ga0308169_10004936_pt1 | contig 12274 bp, 14 predicted proteins | sample PhyBR1_2_FD_202139 | JGI IMG/M metagenome (GOLD analysis project Ga0308169, IMG submission 202139) | Phyllosphere microbial communities from UC Gill Tract Community Farm, Albany, California, United States - DLSLSB.R1 | ecosystem: Host-associated > Plants > Phyllosphere > Unclassified | place...
CTCTCCCATCTTTGCCGCCGAAACCTCATCAGCCAACGACGTCTCGGCAGTCAAGTTGTGGTCTCTCAAACTCCCTACCATCAAGATCCCTACCATCAAAATCCCTACGATTAAACTTCCTCCCATCAAGATCCCTCCCATCAAAGACATCATCAAATATATTCCAAACCCGTTCAAACCTAATCCTCCTACCAAGTTCAGGGGTGATATACCGAGAACCACTGTCCCTCCCGCGAAACCAGCACCTAAACCTCCCGTCGTCCTTTGTATCCGTGCTCCCTGTCCTGGTCAACTCTCCCCTCCTCCTGTCGTCAAGAATCCCATCTTCAAATCCCCGACTTTCAAACCTCCCGTCTTTCCTTTCCCCGTCAAGAAACCCATCTTTCCCGGACCTATTCCTCGTCCTGGAATCATCAACGTTCTCCCTTTCCCGAAGGTCCCGGTTCCTTTCAAGAAGCCCATCGTACCCGTGCCGAAGCCCCCTACCATTTTGAAACCGCCCCTCGTCATCTCACTCCCTCGTCCCGTCTTGAAGCCTAGCAAACGTTCCCTCTCCGAATGCTCCGATGGAAAGATCGCTTGCCCAGTTCCCGGTCGTCTTCACGGCTTCGATTGCGTCGATATTCGCAATGATCCTCATCAGTGTGGAGATTGTCAAGGTGAGCTGCTTCTTTTCCTCTTTGCCTCTTTGCCTCTTCCAATTCTATATCCGTAACTGACCTCTCTCTGCTCCCTTGTCAGTTCTCGGAGGAGTCGATTGCTCGCAGCTTCCAGGTACTGCTCGAGTCGATTGCAGTATGTTTCTCTCTCGATTCAATCGCATTCCTCCGTGAAAAGCAGCTGATTCCTCCTTCTTTCGTTCGCTTTCGATAGTCAAAGGTTTCTGTCACGTCGACAGCTGCCTCGATGGCTATCTCTACGACTTCCGCAAACGTTCTTGCGTCCAAGCACCTAGGTTCGGATACCAGTAAACGGCCGATATCGAACTCCTCTCTCTCAATACTCACACATCTCATTCATCTCCATCTCTTCTTTCCTCTCATCCTGTATCTCTACAAGTCTCTCGGTTCTGTTCTCTCGTCACCTGTCTCTATCGCATCCTCCTTGCATCTCCCTTTTCACTCCTCTTCAAACTTCTAATCGTTCTCTACCTCGACGGATCCGTCCTTCGACCGAGGGCGTGACACCAAACCAACCTTCTCGACTGATCTGTATCTCAATCGGTACCCTCGAAGGCGAAATTCGGGCGACGGAAGATCTTTCGATTCCTTTCCAGATTCGTCTCGTTTTTGCTTCATTCGATTCGATCTAGTAATTGGCTGTCGTTTATCTTCCCTGTTCCTTCGAATTTCTTGTCTTGCAAGCTAGTCTTACCTTGCCACCTACTTCGTTCGTTCCGAGCGATCCATCGAGAGAAGAGCGAGATTTACGAGCGAAGGCATTTTCGCAAGTAGGCAAATGTCGACGTCTCGCAGTCAGAAATGGACTCAGTATCGGCAACGACGAAGGACAGAGGTTACAATGAAAAGCTTCTACTGCTGCTGAAGGAGCTGGATCGACGACAGGCAGATAAATCAGGACAAATCAGAGTACCTCGATCGAAGAACAAAGCTCACCATTTCCTGACACAATTGATCAGCTCGGCGGCATCTTGGTGAGTAGACTGATAGAGTGTGCTGGATCAGACTGGCGGGTAGTACAGGCGAGTCAAGAGGGCTGCCCCTCATGAACTCGAACAATCCGTCCAGATAATCTGGAACCAAATGTCGAACTCTTCCCTCTTTCACTAGATCCAACAGCCCCCGTATCTTTTTCTCGAACTCTGTTTGTCGATGTGAGTTGCGCTCGATCGCAGCCTTGACCCATTCTGGGGAGAATCCGAGACGGATCTCACGAATCTCGTGGGTCGTGCCTCCGAATTGAACTTGTTTCGTGTCTGTAAGCTGTAGCCCGACGCGAACGTCAGCTTATAGGATATATAGTCGAGAGTCGCGGTAGCTGACCTTGTCGAACGCGAGGTAATGCTGCTGAATCAAGCAAGTCAGAACTTGGATCAATCTCGTCAAAACTGTCCACTTCCCGTTGTCGACCAAGTTTGTCCTCCACGATCCCTCACTGAACACCTCGTACATCTCTTCAGCCCATCTTCGAATGACTTGTCCGCTTGCGGGTGTCGAGTCGAATCTCACGACGAAAGCATTTTGAACGAGTTCAAGGTCTTGTCGAAGTAGATTACTGCGACGCGACATCTGCAGGTCTGAAGAATAGGACGCCGTAGGAGGAGCAGATACACGGTGGAGCACCATAGTCGATTGATCGCGAGTGAGAAGGAGGAAGGAGAGAGGAGAAACCGGCTAGAGATATTCAGCTGAATCCTCGCAGCTCCGGAGATCCGTCGGCGGTCACGCAGCTTTGAACGACAGATATATAGCATAAACGTCGAGTGAGAGCCTCGAAGGAAATCTATGGATCGCAAGGAGATCTAGCCAATGCACTCCCACTGATCAACTCCCAACCCTTCTCAGTCTTGAGCACCATATCCTCCAATCGTACTCCGATGCCACTTCCCTCGGTGTCGTGAGCTTGTTCGATATAGATTCCAGGTTCGTTCGAGAAAGTTTCGCCGGGTTGAATGAGTTGCTCGGTGTTGCCCGAGTTGAGGTATGGGTGTTCATGTACTTCGAGCCCGATACCTAGGAGAATCGAGATCATGATCAGCCAGTGATATCGGAGGAGAAGTCTGAATCGGGCGGAGAAGTCAAGGGAGGGAGAGAAAGAGAAACGAGAACGTACCGTGACCAAGCCTATGAGTAAAGTAGCTCCCCCACCCTTCAGCAGCAATCACGCTTCTCGCAGCCTGATCAACTTGAGCAGCGTAAACGACATCGGTCGAGCTTGGAGTCAAAAGCTTGTCGAGAGCAGCTCGTTGAGCCCTCTGAACCGTCTCGTAGATCTTCTTCGATCGAGCATTCGGCCATTCGCAAGTCGTGCCTTTCTTACCTTTGTCCTTGAGGTCAGGTAGCATCGTTCGAGTGAAATCGCTCTAGAAACGAGGGAACGTCAGCGATTCGCAATCGAATAGCCACAAGACGAAGTCAGGCTCACCATGTATCCGAATAACGAGCCATCGACGTCGAAAAGAGCAAACTCTCCCACTTGTAGCTTGCGAGATCCAGCTGAAGCGTGAGGAAGTGCAGCATTCTCGCCAAAGAGAACGATGGCGCCAATATTGGTCAGTCCTCCTGCCTTGAGAGCGTCGACGATAAGCTACAGCAAAGTAATTGGTGTCAATACTCCGGTCTCAGAAAGAGCGAAGTCCAAGGTAAACTCACGGTTTCGCCCTCTTTCTCAGTCATCCCAATTCGCAATTCCTTCCTAACAGCCCGAAGCGCTGCCAGAGTGATCTGTACTCTTCAAGGACGACCACTCAGTTTTCTAAGTCCGACACCCGAGCAAAGTGGCCGAGCTCTTGTGGACATACCTTTCCAACGCAACTTTGAATCTCTACTTCCGCCTTGGTCTTCCTCATTCTCAATTCCCTCACCTGCATCTTTGCCAATCCCACTTCCGGCCTCTTCCCTTCCACTGTCCTACTGGCATCCGCCAAACCCGAGCTGACGAATTGTCGAACATTCTCTTCAATCTCAATCGACCATTCACCTTCCCTTCCTTGCTCCCTTCTCAGCCCATCCAAGTGATCGACGAGTACTTCGTAGGGACGGTCTGATTCTTCCCATGTGACCCACGATACCGAATCGAACTCGGACGAGCTGAGAGCGAAGGGAAGTCGTTGCGAACGAGAGAGTTCGAAGGAAGGAGTGAGGATTGAGAGGTGAGAAGTCGAGTTCGAGGAAGGAGTGATCGCGGCGAGCCAAGGTCGTTCGGATAGGTACCAGTTCGATTGCGTAAGATTCAGATAGTAGAGAGTGTTGGCGCTGAATGGAGGAAAAAGGGAAGGAAGAGGTGGGGTCAATCAGCTGAACAAAGAATGAAACAGCGTAAGAGAAGCTCACCAGGGTTCAGTGATGTATGCTCCCCATCCCTTTCCATCCTCCCCTTGCAGTAATCCAGCTAATCTTTCCCTCCTCTTTGTGAACTCTTCCTGTTTGATTTCCTCAAGATTCGGACACTGCTTCTCATGCGACAGCCATGACCAGTCGATGTGTCGGTCTATTGTGCCTGTCCTTGCCTGAGAGTAGAGGCGGTAGAGCGAGAGTTGAGCGAACAATCCTGAGATTACGATGAAACCGACGAGGAAGGGAGCGAGGATTGAACGACGAGATCTGGAAGGTGCATCGGCAGTGTAGCCTTTCTCCATTCCTTGCGTAGAATGAGGGGGGTGAAAGGAGGATGGGAACGGAACAGAGAGAAAGCGGAGTCCAAGTTTGATTCTCAGTTTCGCAACGAGGTCAAACGCAGGTCACTCTCTCTCTGGCGTCTCGCGGACAACGTCGACAAAGAGTGTTTGTGTGTACTGTCTGTTTTATTGATTTCGATTTTAAAAAGATCACTTGTGCAAAAAGAAGGGAAGAAAGAGGAAGGAAAGAAGATGCAAAGAAGTAACAAATCGCTCCACTCCCGCTCCGAAATCTACCTCCAGATGCTCATTGGGGGGGGTGACGTCAAACGCTAAACGCGTTCTATTTAGACGGTGCCGGAAGCGGCGATGGCGATGGTCGACTTGGTGCGTCCAGTTTGGGATCCCTCACCCTCGATCTTCTTGACGATGTCGAGTCCCTCAACAACTATAAGCGATGAATGGGAGCAGTCAGTGTCAAATAGTATGCGACTTCGAAAGGGAGAGTTGTAATTTACCCTCTCCGAAAACAACGTGCTTGCCATCGAGCCACGAGGTGATGATGGTAGTGATGAAGAATTGGGATCCTATAAACGTGTGCAAGGTATCAGCAGAGAACGTCAGGAAGTGAAAGTGAAAAAAGGAGACTTGCCGTTGGTGTTAGGTCCAGCGTTGGCCATCGAGAGAAGTCCGGGCTTGGTGTGCTTCAACTTGAAGCTATAGAGAGAGACAACGACGAGTCAGTATTGTAGCTAAGGAGCGAGCACCAGAGGGAGACTTACTTCTCGTCAGCGAACTTCTCGCCGTAGATGGACTACGAAGAATGAAAACGGAATGTCAGCTCTTTACGACAACAGGGCTCGAGGCGAGATGCTTACCTTTCCTCCGGTACCGTTACCCTTGGTGAAGTCACCTCCTTGGAGCATGACTATAATTGCGAGATTGGGTCAGTTTGGCAAGATCTACATGACGAGTTCAAAAGAGTGTCTAGTACTGACATTCAGGGATAACTCGGTGGAAAGCAGATCCAGCGTATCCGAAACCGTTTTGTCCAGTGCAGAGCTCACGGAAGTTACGAGCGGTCTTGGGGACAACATCGTCGTCTAAAAGTAAGTGTATGCAAAAAGATGTCAGTGAATTCTGTTTCGAAGGGTTTTTCGAAAACCCTCTAAAAGGAACGAGCTACTCACAAAGCTTGAAGACGACACGGCCCATAGGGGATCCGTTCTTGGTGATATCGAAGTAAACGTTCTGATCATTTCCGCGAGGAGATCAGTTTGAATCGTACGAAAGAAACGTGTGGAAGGAAATGGAATGAAAGAGAGAGAGGGGAAACTCACGCTCATGCTTTGACCAGTAGAGAGACCACGACGGAACATAGAAGCCATATTGATTGATGGATTGGGAGGAGTGAGAAGGGCGTAGGAGCAGAAGGAGGAGAGGAGGAGAGAGGAAGAGCGAGAGAGAAGGTAGAAACGTCAGCAACTAGCTCTGGTGCATCGTAGACTCATTGGGGATCGATCTAGCGAGCATGAGAGCTCTACTAGACCAGTATGCAATCATAGCAAGCAAGGAAGAGAGGCTCACGTGTCTGAAGTGGTGGTGGAAAGAAGAGAGGTAGTTTGCTGGTGACGCAAAGTGGAAAGCTAATGCTCTAATTTCAGTTCAATCAGACCATAGCTTTGCATAACAAACCTCGGTGTATTTCTCTCGTTCGCCTGAACGTTCATGGGCGACGTCTGTCATTGGGATTGCATCGACGAAACACTATACGAAGCTGCGAGGTAGCGAGTATGGGAGCAAGTGCGAGAATTCAAATCTTTCGCAACTGCTCGTGCGAAGGAGCTTCCTGGCGACGACACTGAGAGATCAAGACGCAAGATGTCGACTCGATGAGTACCTCGCAGGACGCAGAAAACCACTCGAGAATCCAGGAGCGAAAGGGAAGTCGACAAGGTTTTAATGCGAAAAAGGTTCTATCAATGCGATACAAGAAAGGAGGTGAATGCTGAAGGGTATGGACAGATGGGAGGTTATATAATGTGCAAGTTCGGGTGGGAATGGATCCGGTACGGGTCAATGTGCGAAGGGGAGATCGAAGGGAGTTGGTGCGGTTCTACAGTCTACTTCCGAAGAATCGTAGAATTTGGATGAGGAGACGACCGAGCGGCGGCGTTGTTCTTGGACTCGGCGGAGTGGGTCGAGAGGATCAATAGGGGGCGTGAAGCGAAGCGACGTGGTCGAGCGAAGGGCGAGGGAAGCTTGGTCTAAGCAATTTTGGGGACGAGCGAAGGGACGAAGGACGAAAGACGTGCGATTTCCAAGGTTAAGCTGATTCAGAGGATGTGCTTCACAGCCTGTATAGTTTCGTGCATCGATGAAAAACCGTCAGTCACAATCAGCAGAACTGTAAAGGAGGGAAGCGAAAACTCACGCCGAATTTTGGATCAAAATGTTCACACAAGGTGCAGAATCCCTCCTCAATCCCAACTTCGATGCCTCTGCCCTATCATTATCCCTAATCATGACCATCAATCCTTCCGTTGAGATGTGTTCCGACAACAGCTGAAAGTCGCGAGCATGTAATTCGGAGAGATGTTGAGCTTCCGCCTCGTTTACCTCGATTTTGGGTACGTCCATCGCAGCGTAAGGGTTGTTTGGTCTACAGACTGCCATTCTTAGTCGGCTCGCGCGAGGGTCGAGAGTAGGCGAGGAACTGATCGACAGGGAGTCGAGACGAGGTTGCGAGAAGTTCTTGAGCTTGCTGAGAGTTGGGCGAAAGGACGAGGGTTTCGAGTGGTGGGGGGGTTACAGGTGCGAACAGCAGGAAGTGTAGGAGAAGGGAAAGGAGAGAAACCCGAGAAGAGATCTGGAGAGGAAATTCGGCTTGTGCATCAAACGGCGGAGAGACCTTTAAGCATTTTGTCAATCGGACGCGTACCTGAAGGTCGAACAGTCGCGGCCCTTCTTTCTCTCCATCTTTTCCTGTTCTTTCCCTTCCTTCCCAGAATTCATGATGATGCGTACCTCGGCCTGAACCGTTTGCAGTGTCTAGTTCGCTCCCCCTCCCACCCTTCGCAATACGTCTTGAAAACGTCTCTCGACGAACGTGGATCTGAGTCTCGCAGAGCAAAAACCACTCGTTCATGGCGAGAAGTGACGGAGATCTACTACGTTCAACTCGTCAGCTGTGATCGAAACTCTGTACGAAGAAGGGAAACTCCGAAGTACACATTTTTCGGTAAGTTTCATCTTGCTCCAAACTTCAAGCTCAAATGCGCGCTACCGACGAACGAACGAACGGACGAAGCGTGAGGTTGTATGCTCGGTCTCGGCTCGAACCGTGTGGAGAGGTCGACTTTGCCGAGGAAGACAAACACCTGCGAAAATGCGATACATAGCAAAATGAGAACGATCTGCAGAAGTCGAAGGGGGAAATAGGAAGCGTGCGTTTGTCTAACGGCCTCAGCTACTCCGGCTCATGCCGTACACAAAAGGGTGGACCGGAGCGAGCCGAATAAGCGTTCAACAAACGACGATGTCTCGAAAGGAAAGACGAGCTCATGCAAAAAAACGACGTCGTGAAATGGGTTTTGACAGATGAACTGATGATGTTATTACGACATGATGCAAAAGAAAGCTCTAAAGTCTAGAAGCGAGTGAGGGAAATGCGTGAGCAACGAGCGTAGGAAGAGGGAGAGGAAAGGAGAACTCACGGAATCCCTATCTAATTTAACCCTTAAAGAGACGGTGTCCATTCTTGTACACCTCCATTCCAGCTGTCAAGGACACAATGAATGTGAGTAAGCCTGACAAGGAACGAGAGGGAGCAAGGAGATGCTTACTACTTGACCCGCAAGCCTGCGACATAACTGAAAGTTGACCACTCTGTCCCAACAAATCCATCTCCCCTAGCTAGGATAGCTGAATCAATCAACAACGGATACCATTCTCCCATCTCCTTCTCAGTCTGCATGAATTCGTGATCGATAACTTTCCATCCGAGATCGTTTTTGAGTGTTTTGACGAAATCGCTCGAAGGGGCCTCGTCCGTTGCGACCACAACCGCGTAATCTTCTGCCCTATATCCCTTCCTATATGTCTCCATACCCTTGCCAGGTCCCTCCCATCCCTCCGGGTTATCGATCCTCCAATTCAGCTTCTCCCTCACTCGCTGAACAGCGTCGGTGTACTTGTCCAACGAGGTCAATCCTCTCTCCGTAGCAAAGTCTCCTCGTCGAATGTGAACCGTGATGAAGGGAGGAATGTTCTTGAGTTTCGAAACGTCGAAGAGTCGCTTAAGGTAATGATCGGCGAGATCTTCGAGATGATCGGAGAAGCGAAGATACTGGCCTGCTTCGATCCATCCGTGTCCTTCGTACGCTCGAAGGGGCTCGACTGGTCTTGCGGGAGGGTAAGCCGGAGGGAACATGCGAGAGCCGAAGAAGAAAGTCGTATCGAGGCAAAAGGTTTGATCAGTTGGCGGCTCGACGTGTTCCGGGTCGAATCCAGGCATCGTCCTTGGCTCCGTGTCGTTCGTAGCTTCGTTTGACAGTCTAACGTGAGGGAGTTTCTCCTTTCTGACTTTGTCGATCCATTGTTGCCTCGACCACCAGTCCGAGTCGAAGTCATGAATCGATTCGAACCAGACCTTGCCTCGATCATCGGCGCGAGTAAGCGGAGGTAGAGGGTAGTACTTGACGTCGATGTTGTGTACCGCCATTGAACCTGAATAGTTTTCGAAAGCGATTAGAGAAACAGCTTTTGCAATTGCGAGCGAAAGATCTCGCTTACCATCGTTGATGTTTCTCCCATCAGCCACATTCTCGAGCACTGACCAGCAGGTGAGAGGTTCGACTGGCGGAGGTTTCTCGAAGTCCCACCATTTGAATTTGGACAATTCGACAAGCGGAATTGCAGTATCTTGATAGAAGCGTTCGATGTCGTAAAACTTCGACATATCTTGAGGTAGACCCTTGAAGTGCAGAGGAGTGAGCGTCGGTCTGTGAGAGCAGAAGATGAACGTCAGTCGAGTTTCGCAACTGCAAGTTTTGCGCTTCCGGAGGTGAACTCACACGATAGCGACTCGATTCAACACTTTTGCGAGATATAACAGATTTTGAATACCGATGAATTGATTCGCTGCCACGACAAATACGCCTCCGATTAGCTCATTATTCGAAATCTTTCGAAAAGAGCAACGAGACTAACCATGACCTCCGTAACTCAGTGATGTGATGTACCTCACGTCAGGCTTGAGCTGACTGTGTAGGGAGTCTTGCGGCACAGCATGATTCAGCACCTGTGTGAAAGCAACAATCAGCGAGGCTCTGAAAGAACGAGATCAACTTGAGCTCACGAGAGCGGTATCGAACGGTTCCAGAGGTTCTTCCGCTCCACCAAGCCATGTTGCTGCGTTTCGTACGTGCTCAGTGAGGTCTATATTGCGAAGAACCGTTAGAACTCGAGTCTCGGACGAGTTGTAAGCGGAACTAAACAAAACAAAACATACCTGACGAACTCGCGCTTCGAGCAAGGGCGAAGACAGAGACCAGTAATACGAATCCGATAGGTAGGAGTATCAGCCTACTCGGTTGCCATCGCTTCCCTCTCGGTTCTTTCCAACTTCCCCATTTTGCGTTCATTCCTGGCATTCCCGGCTCGAACTCCTCCTCTGAACCTGGAGAGCCTAGTGCTGAATATTTCGTTTGATCCGAGCTGGTCGTGGACGAGAAGTGAGCCGGTGAAGGTGGAAATCCGAAGTGTGAAGAGGAAGAAGTGGGAAGGGAAATTGAAGCTATTCTACGGGCGTAACGATCCAGCTTGACGGTCGTAACGTGTTGAGAGAAGAGGTATACTGTCGAATGCTCAAAGGAGAGGTGAAGGAAAGAGAAGAGAGTGAATGAATTGTTTTTTCCACTCCTTCCGAAAATGTCTCTCGCAATTAACGGTTCACTTTCGACCCTTCGACCCGCCCTCGTCGGATTCGTCTCGAATCTACTTTACGAGGACGTTTCCGGCGAGATTATCGCACATACTGTACTTGCGAAAAGAAATGATCAATCGCAGAACTTCATCGATTGAGCTGAACGACGGTCAAAGTCGCCTTCACTCGGGGAGCAGTTGAATCAAGGGTGTGACAGAGACGTCTCAGGAGAAGTGTTGTGCAGGAAACGACGGAATCAGGGGATGAGACTCGGAAAACGGTCTCTGTTTCCGCCTTCGCAAGACGTTCTATGTAACGAAAAGACTAAAATTGCGAGTGGTATACAACAAGCTGTTTGGAATTCGTCAAGGTATCTGTCTATAGAGTGGTAAGGTTTAGGAATTGAAGGGCGGAGCCGTCTAGTTTGCGAAAGATGATCGAGCGCGAAGAGTCGCTCCGTATTTCATGATAGCCTGCACGAGAGAGTCGAGGTCAGCATGAACGAGAGTAGGAGATCTTGAGTTGGCAGCTCACCCAGAGCGCAGGTATCATTAGTATACTGATTCCCGCCAGAAGTGAACTACCTCCTCCCAACCCGAGGGCTCGGAAGAACTTCGCTCCAAAGAGACTGTCGAGGGAGGACAAGACGTCAGAAGCTGAGCACTAGTGGAGGGGAGGAAGTAGGAGACATACGGGAAGACGGAAGCGAAGACAGATCGGAACAAATCGTTTCCAGCTCTGTTCGATTCGAAAGCCAAATCAGCGCAAAGAATGGGAGCGAGCGCAACAGGAGAGACTTACAAGACTGATGCAGCATACTTGGGGTACGAGAGGGCGACATACATCATGATCGATTGGAAAGCGAGGAAGATTCCCTGTTTGACAGCGTCGAGGTCAGTTTTCGCTGTCAGGGAAGTCGGATCAGGGAGACCTACAGGAAGGTAGAGTGCAGCGAAGATGATAGGTAGGATCCAGTGTTGATGAGTTTGAGCAGTCCATCCGAATCTGTCAATGCGAAAACATCAGTTTTCGAGCATTTCGGAAGTTTTGTCAAACGGAACTCACCCGAAGAGAGAGATCGGAATGAAGACGGAAGCAACAATCGCGATCTTGAGCCTGATCTCAGGACCGGTCTCTGGGTGGGCATCGAGGTAAGGGTTGAGGCGGTAGAGTTGATACCAAATGTAGACGATGCTGCGTTACGACAAAACTCGTCAGCTCGATTTCACGCAAGGGGCAGAGAAGGGAGCTCACAGAGTAAAGATACCAGAGACAACGAAGCCGAGGTAAGGAAGACCGGAGAGACCGAGATTGAATCCGTGTTGTTCAGTGAAAACGATCGGAAACGCCTCAAACCACTGTTCGCAAGACAAAGAAGTCAGTCCCATTTTCGGAATCCAGGGATGTGTGCTCACTGACGGTGTAGAAAATCGCGTAGACGAGAGCGATGTAGCTGTTGGCGACGAGAATCGAAGGTTCGGCACTCAATCGAATTGCTCGATAAATGTTCTCCTTGACGACGAATCCGACACCCTCGTGAGCGTTCTTGCCGAGTTCTGACGGAGCCTTGATCTGATCGTTGCCAGTCAACTTGCGCAGACGTTGAGCTCGACGAAGGAGGACGGTCTCTTCGAGAGTTTCGGGGAGGAAAAGGAGTAGCACGATGAAAACGACGCCTCCGATCCATAGGAGCTCATAGAACGTCCATCTCCATCCGTTGGCTTGAGCTGCGAAACCACCCTAGCGTGACGAGAACGAAGGAGAGTCAGTGTCGAATCGAATGGGAGGAAACGAAAAAAACGAACGATGACAGGTCCGAAAATCGGTCCAAGTACGGCTCCCATCGACCAGCCACTCTGCAGGGAGAAAAGAAGGTCAGCTGTACCGCTCAGAGGTTAATTTTGACGCAAAGCTTACGAGTGCGATAGCGTAATGATTTCCGGGAACGATATCGCCCATTGAAGCTCCACCAGTCGCGAGGGCGGGACCTCCGGCAGCTCCAGCGAGAAAGCGGAAGACAAGGATAGTGCCGATGTTGGGGGCAAAGATTG
>Ga0308169_10004937_pt1 | contig 12273 bp, 21 predicted proteins | sample PhyBR1_2_FD_202139 | JGI IMG/M metagenome (GOLD analysis project Ga0308169, IMG submission 202139) | Phyllosphere microbial communities from UC Gill Tract Community Farm, Albany, California, United States - DLSLSB.R1 | ecosystem: Host-associated > Plants > Phyllosphere > Unclassified | place...
TGTCTCCATGTGAACCGCTTGGCGGCGTACCGAAGGTCTGTGCCGGCCAGGGTAGAGGACGTCGCACATCTGTCCTTCAGCGAACGTCTGGGCAGGAGACAAACTGGGACTCACCGACCGTCTCAAAGTCCACGTTGCCGTGAACCGCGTTCGAGTGAGCAAAATTACTCCAGTCGATGCTGCCATTGGCGTCTGCTCTGCCATGGACCGCTCGACTCACTCGATCGCCACCACGTCGGCGAGTTTATGCGCATTGGCAACGTCAATAGCCCAAGCACCTGTCGCCGGTCAGCGGCGTGGCAAGTGGAAGGGGGCGACATGGTGGTTGCGTACCCGTTCCCTGCATATCAGTCAACGGACCCCTGTCGCTGCGGATGCCACCGCCACGTGCCACGCGCCTCGACTTACCGTTCCCACGTCCAAGATCTTGCTTCTTCGTTGTTCATGAGTGTGAATGATAGAAAGGTGCTCGTTGATGACTTGACTGTTGTATGGTTCGAGCAAGCGAGATTGGATGGTGTGTATCAGGCTAAGCCTGCAAACAGTCAGCACATGGGCATCCGGGCAGGGGAAGTATCCGGGTCAGGCACGGCGTTTCGGCTACAACCCAGTCGGTCACCGGGCACGGGTGAGCGGATGACCAGATCGCCAGATGACCAGATGGCCAAGGCAGGTGATCATGGTCGAAAGAAGAAGGGGGAACAAAAGAACAGGCGATTCCGGCACACGAGCTCACCTCTCTGCTTCGCGCATGTTGGGCGTATTGACCGAGTTATGGTGTCCGCCCCGACTGCCACGTCCTTTGAAAAAGTTGACCATCTCGGGGGCTAAAAGTTTTCAGTGTGGCTGAAGTCGATCTGCGCTTAGCGCTCGCGGGTGCCGCTTCAGGACAGACGGAAAGATAACGCTGAAGGTTGTTTGGGAGTCTGCCGGTGTCGGTGAGTGCTGTAAGATGATCAGATCGTGCGCTGGCTGTGTTCGCCCAGATGTTCCCGCTGTTCTCACCTTCCACCTCTTCTTTTGGGTTCATACAGCGACGAAACGAATGAGGGTAGGTATGTGATGCGGTTCCCGGCATGGGAGAGGGGATAGGGACCAGGTTATATATCTGTTTGCGTTTACAGTTGCCAGCTCCCGATCGCAGCCCGACTTGTGCAGGGCAGCAGGGGTCCGACCTGCTGGCCGTGCCGTCTTCATTGTCGTCGCGTCACAACCCTCACCCACGGCGTTTGAATCTGAAGGGAGCTCGTACCGGCCTGCTTCACCGCCTCGAGCGCTCCGGAACGTCCATCGCGATCATCCTCTGCTCCAGAGCCGTCGGTCAGCACAGAGCGATCGGTGACTATGCAATTAATCACAGGTTGAAACGGCCGGGTGAGTCACCAGAAAGTCGACGGGGCCGACCATCGCGCAAGCGGATGTAACGACCGCACCACCGTGGCTGCATATTGCCTGGGAGCGTGCGATCAGCCCGGATCGATTATGAAACGAGTTTCACCTGGACACGGTGGCGGATATTTTGGCAGATGCAAAGGAGGTCCTTTGTCGGCAGTCACGACGCACACTAGCGCCGATCTCGACCAGCAGGTCAGGAAAGGGTTGTGTGCGGGGCTTCCGTGGCGATCGGAGAATACCAGTGGTGCAGGTGTCCAGCGGTGTCAACAGCGAAAGGAGGGGTGCTGAGCGGGGAGATGGACGCCCATCCCCGCGGGACCGAGTATGCCGCCTTGTTCGGCCATCTACGTGACGCTCCTCGATCGATCATGAGACAGATGGTGATACTCATGACCCCCCCCCCCCCCTCTGACAGTAAGTACTCACCGAATGAGTGCGCAGTCTCGTTGATGTGGCTGCGAAGGCGGGAGCGTCTCGATGCTCTGCAGAATGTCCCACCCCGACCACGACGGAGCCGAGGGATGGCATCCTTGTGCGATATCTCCGTTCGCTGCGGTCTCTATGACTTTCGTGATCGTCGGCGCCCTGGTGTTAGGCTCCCCTAAACACAAGGCAGACGATCAACTTGACATGCGCACCTATGTGGAAGCGGAATGCCCTCATGCCACCGTGGCAGTGGTCGTGCTTTCGCAGCAGCGCCGCCACTACGATGTCGGTAAGATCCGCTCCCGCCCTGCGAAACGGCGCGGCCTGTTACTACGGCACTGTACGGCTTTGGAGAGGAACAGCACGACCATGCTTCACCTGCTGCCTCACACTACGTTCAATCGTTACCCTGACATGCATATGCGAAATGACCATAAGAAAGATTGACACACACACACACATGGTGCGCCCGATGCTCGCTGCCTCCCGCTCATCGCGCTACTCCGCCTTCGCCTTCTCCGCCTTCTCCGCCTTCACCTTTCGCTTCTTCGCCGGCGCATCGCCGTTGGCCTTGGCCTTCTTCGCCTTAGGCTTGGTCTCCTTGGCCGGCGCCACCTCAGGCTCGTCCAGGTCCATCTTGTCCGCCTCGTCCGCCTCCTCGCCCGCCTTCCTCTTCTGCAGCTTCTTGCCCTTCTTCGTCTGCTCCTTGTCCGCCTTGAGCACCAGTACCGCCTTGAGCTGTCTGATGTCGTTCTGCACACCCTTCATGTTGGCCGTCCTCTCCTCGGTCTGGAACGCCTGGACGAGCTTGTCCAACCGGGCGGTGTCCCACACCTCGGCGATGATCTCCTCCCCGAAAGCAGCCTTTGACGACCGTGCCAGGTGGAGGGCGAATCGGATCACTTCTCGGATCCTCGATGCATCCCACTCTGATCCCGCCGCCGGCGTCTTCTCGAGCAAGGTGTATGTCGTCTGCACAGAAGAGCGGACAAAGTCGATGACGGTCTCGCGGGGCAGCGCCTTGGAGAGCGTGTTGAGCTGCTGCGAGAAGAACGTGAGCATCGAGTACGCCTGGGTCTGGTTGTACAGCTTCTTGACGTTCTCTCCGGCGGCGTGTCGCAGCAGATCCGCGGCGAGCGGGAACGCTCGGACTGGGTATCGCTTGAGCAGGTCGTTGATGAACACCGGGTGCACCGACGACGTCTTGCGCGACATGTAGTCCGTCAGGGTCGCTCGGTAAGCGTCGAGCGCGGCGTTCGATGTCGGAGCGCTGGCATCCAGCGTGCGGAACACAAAGATTGAGCATGAGCTGCAGATCTGGGAAAACTCGATCGACGGTGCGCGCCGGGCAAAGGCGTGAATCTCGTTCAGTATCGTCGAGCAGGTCTTGGCGTCGGCCGTGGACGGCACGTCCTTGGCCTGAGACAGTCGCGTTCGCAGGATGCTGGTTGCCTTGTTGGACAGGTCCTTCTCGGTTGGCGAAGCGTTGGACACGAGTCGGAGGAGTGGGACAATAATGTGGAGGATGATGGGATTGGTAGATTGCTTCTTGGCAAGCACCTCAAAGAAGTCGAGTATGCGCGTCTTGAAGTGGACGGATTGGATGTGTAAATCTACATGTGAGCGGACATCCTCATGGTGTCATGTCACACTCACGCTTGAGGTCGGTCGATTTGCCAGCATTGGCGCGCTGTCGGAAGACCTCGGCCAACTGATCATCCACCTTGAGCATCTGGTCGTCGTCCCACACCTCCTCATCTGAGTCATCGTCGCTGCCCTCCTCGGCATCCTCGTCCACGTTGACACCAGCTCCGGCCAATGCTTCCTGGACTCTCCGCCTGAACTCCGGGTCAACCTCCAAATTGGCCTCATCTTCGTCGTCGTCGCTCTCCTCCTCGCCACTCTCGCTCTCGTCATCCTCATCATCGTCCTCGGCATCGTCCGATCCATCCTCTGCCTCGACCTCAGCTCCATCCTCGTCCTCGTCCACTTCGATAGCTTCGGGAGCAGTTTGTTCGAGTTGCTGAGATGAGCAGTGACACGGCGCAAGGTATGGATCGAACTCACCGCGACCAAGTGCTCGACCGTCGACAAGGTGAACGCGGAACCGACCATTCCGACAACCAACTTGCCCAGATCCTTGAGCCCCGCCGAGCCCTTCTCGAGCAGCGCAATCAACACGTCCAGTAGCGTATCAATTGGCGGGTGCTCATCCTCCTCGGTCGCCTGGGACCCAATCTTGAACATCCGTTGCGCCGCGCCGTTCACCTCCTCCAGGAGCTCAAGTGCGTCCTCGCTTTCGTCGTACGTCTGCAAGAGCGAGAACGACAGCAAGACCTCAACTCCACGAGCCACCTCGGCATCCACCTTGGACTTTTTGTCGAGTTGCGCGAGCGTAGAGACGGCCTCCTTTCTCAGCTTCTTGATCTCGTCGTCGGCGTCCATAACCAGCTCGGCGTGCTTCGAGTCGCCCTCGACCTGGATGAGGGTGTCGATGACACGACGAAGCCACAGACGGCCAGAGGCGTCGCAACCTTGTTGGTGCGCCTTGCCGTCCTTGTCCTTGGACGTGATCGGGGCGGTTGTGAGCTCGACCAAGCACGAGAAGAACTTTGACCGCGTGGCCGCTGCGGTGGTCTCGGACAGAGCAGGTTTCGGGGCTGAGTGCAAAGCAGAGATGGCACTCTTCTTGTCGGTCTTGCGGACGATGAAGAAACCGTGGACGAGCAGGAAGTCGAGCGTGCTAGCGATAACAGCATCGCTTTTTGGGACTTTGTGGTTCTTGTACAGGCCGTAGATCTGCGTGAGAGCCCATTGACGTCGCTCCTCCAGGCCGGCGTTATCGGCTCTGGCTATCAGCACGGCGGCGATAGCACATGAGACCACCCACCCGTTCTGCTCCTCCCCAAGGATGATATTCTTGAGGTACTCGATGTAATCTCGCACACCCTCCTCGTTAAGACTGCCCATAATAGTCTCAACGGTCTTCGTCTTGGTGACCTTGTCAAAGTCACCCTTGCCCTTCACCAACGCCGACAGCAAGGCAAATCCGACGGTCGGGTTCGTCTTGACAGTGTTTTGAACATCCTTGGCAAGGTTGAGAGCCGCCTTGTGCAAGTATCGCTCAGCCGACGCAAGCTCCGACGTCCAGATGCGCATGACGTTTGGCGTGAAGAGCAGAGGAAGCTGCGCGGGAGGCATGATGGGGAGAGCGCGGGACAGGACGGAAAAGCCCCAGAATTTGCGCTCCGAGGAAGAAGCATTGGAGAAGAGAGATTCTGCACATCAGTCTAGATCCCCGGTTCGGCGCCAGCTCTACTGACCGTCAACAACGGCTCGGAAGAAGTCCTGGAACTGGGCACGTCCAGTCGTGGGCGAGGGAGAAGGCGTGAAGTATGCGTCGAAGATCTTGTCCCAGACAAAGTGGAGTTGGGGCTTCCAAGATCCCGTCGAGACCGAAAGCTTGGATCCTTCCTCCTCGTCGACGAAGTCGGAGTCCTAGGATAAGTAGCGCCCTTCTCGGAGTCACATGTTGCACCCACCTTCAGCAGTCGAGCGATGACGTGCAGGTTTTGGGAGTGCAGCAGAGGGGTGTGCTTGAAAGTCGGAGCAAACAGGCTCTTCCACGGCAGGTCCTTGTTCTCAGCATAGCTCGATCTTTCAACGCAGCGGACTAACCGGTCTCCGTGCTTCCAGCACCAAAGTCAAGGCAATCTTCTCCTGACTCCACGCCTTGTCGGCGTACACTTTCTCCACAACGCTGTCCACAGCCTTGGCCGCCCACTCGACATTGCCCTGCGAGACGCCCTCCGTTGCGCCCAAGATGCCCCACCACGCACTCTCCCTCAGCCAGCCTTTGGCTTGTCCCAGCTCGAGCAGGTTGTCAATGACCCTGTCGAACGTCTCGAGGGATGAAGTAGGGGCGAAAAGGGATCCAGACTGTATTATAGATGTGATGCCGAACAATCGAGCGAACAGGGCGTCTCGGACGTCCGGGCCGCGCATGGACGAGCTGTGTGGCGACGATCGAATGACAAGGGACAGGACTTGCGGTGCGGTGATAGTGTCCACGCGCGTGAGCAGCTGGGCTTAGCATTTGTGCTCTCGCTCCCAGGCGTCGAGCTCACCTCTGTCAAGGCGACTGCAAATCCTAACCGCGAGCTCTCCCTCGAACTGGCCAAACCTCTCACCAACCGCTTAACGGTGTACACGACATCCTCGGCATTGTTGCTCGCCAGCTGTTTGTCCAGCTTCTTCCCTTCCTCTTGGATCTGCGCATCTTCCTCGTCGTCACTCGGGTCAACCTCCTCGCCCGACTCATCGTCGCTTTCGTCCTCGTCCTCCTCTTCATCCTCGTCTCCATCCACCGCCGGCCGGTTCTCGAGGTAAGTCGACTGGAAAGTCTGCAGCGTCGAAACAAGGTCGGCCGACGCTGTCAGACGAGCATCCTTGGACGACGATGCGAGGTGCCAGAAGAATGGCAGCACGTTTGACGCCATGTGTGCTGGTTTTGACTGTAGGGAGATGTGTATGATCGTTGCTCGTAAATACTGATCAACGGCCTCGCAACTTTTTGCGCGAGCAGTCAACTGGGTCCCCGCGAATAGCCACGTGGCCGAAATTGGTTCCGCTAGGCCGGCCATATCCAGACACAGCCAAGCCCTCTGCGTCATAATCCGCTCCGCTGGTACCGCGATGAATTCAAGTGAATCCAGCTCCAGGTGCTTCAGACCTGCGCTCAGCCTCGACATTGCAAGCATGGGTGACGCTCTTGTGGGTAGCCTGGCCGAGATGAAAGAGGTATCATACTGACCGTCTCAAGGCTGTGGAAGACCAGCGCTCAATCCTGAGCGTTCGCTCGATCCTCCCCGAACCGGTTAGCCAAACCTGCTGTCCTTTGCCAGGAGATAAGCTGATCAACAGGACACGGTCACAAGTCAGTCTACAGTGGCTCCCTCGACGGTCTTGCTGACTCTCTAGAGATCGTGCGACGTATCCGAGCGATGACGACGCGCTTGCTGCCTGTACAAGTCGAGATCAGCGACATATCAGACGCGACATCTAGTATCATCACGCCCGAGGTGATTGCAGCCTATGCGCAATGCGGAGGGGACTTTGCGGAAGCCATACCCTTCTGGTGAGCACATCAAGGCCCATCATACCGCCTCGACCGTTGCAAAAGAGGGCTAATCATAGTCTTCTACGAGCGCGAGCGACGTTCATCCGAGACGGATATCTCAATCCGCCCGACTACGACGAATCCCTCTGCCGTGCAACCGCCTGCGAGGTTCTCGCTCGACGTATCGTCCACACACTGCCGGCCGACCGGCTTGAAAGCGTCATGTCTTCCCGGTTCCGATATCGCGAGAGCGACGGAGACGCATCCGCACCAACGAGTGCGCTCGAGACGGCCATTGATCAGCACTGCACGGCAAGTCGATTTGACCAGACCACGGACTTGAGCTGATGGCTAGATCTTCCTCGCATCTTCCGAAGCCCAGCACGTTGTCAACTCGCTCTGGCGGGGCGACTGGGTCCAGCGGAACAACGAGAACGACGACATCGACTATGTGCAGTACGAGAAGTCAGAGTCTGGCTTCTTCTGGGACCACCTCAACCCACAGAGGCTGGGTGTGCCGAGATACCAAACCTTGTTCCGTCAAGTAACCTGGTTGTTCTTCCTCTTTGGTGAGGTGCCATCCCGGGCTATTTCGAATACAGCTTATGAACAGTCTACTCACAATCCGTGCAGAGGTATGCACGCAGTGGACATACCGAAACCTGCCCGGCTCACGTACAGCCCGCTCGACCAGCTGGATCCGGAACACCAGTTCGACGAGTGGGAGTATCTGCTTTACATCATGACCTTGTCGTTCCTGATCGAGGGTGAGTGACCTCTGTGAGCGCTTCAGGTGAGATACTGATCGCAAGAGGCATACAAGGTCGCCAAGGTGTTCCGCATCGCATCCCGACCACTAGCAACGATTGTGAGTCTGTAAAGACGGAAGTCGGGCTGACCTCAGGGCTTCTGGACAGTCGTCAACTTTTTGACTGATGGCCTGCTTCTGTCCGCCTTTGCGTTGCGTATCGCCGGGATTTTCACGGATGCGAACAAGAACGAGCAGGCGCAGAACCTCCATTTCAAGAGTTTTCAGGTTTTGTCGTGTGCTGCGCCACTCATTTGGATCAAGTTGGCAAGTGCAACGACAGTGGAGTTGGGCCAATGCTCATGACAGCTCACGGTCTTCGACGGGTTCAAGATCGTCGGAACGCTCGAAGTCGTCACCTTCAGGATGCTGTAAGCTGCATCTTTCTCGGCGTCTAGATGCGAGCTGACCCGTAGGCGCGAGTCGGCCATATTCTTCATCCTGTGCGTCGCCCGCGCCTGAAGCAACTGGCTCAGCTGACAGCTCAGTCTCGCCATCATGGCAGTAGGATTTCTGCAATCGCTTTACGCCCTCGACGCCGCCGACGGAGAATCTGGCGGGGGCGAGATCGTCATCAATGGGCTGATTCAAGCCTTACTTGGGTGGGTTCTACGCATTCAGCAAGCACTGATTGTAGATCGCCCGATTTCGATTCTCCGTCCGAGCGCTTTGGATATCCATTCGGGCTAATCGTCTACTACTCTTGGAACTTCTTGACGACCATCATTCTTGTCAACGTACTCATTGCGTTGTTCGGATCGGCCTACTCCGATGTCGAAGAGAATGCTACCGACGAGTACTTGGCATTCTTCGCGCACAAGTGCATTGACCTGAGTAAGCTGTCGCACCTTGTGCCGTCTATCTAGCTAACAGCAGTCCGAGCGCCAGACTCTTACGTCTAGTGAGCTGAGGTGATGGCTAGACGTCGTGCAATGCTGACAACAGCCCGGCACCTTTCAATCTGATTGAGGCTCTTTTGATTGCTCCCCTCGAGTGAGCTTTTCATGCCCTAATCTCCCATCCACATCAGAGCTGACTGGCAGATGGCTCCTCCCGTCGTCTTGGTACACCAAGCTCAACAAGGCGGTTATGTCGGTGATCTTCTTTGTCCCACTGTCCTTGATCGCCCTATTCGAGTCGCAGGTGGCCCACACGCGATCGGACAGGCTGCGCGCGTACTTTGCCGGTCCTGTGCCCGAGGAGGAAGGCGACCCCAGGATCGAGGATCCCGGAAGTGACGATCCGAATGGAGAAATCAGCAAGGTGCCCTACGAGGAACTCGTCAAAGCGTTCCCAAAGTGAGTCTGCGAGGTTGGGTAGGTTTGGGCTGAAAATAGCACCGCTGTGACCGAGAGCGCAGTTGTCTATCGAGAAATCAAGGAACTTGGGAAGAAGATCGATGAGCTCGAACAAATCATCCGGCGGGCTTTGCCCGACGCCGCTAAGGCTGAGTCGAGTAATGGCGAAACGAAGGAGAAGGAGGGAAAGGATGAGGTCAAGGAGGGAAAGCTGGTCGATGATGAGTAGAAATGGGGTCAGTGGTCCATGCGAGAAAGTAGGAACGCAGATGGCGAGGCCAGGCAGCAAGTCGGAGCCAAACACGACAGATCTCTCGTGCATGAACATCGCACAAGGATGACCACTGCATGATTACATTAAGAGCAAGCTCTCCTTCTGACTGAAAGGGGTTGATGGAAGGATTTGGCCTCTCTATATATGGAGCCGTATCTGTCACCCATCTTTGATTGAGGGTCAATAGACGGGCGACTGAGCTCAATGTCATCTTTTTCAAGGATCTTCCGAACAAGGCGTCTTGTTCCCCGCCCTTCCGGTCGTCGTTGGTCGGTGCCCGTTATGTTCACCCCGCACTAGGCCGACCGCACACTGCAGAAAGCAGCAGAAAGCGAAGGCCCGGATGAAGCTCGGCGGGACTGCCTACGTCCATTGCGTAGTTTCCGGGCAGACACGCCAGAGGAACAACATGATGATTGCGGCACCCGTCAAAACAAGCCTCTCGCTTCCCGCGGTAAAACTGCTAAACGGCTAACACTGATCCGGTTTCTTTCTCGTCGCAGCCTCGTTCCGGTGCCCGGTATATATGCGCCCCGGCGAGGTGGGCAAGGCATGCATCGTTGCCTCGAACATATTGCTGGGACATACTACTCATCATGCTGGTTGGGAAACATCTGAAGAACGTTGCGAGGACGGTGCCGTGCAGGAGGGGGATGGCGAGTGTCCAGCCGGCTCCGGCTGGTGCGACCGGTATGGCCGCAATGTTTATGGGCCAGCCTCCTGCGCGTAAGCAGCGAAAAGAGGGCGATGTGGGTGTTGCAGACGACCATGAAAGCGGTTGCAGAGACGAGTCAAGCGCTCATGGCAGATCGGATCAGTCTTCGCTTCGTTGTCCGGTGAAGCGGAAGAGGTCCTGCCCCAGCGATTTTTGGATCTGAAACGGTGAGTGCCTTCTCGTTCCCCCCTTTCCTTTGGCATAGCACATGGCACAGCCATGTCGCCCCCTGGCAAAAGACGCGGGGTCGGACATGTCACTCACGACAGAAAGATCATCGGGGATGAAGCGAATCAGGCGAGACTGGTCTCGAGCTGGAAGACCTTGACCGCGCGGTTGGCCGAATTGGCCGTGACGATACCGCAGCAGCAGCAGGCGGTGAGTCTTGACATCAGCTTCAGTCTGACGGTCAGACGATACCGGTGACTACGTTCGATGACTTCACGCAGCCCAGCTCCGCCCTGCTTGCCGATATCAAGCGGTGTGGCACCGTGATCATCCGGGATGTCGTCTCGGAAGAACAGGCAGGTGTTTCTCGGATCTCAGTGGACTACACTGACCACCAGGCACTGAAATGGCTGGAAGAGATCGAAGCGTATATAAAGCTCAATCCCGAGGTGAAGGGATTCCCGGCAGACGACAAGCAGGTGTTCGAGCTATAGTCGGTGGTCTGCCCCGCTGAGACGAGTCACGCTCACGTCCAGCTGGTCGAAACCGCAACTCCAAGCCCGAGCCCACCCGCGAGCGATCGAGATTCAGAAACGGCTTCTGACAATGTTTTCAGCGCCATCGAGCCTGCCTGTCTCGCTGGTGACGCCTCTCACATACGCCGACCGACTGCGTATCCGACATCCGGGAGATGCGAAGTTCGCCTTGGGACCACATATGGACGGAGGGAGCGTGGAGCGGTGGGAGGATGAGAACTACCGGAATGTCTACAAGGACATTCTTACCGGTAATTGGGAGGCTTTTGATGCCTGGAACATGGGTGAGTGTGGTGCCAGGCTGCGATCCGTGCTTACGGCGCAGAACACCGAGCATTCGCGAACCAGAACATGTACGATGGTCCCGGGTCGGTGAGTCCCGCGCCAGACTGCCATATCCTGATCTCGCACTCACCCCCCAGTGCGGAGTCTTCCGGGCGTTCCAGGGCTGGACGTCCCTTTCGCATACCGGACCGAACGAGGGAACACTTCGGGTCTACCCGTATCTGAAGGAGATGAGCGCATATCTCATGCTGCGCCCGCTGTTCCGGTCCGTACAGCTTCCCCGCGCAGCGGATGAAAAAGCTGACCAGCAGAGAGCGGGCATCGCAAGCGGAGATCGGCAAAGAGGCGTATCTGCAGCCCGACAACTGGATGCTCGATACCGAGACAACCCAGTTCCCGGGGGCGCCTGCGGGTCGTAGCCAAGAGCTCAACGATGTGACACATCCTCATCTGGAGCTCGGAAAGACGATGGTCAGCATACCGCAAGTCAGGCCAGGAGATCAGGCGTGGTGGCATGCGGGTGGGTTCGGCACGCTCTTGTGGTCGCATCATGGCTGAGAGCAGATATGATTCACGCTGTCGAGGCGGTGCACCAGGGCAAAGGTCCTTCAGCGGTGATGTACATCCCCTCGGTACCCATGACGTCGAGCAATCTGGAGTACGTACGGGATCAGAGGGAGTCTTTCCTTGCTTCCCGACCGCCGCCCGACTTCCCGGGAGGAGTTGGTGAAAGCTCCTTCAAGGGAACAGGAAAGGATGCAGACGTGAAGGGCAAGGAGGGCAGAAACGGGTAGGTGGCTTCATGTCTCTCGAGAAGCCAGCGTTGATCCCGCAGCATGGGCCTCACGCCCTTCAGCCTCGAGGGCGACCTCAGTAGTGGAGAGCAAGCCATCAGGCAGAAAGCGTAAGTTCCGCGGGTCCCCGCTGTCAATCTGACACTCCCGCGCCGCTCGCCGTCCCCTTTCATAGCCCATCGTATTCCCCGTTGAATAGTCTCGCCTTCTCCCCAGGATCCTTGACCGAGGCCTGGCATTCGGTCAGCGCTAACGGCAGGAACGCTACGCTGAGCTTTGCGTAGTCAATCATACTGTACATTTCGTACTCTTCGTAAACGTGTCGATCTGTATTGATTTGTATTGAATGTCCTAGTTTTGGATTGCGAGCGTGGTCGAGTCGCCCAACCGGGCTTTATGTATTTTGATGTCCTCGACAGGCCGGTCATTTTTATCGGTCCGAACGGCTTCCAGGC
>Ga0308169_10004938_pt1 | contig 12270 bp, 7 predicted proteins | sample PhyBR1_2_FD_202139 | JGI IMG/M metagenome (GOLD analysis project Ga0308169, IMG submission 202139) | Phyllosphere microbial communities from UC Gill Tract Community Farm, Albany, California, United States - DLSLSB.R1 | ecosystem: Host-associated > Plants > Phyllosphere > Unclassified | place...
GCTCTTGTTGCCGTGCATCTTGGCGCCGTTCCAGCTTGAGAAGCTGGCCATCACCGACTGCGTGCCGGCTTCGATCGCGGCGGGGTAGCCGCCGAGATGGATATCGCGCAGCGTCGTTTCGGGGATCAGCGCATCGCCCTGGTCGCGCCCGCCGGTCCCGCCATCGCCGAGGAAATGCTTCGTCGTCGCGATGACGTGGTCGGGGGCGAGGAATTCCTTGGTGCCGACCTTGCCCTGGACGCCTTCGATCACCGCGCCGGCGTAATCGGCCTGGACCTGTGGTTCCTCGGAATAGCTCTCATAGGTGCGGCCCCAGCGATCGTCGCGGACAACGGCGAGCGTCGGCGCGAAGGTCCAGTCGATGCCCGCGGCGGCGGTCTCGATCGCGGTGACGTGGCCGATTTCGCGCATCAGGTCGCGGTCGCGCGCTGCGCCGAGGCCGATGTTGTGCGGGAAGAGCGTCGCGCCGGGGATGTTATTGTTGCCGTGGACCGCGTCGGTACCCCAGATCACCGGGATCGCGGGGCGGCCGTCGCTGCGCGCCATCGACGCGTCGTAGAAGTCGTCCGCGAGCTTCAGCCACTCGACCGGCGGCGCGAGATCGTTGCCGTGCGGGCCGGCATTGCCGCCGTTGAGGATCGAGCCGAGCTTGTACGTGCGCAGGTCGGAGGGCTCGATGCTGGCGATGTCGACCTGGATCAGCTGGCCGATCTTGTCCGCGACCGTCATGCGTTTCATGATCGCATCGATCCGCGCCTCGACCTTCGGGTCGCGCGAGGGACGCGCGTTGGCGGTCGGCCAGATCTCGGGATGCGCGACCGCCGACAAGGGCGTTGGTTGCGCTACCGGCGTCGCCGCGGATTGCAGCAAAAGCGCGATCGTGAACGTGGAAAACCCTGCCGACATCATACTCTCCCCGGACGGTGCGCGATCATGATCCGCACCTTGGCAGCCTTGCTACCGGGTTAGCGCTACAATGTGCAAATCATTTGCTTATTTCTGCGCCCAGATCTCGGGATGTGCGTCGATATAGGTCGACAGCGCAGTCGTGATCCGGGCGTCGTCCGCGGTCGACGGATGCGCGTGGCAGCCGGTGAAGGCGAGACCGGTGACGGGGACGAAGGCGATGTTGCGCTCGCCCTCGGCCTTGAGGCGCGCGGCGACCTTGCCGACTTCGGAGGCTATCTCGCCGTCCGCCATGTCGGTCGCCCACAGGACGACGTGCGCCTTCGGGTCACGCGCGCGCAGGCGTTTGACGAAGTCGACATAGTGCCGCTCGTAATCGGCATGGAGCGCGTCACGCGTCTTCCACGGTTCGCCGGGGTGGAGCGGTGTGGTGAAGTCGTTGGTGCCGAGCGCGATCACGAACAGGCGCGGGTGCCAGGCGGGGTCGGCGTAGCGCCTGGCCTTGTCGAACAGCGTGAAGGGGTAGGCGACGGGTACGGTGTCGGCAGCCATGCCGTCGTAATTGCGGACGATGCCGCGGCCCGAGATCGCGTTGACCTGGTAGTCCGCGCCGTAGCGGCGGGCGGTTAGCGCTGGCATGGCCTGGGCGGTGTCGGTGGTCGCCCAGACTTCGTCCTGTGTGCAGTCGCGCTTGGTGGAGATGTTACCGTAGCCGACGGTGTGAGAGTCGCCAATGAACTCGATCTGGCGGGTGCGGATTGGTGCGGGGAGCGCGCGTGTTCCGGGGGCAGCGTAGAAGCCGCCGAAGGCGGTCGGTCCCGACTGGCTTTCGCTGGCGACGTCGGCGCGGATCGTGTGGCGGCCGTTCGACAGGCCGGCGACCCGGTAGAGGCCGGGCTTCGGCTTGACGAGCTTGGCGGCGGGGGTGCCATCGACGGAGACGTGGAGGATGACGTCGCCCTGGCCGATCCTCAGAAGTGCACTCGGGCCACGGAATGCCGCCTCGAAATAGGTGCCCGGCCATTGGCGCTTATAGCCATCCGCGGTCCGCTCGATGCGGCCGCCGATGTGGACAGGCAGCGCGGCGCCGGCTTTCGCGGTGATTGACGTGACGGTTGGCGCTGCGGCGATCGCCGACGTCGACAGCAACGTCGCGGCGATCAGGCCGAGGATCGTCTTCATGTTTTCACCTTCAGCCATGCGGGGAGTTCGTCCTTGGTGACGTAGCGGTTCGCGCTGAAATCGCGGCGCAACTGCTCCGGCGTGTTCTGGTCGGCGCCGGTCAGCCAGCGCGTATGCCACGTCATGAACCACAGCCAGTCGGCCGATGGCCCGAGCAGTGCCGGATCGGGGACGGGGCCGTTCTCGTGCAAGCAGATCGGCAGCGTGTCGCCGACGATGGCCTTCACCTGCGCGAACATCGGTGCGAGGTTGCCGTGGTCGTTTGCGTAGATATCCGCGCCGGCGACATCGACGGTCGCGCGGCCGGGATACCAGGCGGGATCGACGTTCTGGCCTGCCCAAGCGAGGACCCAGATTAGATTGTTCAGACCGAGAACACGCGTAAATTGGTCGTGCATCAGCGCCCAGAGCGCCTTGAACGCGGCGGGGCCGTGCTTGCCCCACCAGAACCAGTCGCCGCCGAATTCGTGGAAAGGGCGCCACAACACCGCGACGCCGCGATCCTGCAGGACCTTCAGCAGACGCCCGACCTCGGTCATGTCGCGCATCATCGCGAGGTTCTGCGGCGTGCCGGGCCTGAGCGCGGCGACAACGTCGAAATCCTTCTTCGAATTCTCGTAGCCGGTGCCGATGTCGGGCGCGCCCCAATGCCAGCACAGCGTGACGATCCCCCCCGAGCGCGCCCAGGCGGTCGCCCGGTCGTTGACCGCATCATTGTCGCGCGGATCGATGTAATCGAGGCCGAGGATCGCGGGCAGCTTGCCGGTCACGCGCTGGAGATAGTCGAGCTCGCCGTTCGGGTTGGTCGGGCCCGAACCCTGTTCCTGTTGGCCGGTCAGCGTCTTCCGCCCGTACTGGCTCCAAAGATACGTGTAGAGTCGCTGCGCGGCCGGGGTGGCCTTCGGGTTGCTCAAGCTGCGGTTCGGGACCGCCGCCAACGCCGGCACGCCGTGGAGCAGGCCGAGCGCCGCCGTCATCCCCAGCGTCTCGCGCCGACTTACCATACCGGGGGCGAGCATCAGAGCGCCGCCATCGCCGCGGCGTGCGCGCGGATCACCGCCTGCGTCGACGTGTCGCTGTCGAACACGCCGTACCAGCCCTGCGGTTCGTGCGGCGGATCGCCCATGTAGCTGAGGTCGCCGCGCTGGAAGCGGTGATCGGCATGCGGGGTGCGCGCCTCGCCGTTCCACGCCCAGAAGTTCGAGCCCGCGAGCGGTCCGCCGGCCTTCGCGTTCGCCTCGATCGCGGCGTAGATCTGCCGGTAGAAGCGATCCTTGTAGACCGTGGTGATGGTCGGATCATAGGCGTCCTGGCCATCGCGCGGATAGCCGAACTCCTCGATCACCAGCGGCTTGCCGAGCGCCGTCGCCAGCCGGATATGCGCGTCGATATAGTCCGCCACCTTCGCCGCGCCCGCATCATAAGTGCCGGCAAGGTTGCCCGCATCCATCCACGTCCAGTTATTGGGCCAGATATGCGTGGTCAGGTAATCGATCGACGACGAGCGATGCGCGGCGAGCACGACGTCCTCGCGCTCGATCGAGCCCTTCAGCCCTTCGGAACCGGTAGAGACAAGGTGGTTGGGATCGAGCGTCTTGATGTAGTGCGCGGTTTCGTCGATCCAGCGATAGAAGGCGGGCAGGTTGGGGACGGCGACCGCAGCCCCGCCGGCGGGACGCGGTTCGTTCGCCAGCTGCCATGCCATGATCGTAGGATCGGCGGCATACGCCACGCCGGTGACGCTGTTGGTGCGCGAGACGACCGCGCGGATGTAATCGTGGTACATCGCCTGCGCCTGGCCGCTGGTATAGAATGCGGCGTTCCAGTCGGCGAACTCGGGCCACGGATGCGCGGGATCGTTCATGTTGATGAACTTGCCGCCGTTGACCCACGACAGATAGGTCATCATCCCGCCCGACCATTCCCAGAAGTTGGTCAGGTAGATCACGCCCGTCATGTCGCGCTTCGCCATCTCGGCAAGCGTCCAGTCCAGGCCCTTCAGCAGGTCCTCGTTGTAGGTCGCGGTCTTGTCGCGGAAGCCGGGGGTGATCGAGTTCTTGAGCGGCGACAGTTCGGCCGAACCGAGGATGCGGAGATTGCGGACGCCGAGCGCCTTCAGCCGGTCGAGTTCGCGTCCCAGCCGCGCACGATTGCCATAGGCGGTGTCCGCGCCGAGCCATGCGCCATACCAGATGTTCGCGCCCGCATAGCGGTAGGGCTTGCCGTTACGCTCGAAGCCGTGGCCCGCAACGGTAACGAACCCCGCTTTCGGTTTCGTGCCGGATCGCGATGTCATGGTCGTGCAGGCACCGAGGAGGGCAACGCCCGTCATCGCCGCGGCCGTCGAAAGCGCCGTGCGCCGGTTCATCGTCATGTCGTACCCCCATCCGTATCCGTGTCTGCTGCACGCCACCCGGTATCTGCCCAATCTCGATCCGAACGTCCATGCGGATATCGGCGAAAAATGAAATTCATTTGGGTATTTCTAGCAACCGGTGCGGCGGAGGCCGCCGACAAGAAAATTTCGCGCGTGCAAAAGGTTAAAACGCTCCGATATCCCACGCTCTTGATAGATATTGGCTGCGAAAGGCTTGGACGATGCGGAGGCGACCAACGACATTCGACCAGCGCGGCCGCACGGCATGATGCGGTTTGCATGCTGCCGGAGCGATGACGGACCGATCAAGCCGGTGATCGGCGTGCTGTGCTGCAACGAGATCGCCGAGCGGCCGATCCAGGCGGTCGCGACGCGGTTCGTCGAGCCGCTGGTTCGCTACGCCGGTGTGACCGTGCTGCTGGTGCCCGCGGTCGCGGACGCGATGGACACGCGCGCGCTGGCGGGGCGGCTCGATGGGCTGTTGCTGACCGGATCGCGGTCGAACGTCGCCGGCGCACGCTATGGCAAGGCTGACGCCAACGACGATGCGCTCGATCTCGACCGCGACGCGGTGGCGATGGAATTGGCGGGGCGGATGATCGAGGGCGGTCGGCCGGTGTTCGGGATCTGCCGCGGGTTGCAGGAATTGAACGTGCTGTTCGGCGGTACGCTGACCGATGCGCTCGACGAGGGGCATCACCGCGCGACCGAAGACGCGACCGCATATGAGACGTTGTTCGATCACGTCCACGATGTCGATCTCCAGGCGGGCGGCATGCTGGCGACGGTGACGGCACGTCACAGCATCTCGGTCACCTCGGTCCACCGCCAGGGGATCGACCTGCTTGGGGCTGGACTGAGCATCGAGGCGCGCGCGACGTCGGATGGCCTGGTCGAGGCATTCTCGGCGCGGCCGTGCGGCGGCGACGTGCTGGCGGTGCAGTGGCATCCCGAATGGAACGTCGCTGCCAGCGCCTCGAGCCAAGCCTTTTTCTCGCTTATCGGGCGATCTCTCGGAACCTGTCGGGACCGTTGATCGCCGCCATTCGTATCACGTGCACAGAGATCGTCGCAGAACGATCCTCTATCAGGGACCAAGACATGACTGCTTATCGTACCGCGTTGGCGCTCGCCGCCTCGACCTTCGCTCTCGTCGGCGCGCAAGCCGCGTTTGCCCAGGCCGTACCGGCTCAGACTGCAACCGATCCTTCAGCCGATCCCGCACCGGCGGCGGCGCCCGATACGCAGGACGACATCATCGTCACCGGTACGCGTGCGGTCGGCCGGTCGCGGCTGGACAGCGCGTCGCCGGTCGATGTGCTGAGTTCGGCGGCGATCCAGCGTCAGGGGACCACCGAACTCGGCGCGGCCCTGTCGGCGCTGGCCCCGTCGATCGACTTCCCGCGTCCGTCCGCGGTCGACGGTACCGATGCGATCCGTCCTGCGACGCTGCGCGGCCTGTCGCCCGACCAGACTCTCGTGCTGATCAACGGCGTGCGCGGCCACACCGCAGCCTTGCTCAACATCGGCGGCTCGGTCGGTCGTGGCTCGGCGGCGGTCGATCTCAACACGATCCCGACCGTCGCGCTCGACCGGATCGAAGTGCTCCGCGATGGCGCCTCTGCGCAATATGGCTCCGATGCGATCGCCGGGGTCGTCAACCTCCGCTTGCGCGAGGCGCGGTCTGGCGGCGGCGCGACGGTCAATTACGGCTTTTACAACACCGACATCGACACCGCGCGTGGCAGTCGCGGCAGGACCGGCGAACATGCCGTCACCGTGTCCGGCTGGCAGGGCGTCGGCTTCGGCGAGGACGGATTCCTGACGCTGTCCGGCGAGTATCTCAACCGTGAGGCGACCAATCGTGCCGATTTCGATCCGCGCGTGCCCGGAACGCGCGTCACCGGCCGGTTCGGCGATCCCGCGGTCGAGCAATACAGCATCTTCGCCAATGCCGGCACGACGCTGACGGGGACGTGGAAGCTGTATGGCTGGCTCGGCTATCAGGACCGAGACACGCGCAGCGCGGCGTTCCCACGTCTGGCGAACGCGACGACCGCGCTGGCCGGCTATCTGGATGGCTTCCTGCCGCTGATCAACACCAAGTCCCGCGACATCAATTCGGCGGTCGGCGTCAAGGGCGAGGTCGCCGACTGGAGCGTCGACCTCAACGTCAGCTATGGCCGCAACAAGATCGGGTTCCGTACGCTCAACTCGGCCAACTATGCGTTTGGCAGAACCACGCCGAAGGACTTTTCCGACGGCGCGCTGATCTACGACCAGTACATCGCCGGGCTCGACGTCAACCGCAAGTTCGACCTGTTGCAGGGCGTCAATGTCGCATTCGGTGTGGAAGGGCGCCGCGAGGGGTTCAAGATTCAGGCGGGCGAGCTGGCCTCCTATGGCTATCCCACTGCGGGGACGGTGACGGGGGCGGCCGCGACCGCCGCACCCGGTGCGCAGGGGTTCGGCGGCTTCTCGCCAGCCAACGCGATCGAGCGCAGCCGGCGCAACGGCAGCGTCTACCTCGACGTCGAGGCGCAGGTGACCGACAAGTTCCTGGTCGGGCTGGCCGGGCGCGGCGAGGATTATTCCGATTTCGGCTCGACCGGTACGGGCAAGATTTCCGCCCGGTATGATTTCGCGTCGTGGTTCGCGCTGCGTGGTACCGCCTCGACCGGCTTCCGCGCGCCGGCGTTGCAGCAGCAATATTTCACCTCGATCGCGACCGTCATCCAGAACGGCAACCCGATCCAGACCGGCACCTTCCCATCGATCAGCCCGGTCGCGACCCGGCTCGGCGGTCTGCCGCTCGAGCCGGAAAAGTCGACCAACCTGTCGGTCGGCACGGTATTTCGGTTCGGCAGGTTCGACCTGACCGTCGATGCCTATCGCATCCACATCCGCAACCAGATCGGCCTGTCGGAGAACATTACGACGTCTGCGACCCAGTCTGTTGCGGTCAATACGCAGATCGCCAACCTTCTGGCGGGATCGGGCGCGACCGCGGCGCGGTTCTTCCTCAACGGCCTTGCCTCGACCACCAAGGGCATCGATTCGGTCGCGCATTACCGGATGCCGACCGATGCCGTGGGGACGTTCGACTTCACGATCGCCGGCAACATCAACGATTCGAAGGTCACGCGCGTGCCGACGTCAACATCGACGCTCAATCCGGCGCCGGTATTGTTCGCACGCAGCCGCATCCTGACGCTGGAGGACGGCACTCCCGGCGAGAAGGTGACCGGATCGATCGACTGGTCGCTCGACCGGTTCGGCGCGCTGGCGCGCGTGACCTATTACGGCGACGTCAATCAGCCGGGCACGACCGCAGCGGCCGACGTCCATAGCGGCAAGCACGTCATTACCGATCTCGAGCTGCGCTATCAGGCGACCAAGGGCGCGCAGCTCGGGCTCGGCGTCAGCAACCTGTTCGACGTCTATCCCGACGCGACCATCCCCGCGAACAACGCGACCGGGGTGATCGGCTTCCCCTATTACTCGCCGTTCGGCTTCAACGGCCGCTATCTGTATGCGCGCGCCGGGTTGAGCTGGTAAGCGACGACCGACCCGACTTCCTCCCTGTGCCGGGGAGGGGGAGGGTTTCGGACGGGATGTCGTCCGGATCGCCCGTCCGGACGCAGAGCGATTGACGCGGATCATGGCGCCGCGTCAGCGCGGGCGTCATAAGGCGATCGCGTCCCGCGACGCAGCCCCGTTGCAGACTGTCCCAGCTTATGCGTCTTCCCCGCTTTTTCAGCCGTGCCTCCAGCGACATGGCGATCGACCTCGGCACGGTGAATACCGTCGTCTATCTGCGCGGGCAGGGGATCGTGCTCAATGAGCCGTCGGTGGTCGCGATCGAGACGCGAGACGGCGTGCAACAGGTTCGCGCGGTCGGTGCCGAAGCCAAGCTGATGATGGGCAAGACGCCCGACGGCATCGAGACGATCCGGCCGATGCGCGACGGCGTGATCGCGGATCTCGACGTCGCCGAGCAGATGATCAAGTTCTTCATCGACAAGGCGCATGGCGGGCACAGCCGGATGCCGCGCTATCCGGAGATCGCGATCTGCATCCCGTCGGGCGCGACGCTGGTCGAGCGCAGGGCGATCCGTCAGGCGGCCTCGAATGCCGGCGCGCGGAAAGTCTTCCTGATCGAGGAGCCGATGGCGGCGGCGATCGGCGCCGGGCTGCCGGTGACCGAGCCGGTCGGGGCGATGGTGGTCGATATCGGTGGCGGCACGACCGAAGTCGCGGTGCTGTCGCTGCGCGGGCTCGCCTACAGCACCTCGACCCGCGTCGGCGGCGACAAGATGGACGACGCGATCGCCTCGATGATCCGTCGCAAGCACAATCTCATGATCGGCGAGGCGACCGCCGAGCGCGTCAAGCTCGCGGTCGGGATGGCGCGGATGCCCGACGACGGGATCGGCGAGATGATGCGCGTCAAGGGGCGCGACCTGCGCGCCGGCGTCCCGCGCGAGATCGAGGTGACGCAGGCCGATATCGCCGCCTCGCTCGGCGACCTGATCGGCCAGATCGTCGAGACGGTGCTGACCGCGCTGGAAAAGACCGAGCCCGAACTGGCCGCGGACATCTGCGACCAGGGGATCGTGATGACCGGCGGCGGGTCGCTGCTCGCGCGGATCGACGAGGTGCTGGCGGATGCGACGGGGCTGCCGGTGATCGTCGCGGAGAACGCGCTGACCTGCGTCGCGATCGGTGCGGGCCGGGCGATGGAGGAGCCGATCTACCAGGGTGTCATGACCGAGGCTTGAGGCGCGGTGGCCTGTCTGCGGATTAACCTGCGATAACACTTACGAAATATCGCGATCACGGAATGCGGAATTTTCGCTTTAGCGCGGTTGGCCGAAAGGCGTACGCCGCGGGATAAGTATGCGTCGCTGACCTAGCTGTCGGGAGCGCGACTGACCGCGGGAGAAGCGATATGGCAACCAAACGTCCAGACGGCATTGTGGAGTATACCGGCCCGGCAGGAGGCTGGGGTGCGCTGAAGGCGGTCGCGGTATCGCTCAAGGCGCAGCAAATCGTGGTGCGCGGCGGCCAGACGTTGCTCAAGTCGAACCAGCCCGACGGCTTCGATTGCCCGAGCTGCGCGTGGCCCGATCCGAAGCATACGTCGTCGTTCGAATTCTGCGAGAACGGCGCCAAGGCCGTCGCGTGGGAATCCACCGCCAAGACGATCGGCGCGGACTTCTTCGCCAAGCATAGCGTGGCCGATATCTGGCAGCACAGCGATCACTGGATCGAGGATCAGGGCCGCGTCACCGAGCCGCTTCGCTACAACGCCGCGACCGACCACTACGAGGTCGTGAGCTGGGACGAGGCGATGCGCGAGATCGGCGCAGGCCTCGCCGCCGTGCCCGATCCGAACCAGGCCGAGTTCTACACCTCGGGCCGCTGCTCGAACGAGGCGGCATTCCTGTTCCAGCTGTTCGTGCGGCTGTACGGCACCAACAACTTTCCCGACTGTTCGAACATGTGCCACGAGGCGACCTCGGTCGGGCTGCCGAAGTCGATCGGGATCGGCAAGGGCACCGTCAGCCTCGAGGATTTCGACCACGCCGACCTGATCCTGTCGATCGGCCACAATCCCGGCACCAACCACCCCCGGATGATGGCGACGTTGCGCGAAGTGTCGAAGCGCGGTGGCAAGATCATCGTCTTCAACCCGCTCAAGGAACGCTCGCTCGAACGCTTCGAATCGCCGCAGTCGGTGGTCGAGATGGCGACGATGTCGGCGACGCCGATCGCGAGCAGCTATTACCAGGTGAAGGTCGGCGGCGACGCGGCGGCGTTGAAGGGCATCGCCAAGGCGCTGGTCGCGCTCGACGAGGCAGCCAAGGTCTCGGGTGGCGAACCCGCGCTCGACCACGCGTTCATCGCCGAGCATACCGCGGGCCTCGACGCGTATATCGCCGATCTAGCGACCACCGAATGGGCGGATATCGAGCGCTCCAGCGGGCTTTCGCGCACTGATCTCGAAGAGGTGGCGCTTGCCTATTCGAAGTCGAGGTCGACGATCTGCTGCTACGGCATGGGCGTCACGCAGCATCGCACCGGCACGACCAACGTCCAGCAAATCGCCAATCTGCTCCTGCTACGCGGCAACATGGGCAAGCCGGGTGCGGGCATCTGTCCTCTGCGCGGCCACAGCAACGTCCAGGGCGACCGCACCGTCGGGATCACCGAGCGGCCGATGCCGGTGCTGCTCGACGCGATGCGCGACGTGTTCGGGTTCGAGCCGCCACGCGACCACGGCCATTCGGTGGTCGAGAGTATCGCGTCGATGCGCGACGGCCACGCCAAGGCGATCGTCTGCCTCGGCGGCAACCTCGCGATCGCCTCCTCCGATCCACAGGCGTGCGCGGAGGGCTTCCGCAACCTCGACCTTGCGGTCCACATCACCACCAAGCTCAACCGCACGATGCTGTTGATGGCCAAGTCGACCTACATCCTGCCGTGCCTCGGCCGGACCGAACTCGACATGCAGGCGACCGGTCAGCAGTCGGTGACGGTCGAGGATTCGATGTCGATGGTCCACGCCTCGCGCGGCTTCCTGATGCCGCCGGGCGATCGCGTGAAGTCGGAGATCTGGATCGTCGGCGAGATCGCCAAGGCGACGCTGGCAGTCAGGGGATCGCCGGTCGAGATCGACTGGGACGCCTATGTCGGCGACTACAGCCTGATCCGCGACAAGATCGAGGCGGTGTTCCCGGCGTTTGCCGACTACAACGCGCGCGTCCGCAAGCCGGGCGGTTTCCACCTCCCCAATTCGGCGGCGATGCGGCAGTGGAAAACGGAGAGCGGCAAAGCGAACTTCCTCGTCACCAAGGGCGTCGCAGAGGACGAGGGCGCAGGCGATCCGACCGTGCTGCGGCTGACGACGCTGCGCGCGCACGACCAGTACAACACCACCGTCTACAGTCTCGACGACCGTTATCGCGGCGTGTTCGGACGCCGCGACATCCTGTTCATGAACGAGCGCGACATGGCACGGCTCGGGCACAAGGAAGGCGATGTCGTCGATATCGCCACCGCGTTGCAGTTCGCGCGGCCCGACCGCGTCGTGCAGAAGCTGATGCTGGTCCGCTATGCGCTCCCCGACGGGTGCGTCGCGTCCTATTACCCCGAGACGCAGCCGCTGATCGCGCTCGAGGATCATGATCCGCAGAGTTTCACCCCTTCCTATAAATCCATCCCGGTGACCGTCCGTCCCGCCGCCGCCGACATGGGATCAGAACGCGGCGTGGTGCGCGCGGGCGTCGTCGGCCAAGAAAGCAAAGTCCCCGCATGAGCACCGGCTATTCGTCGAGGATCGACATCTACGCGACCCTCGCGGCGACCAAGGCGGAGGCGCTGCGGCGCTCGCCTGCGGGATTCTTCGCGGGCGCGATCCTCGCCGGAACATATATCGGGATCGCCATGATCCTGGCGCTCAGCACCGCGTCGGGGCTCGAACCCGGTATCCGGCCGCTGGTGATGGGCGGAACCTTCGGGCTCGGGCTGATCCTGACGGTGTTCGCGGGTGCGGAACTGTTCACCGGGTATGTGATGTATCTCGGCTTCGGCCTCGCACGTCGTACCATCACGATCGGGGATGCCCTCAAGCTGGCGGTCGTGGTGTGGATCGGCAACCTCATCGGCGGCGTCGTACTCTCGCTGGTGTTCGCGGCAGGCGGCGGCGGCGCGATCTTCGCCAACGCCGATGCGATGTTCCACGCCTATGTGCTGCACAAGGTGTCGGTCGACGCGACCGCATTGCTGGCCCGCGCGATCCT
>Ga0308169_10004940_pt1 | contig 12264 bp, 14 predicted proteins | sample PhyBR1_2_FD_202139 | JGI IMG/M metagenome (GOLD analysis project Ga0308169, IMG submission 202139) | Phyllosphere microbial communities from UC Gill Tract Community Farm, Albany, California, United States - DLSLSB.R1 | ecosystem: Host-associated > Plants > Phyllosphere > Unclassified | place...
CTTGTGGCCCCACATGCTGAATCGGCGCTTGGGCTTTTCGTCTTCTTTCGCCTTGTCCTTGGTGTCCCTCTTCTCCTCATGCCGAAGGAGGGTGCGGCGCTTGTAGTCGGCCACGACACGGATGGACTTTCGGTTCTCGGCCTTGTTGAAACCGGCCACGGCGGAGATGGTCCCGCGGGCTGGGTGTTGAGGTGGCGGAAGGGGTCTGGGTAGATCATCCTCGAGCTTCTTGGGTGACGGCGGGACTGGCAGGCGGGCGGGGTGTGCTGGTGGCGCGGGCGTTGGGTCGATTCGAGGCGACTCGCTCGCGGGTGTGGTCGGCGTGGATACCTGCCCCTCGACGATGGGCTTGTCCAGGTCGATCTTGGGGAAGTAATTGTCCAGATTCTCGTACAGCGCCTCAGGCTCAGGTCGGACATGCCATTGTTCCGGCTGGTCCTTGGGAGGGCGGAACGACTTGGACCGGTGCACTCGGCCGCCTTCGCCCTCGGATTCGGTGGCGCTATCGGAAGTCGTCGCCGAGTCGACAAGCCTGGGAGATGGGACGTGGATGGTGTCGACGTATAGGTTGGGCCTAGAAGGTGAAGGTTGTAGGGGTGGGGCTCGCTGCGAGAGCTTGGGCGATTCGGTAGGTACCGGACCGGTGAGGAAAAGCGTCGCCTCGTCTTCGTCCCCGTCGCCCAGGATGCCATGTGGAGAGGGACGGAGCGTGCCGCTCTCTCCATTCTCGATCATTCGCTGCAGCTGCGTTGCCCAGTCAACAGCGCGAGCGGTGTCCGCCGAGTCGTCCTCGTCCGAGTTGCGCCGTGGCCGGATGGTCGTTGCCTGAGACGAAACCGTGCCTGCGAGCGAGACGACATCGGCCTCGCGACCAGGTCGAGGCACCGATAACCAACTATGTTCTGGCGAGGCGGCGTACGGCAGCATCGTCGGCTCGCCTCCGCTTTCCACGCTACTCTCACTGGCCCGCCTCGACTCGTCGAGCAAAGGCGAAGGCGGGCCTCGGTAAATGGCAGATGCAGAACCTCTTCTCCGCCAGTTTTGGTACGCGCCGGGGTATCCCTCGGGGCCGGCGGGTATCGGCGGCGGCGCCTCATCGTACAGCGTGGATGGGCGGCGGGGCAAACCACCGGTTTGCGGCGGTGAGGGCGTGTGGTCGAACGAAGACTGTGGCCGAGGCGACGGCATGCGCTCGTATGATTGCCTCCGTCCATTCGTCGGTCCCAACGCCGGCGACGACGGGTAACCATTCCACGTTGCCTCCGACGGTCTCAGCTGAGGCGAGGGGAACTGGAGGAAGGCTGTCGGAGCACCGATTTGCGGACCGGGGTATCTGCCATCCTGCATCGTGCCGAGATCGTTCGATGAGACGCCGTATATGTGGCCCGCTGAACCCGGCGCGGGTGTAATGGAGGACCGCGGCGGTACACCCTGATATGGTGGGCGCGATACCGGCATGGTCTGCGCGAAAGGCCGGAGGTTGTCCATAGATCTCGTGGGGAGTAGCGTCGGCGCATGCAGCTCTGGCGACGGACTAGGTCTGGACTCCCCTCGGCGTGGCAGTGTCCCGCTCATGGCGCGCTGGCCCGGATGGCTCAGCGCTTGGCGTAGACGCGGGTCCGAGAGCCGTTCCGTGCTGTGTGCCGCTTCGTCGTATGCGGTCGCGGCGAAGCCAGATGGCCGTCGTTGGGAGAGCGGGGGTGAGTTGTACGACGGACCGCCATTGTACGTCGCCGATTGCTCGAATACGGGATTGTGACTGGGGTAGTGGTGGTGTCGTGACGCTTCGTAGGGAGCGTCTGATGGCCGTCTTCCTGTGCGCTCGGCCCCCAGAGCCGGCAGCGTGTGGCTATCGAATGACGAATCACGGATCGCCCCAGGGGCCAACCTGGCTTGGTTCTGCCAGTGCTGTGCGCGTTGCCGCCGGTCTTCCGCGAACGCAGCGGTACGTGATCGATCCTGTCGATCCTGCTCCATTTCGCGCTGCTCCTCATCCCATGCTGTGCGTGCGGCGATGAGAGCAGCTTCCTCCTCGCTTTGCCGCCGTAGTTCCGCTTCCATTTCGCGCTGAGATCAGTGACTGATCAATGCCGGGGTGACTATGGATCGACTCACCGCTCTCAGCTCGTCCTGCTCGATCTGCTCCCGCCGCGTACGCGAGTTCGTCGCCTCGAGCTCCTGCATCACCCTCCATACGTCCCTCTCCGTTTGCTGCTCCTTGCGTGCAAAGTCTTCATCCGCCTCCAGCTGCCTCCTGCGGGCAGCGATCTCCTCCTCCTCCTGCGCTTGCAGCTGTGCAATCAGCGCCCGCGTCTCCGCATCCATGTCCTGATCCTGCCCCATGCTCAGCCCGAGGCCGGCCGCACCGCGACTCGGCCCCGCTTGGCTGCTGCTTCCTCCCGCCATGGCATATTGGAAATGCTGCAAAGGCGTCGGCGTGACATTGCCGTGCCGGGGAGACGAGTGGTCAGAATGCGAATGCGATACAGGTACAGGTGGTTGCGGCGGGAGAGCGCGTGATGGGGATGGCAAAGGCGAGGTCGGTCCGGTCGTCGGCTCCGTCATCGGGCTCCTACTGCTCGAGCTGCCCATCCCCCTGCTCCCAAAGCGCACACTCCGCGTTGTGGCCTTCCGCACCAGACTCCCGCCGTACCCCTCCGCCTCTTCCGGCGCAATCTCGCTCCAGTCCGAGTTGCTCGTTCCGCGATCGAAGCGCTCGCTCGTACTGCTGATACTGCCATCTTTGGAATGTCGGCTAGGCGTACGCGCGGGCGCGTTTAGGTTCAGGTTCTCCGTGTTGATATGGGTGGGACCCGCTGTAGGCGGCACGATTGTCGCCCCTGCGAACGTCGGCATCGTGTGCATGACGAAGAATTTGAGCGTCGCCTTCGCATCGCCGACTGTCTGGCATAGATGCAGTAACGTCTCCGGCGTGACAGCCACCGAGTCGGGCTGCTCGTCCACGTCGGTGCGGAACAGCGATAGATTGGCATGCTCGTCGTCTCGGAACCGCAGCTATCATCAGCAGTCGCAGTCGCATGCGCACTCGACTCACCTTCGAGAAGACCCTTTCCTTGATCCCCTCAGGCGTCTGCATCCCCGTGATATCCACCGTCGTGAAATTATCGTTATCCGTAGTCACCTGCACCCTCACTTTCGAGCTCTGCACGCTGCCCGACCTCGCCCTGTTTGCCAGCTGGTCCGCCCCGCCAAAGCTGCGTCCACTGTCGATGGTGGTCGCGGGGCTCAGTACCGACTCTGGACTGGACATGCGCGGCTGACCCGTCCCGTGATCCACCGAGCGTACCGAGTTCGGCGTCGGCGGTTGGAAGTACGAGCTGGACGTGGTGCTCAGCGGAGGGGGCGATATCGTATGTGTCGGCATTGGCGGCGAAGGGAGAGGCGGCAGTGCTCGCGTAGGTGAGCTGGGCGGCAGATGGAATGGCCCCGACCCCAATGATCCCCTCGGATGGTGTCCGGGCATCGGGTGATCCGGCATCGGCGTTGTCTGCGCGCGTCGCAGGTGTCGCTCGGGCTGCGGGGGCGGTTGTGGCGGGTGCGAGATGTTGGGGGCGGATGGCATGGTGACTAGGGATGGTGCGACCGGAGGCGCCGGCGTGGGGGGGAGTGGTTGTGGGCTGGGAACCGAGGCCGCGTTTAAGGGCAGAGGAGAGGACTGCGGTGCCGGGATAGACGGTATGGGTGGAAGGGGGTTCGCTCGTGGTGAGCCATTGATGGACGCCGGTGGCGGGGGTATGGCGATTGATGCGCTTGATCCTGCGCCAGAGCCTGATCCAGAGCCATTGCCAGACCCGCCTGGGGCGTTGCCGGATGGAGGTAGCGTGGGTAGTCTGCCCGAGTTGGAACTGCCCGCGGTGATGGGCGAGCCAGAAGAGGCACGGGCGATGGGTGAGCGTTGTTGGACCGAGGTGTTCGAGCTCGAGCCCGACTGAGTCGTGTGTGTGCTGGTCGTTGACGTCGGCGCGGTGGTGTGTGGATGGGTGATTGAACTGGGCGACGAGCCGGTTTCATCGTCCGAGTTGTCGGGGTTGGCGATGAACAGTCCGGGGGCGACACCGCGTCGCCGAGCACCTTGCGGACGGCGAGGAGGAGCCGGGGTCGAAGGGCCAGGCTGGGTCTGCAGTGAGAGACGGGGCGGAGGTTGCCCGTTGGGTCCCGTCATGCTGGCGATGGCGGGGTCGACGGCAGCGGCAACGGCGATGGCGATGGTGGGAGCTCAACAATGGCGTCGACGGCAAGTGCGAGAGGTATGTATCTGACGTGTCAGTCCTCTCCATGAGTACAAAGGACCCTCGAGACCGAGCCTGTCTGCCTGCGAATGCGAGATCTGCAGCCCGGGCAACGACTCACTTTATCGTCGTCAGAGGGCCCATTCCACGCCTATCCTCCATGCATCATGGGTCAATTCGACGGAGCCGGGAGGCGGATCAACGCCGATGCCGTCGTCGAGTTGGAGGAATGAGACGGACGGAGAAGGGGGGTGTCCGAGGTGATGTGTCTGAAGGGCGAAGCTGCTGCGGACTCTGGGTGGACGATGATGAATGATGATGGTGATGATGCTATTATCGCCGCCGTTGGACCGATGAATCGAATCCCCTCGGTTTCTCCCCGAGGCGAAACACGACTTGGCGCGCTTCCCTGCTCGCTTCGCAGCGTTCGCTTTTCTCTCGCACTGTGTTTCACCGGTCCAGACGTCCAAGTCGCCTTGGAGATGCAGATGCAGACAGGGGCTAGTAATGGACAAATGGCAGCAAGCATTCCAAAGGCGGACCGATCGAAATCGTCCGGTTCCGACGATGCGGCCAACGCGAATACGACCTCCCCCGCGTCGTGTCAGTCTCGGGGAGCGCATCAGCTGTCCCGCATGGGTCCGCAAGGCTACGTACTCGCACATCCAGATCCCCTCTACATCTCGTCGTGCATATCCGGCAAACGCAACCGAGTAACTCCCATACGCACGTCGAACACTGACATATTCCTCGTCGCATTGCGTAGCCTCGCTATGCATGGATGACGCGGATGCGTGCTGGAACAGTACGGAGCGAACAACAGATGACTATCATGGCTAAGACTCCCTCACATCCACATGATGTCACGCTAAATCTCCCAAACCCTCGCCTCGGGGTGCGTGATGGCGGTCGGATTGCTCAAGACCATACCCAGCTGTTGTCGGGCAGACTCGCTATCACCCTTGATCTTCCCTCCTTCCACGACGCCTTCGCGCAAGATCGCCTCGAAAATCTTGCCCACTTGCCGCGCTCCAAACACCTGAATCGCCTCCGCACCGACGATTTCGATCCATGTTCGGAGCATCGTCGCGATGGGCGGTGCGCCTGGCAGAGGGTCTTTGAGCGCTTGAGCGATCCACGACCACGCCGCGGTAAAGCGGAGCGGGGCGGGCACAAGCGAGATGAGGTGCTCCTTGGTGAGCTGGTACGGCAGGTCGGGCACGAAGGAGGCGATAGGCGTCTGGAGGATCGCGAAGTAGAGCGTGATGATTCCGTTCATCCTGGCGATGTAGTCTTGGACCGACTCGTCGGACCCTCGACCTGTCGACTTTTCGTACTCGTCTCGCGGCTGCTCCGGGGCCCGTCGGGGGTAATGCGGTATGACCCAGGGGCACTTCTTGTTCAATCGAGCAAAGAGGATATCCCCGAGGGCGGCGTGGCCGTGAAGTAGTAGTAAGTAGACGACTCGACCGAGAGGAAATGCCGCGGCGGCGGTGGCGGAAACCTCGGACTCGGCTTGTTTTATGAGTGCCTTCGACATGTGGGAGAGGAGGTAAAGGTAAGGCTTCGGCGCCGTCTCCATCGACGTCGGGCTTGTCTCGGTCGGGGGCTGCGGTAACTGCTGACAGAGGATGTTGTGCAGCTCTCCAGCCTGCTGTTAGCGAGGCGAGGCCAGCGGTCTCGATCACGTACCACACGTATGATCGTCTCCTTGGTGTTGACGATCTGACCCAGCCCGCGCGTGATCAACCGCATCCCGCCCTTGAGCGCCATCCTGATTTGTCGATCGCCCTTGATCACACTGATCACCTCCCTCTTCATCCACTGCTGCTTCTCGACCCATTTCTTCCACTCCATCTCCGTGCGATTCTGCTCGGCACTACGCCGCTGCGCCTCCTCGGCCGCCTGAGCCTCACTCGCCTCTCTCTCTCTTTGCTCCCTGTCAAGCCTCTCGCGCTCGGCTGCGCTCCTCTGCGCGTTCTCCGCGTCCTCTCGCGCCCTTCTCTCCGCCTCTTCGCGTATTCTCTTCGCCTCTTCCTCCGCCCTCCTCGCCTTTGCGGCCTCTAGCTCCTCTTTTCGTCTCTTCTCCTCCCTGGTCGCCTTTAGCCTTTCGGCCTCAGCGCGTTCGACTTCCGCGATGGCCGCTTCGATCTCCGCCCAGAGCTTTTTCTCCCGCTCGGCGAACAGCTGCCTCGTCTCCTCCTCGACGCGAGATTGCTGAATGGCCAACGCCTGCAACATGCGCGCCATGTCCGCATCGTCTTGCGCCTGCGACGCTCTCTGCCGAGCGGAGATGCTCTTGCGGGCCGAGTCGGTAAGTTGAGTCAGGGTCGAGCGGCGGTCATGCGCTTTGCGATGCCCGTCTCGCTGCGAGTCAGTCGTTTCCACTTATTCAACTACAAGCGGGAAACGCACCATTGCCTGCGCCTCGGAATCGCGCAGCCAGCCGTCATACGAGCTCGCCGAGTCTTTCGCCATCAATGGTCCTCGCGCTGCCATCTGTGCCCTCTGCCACGGCGCTTTACTTGACTCCGCGACGGGTTGAACCTGGTCCAGAATGCCCGTTGAGCTCCTTCTGCGGTCATTAGCGCACGCCTGACGTCGATCGCACACCCGCATGAGCTCACAGAGGTCGTTTGGCATTGCTTCTCGGTGTCCTGTAGGATTCCATGTCACCGATAACCTCATAATCACTGTCCACTCCGGAGTCATCGTCGTCAGAAGACTCGTAGATCCTGCGGATCCGCCTGCCCAATTCTGAGACGGGCTCGGGTTGCCTGCATATTAGTGGTCACACGTGAAAGGACTCGCGCGAGCGCACTGGGTGAAGGACACATCTGAGTCATACTCGTCCGACGTGAACTCCAGCGAGGCGTAAGACGAGTAGCCATCTTCCTCGTCGGAAGAGGCAGCGGGTACGCCGAATCGCATCATTGTTTTCGGCGCTTCGCTTCTTTGGGTTGGGTGCTGAGCTGTATCGCCCCGTGACGGTCCGTCGGGCGAGCCGTAGAGCGGTAGATGGCTCGATCGGAGCTCTCAGGCGAGTATGTTGCTCCTCTTGAGGAGCGGTACAGGAAACAACAGATTACGGTATGAGTGGTTGTAGCAAGACTCGGACCGCTTGATGGGCTTGGAGGAAGTTGAACACATGCTCGACCGTATTCGGCCCTCCCCTTTTAGTACCTGTTCCGGCGGAATCAGCGTCGCGTGAGGGCTGGCGATACGTCATCCTGTCTGTCTGCAGACCAGGTTGACGTTTCGTTCTTCGTCTCGCACCCTCTTGCCCTCTCACAACACCTGTGTATCAAACCACGAGACACGACCAGTCGGCTTCCGGCCATGTCGTACCTCTTCTCTTCGCCTCCTCCCTCTTACGCCTCAGAGCAGCTTCATTCCCACCTCTCAGCCCTCTCCACACTCCCCATCAACCTCCCACAAAAGTCCGTCTCTGCTTCATCTACCGCACCCGACAAGCCCAGCTCGGCTCTGGAATCAGCTCTCCATGACCTTTCGTCGCATAAGCTTCCGTCTCGAGATGGTCTCAAGAAGATTTTAAAGAGTTTGGTAGACGCGGAGAATGGTTCCGACGGTTTCATCGTCCAGAGCGAGATCGACCGGGTCGTCGAGGGCGAGGTGCTCGGACGGGCGGTCACCATCGTGTGGAAGGAGGTATTGGACGAGCTGATGGAGGCCGCTCTCCAGATTGACAGGGAGCGGGAGTGGTGGGACAATGTGTTGAACAGCCGCCAGGGCGTGGGCATTTACCTCATCCAAAGTGAGCGTCGCCCGAAGGACTGGCAGGGCCGAGTTGATGTCAGCACTCCCTCACCGGTTCATCAGCGCCCTTCCGCCCCGATCGTCATTCACCCTGCAGTCCGTCACGCAAGTGAAGCGCGCGGCACTTTTCCCCCGTTCGCCCGCCGCCGCGATATCGACCCTCACCTCGCCGTTCACCCTCACCCGCCGAGAGGTCCTCACGTCAAGGCAAGAGCTGGTCCGATACCGGGACTCAATTGCCCAGCGCATCGGCGCCCTCGCATCTGAAGGTCCCCGGTGGTCCTCCGACGCTCACACCGTCGACATTCAAGGCGAGACCAACCGTCTGTACTCGGTGCTGTGTACTGCCCTCGAAGTCCCCCCACCGGCTCCCCCATCCGGCAAACGGTCCAAGACCGTCTCGCTCTCGCCTCCTTCCAGTACCCCTTCCGCCAGCTCCCTCCTCACGCTGCTGGAGACCCATCTGCCGCGATCGCAGGAGCAAGTGGACAAAGTGCTGTCGCAGCACCGTAGACCTTCGGCTTTGACCAGGTTATGGTTCCCGCTCCTGTTCCTTCCACCTGCGATGTACACCGTTGCATCCGCCGTAGTGAGGAACAAGGAGTGGATGAAGGAGCAAGTCAGAAACGCCAAGGAGACGGTACGGGGTTTTTTTGTTTCGTGGGTGTGGGAACCGCTCGAGGACATTGGCAAAACCCTGCGGGGTGGTGGAGAGGGGTTGGGGGTAGCGCCGACGACGGTCAAGTCGGACCAGGAGGTGAGTGGAGGGTCATTCATCAACGCAGGAGAAGCTGCAGCTGATACATAGTCTCTTGAACGGATGGTGCTCGACCTCGGTCGGGATTACTACCACATGTCGCCGCCGGAGCTGGAGCACCTGAGCGCCAAGATACGCGCCGGCGACATGGAAGAGGTCTTGAGAGTGTACGAGAAGGAGATGCAGGTAAGTTGGACTCATCGATGAAAGACCGAAGCTCAACCTCAGAGCCCAGTCAAGAACGCATTATTGGGTAGCTTGATCCGAACACTTCTGATCCAGGTGCAGAAGACCAAGGCGAGCTACATTGTTCTTGTCTGATCGGAGCTGACGAGCAGACCGACTTGTCTCTTTCGCTCCTCTCGCTGGATCACCTGCTCCGATCGCAGCAGCTCACATTCGCATTCGTCGGTTTGGCCCCATCGTTGCTGGTTCTGTACGCCATGGGCGGATACCTGCGCGGGGTATGGCGAGGTGAAAAGAGAGGGAAGGGGAGGAAGATGTCCTACTTCAATAATCTACGGTGAGCCCTTGGTGCATCATCAGCGCGTTAGCTGATGTCAGTGATATCGAGCGCTTGCTCATCTCCGCGCCGAAGAAGGAAGAGCAGATGTCGACCAAGGATCGCGGGCTGTTGATCGTTGGAGTCTCTTCACTGCGCGGTTGGGCTGCCGGTCTCAGCGGAGGCAGCCGCGAGGGATTCTTGAGCGATCTGCGCTTGGTCGAGGAGCCCGGATTGGGGCGAGGGGACAAGCTCCGTGTGGTCGAGCGAATATGGCGGTGCTGGGGCGTGGACGGCAAGCGCAAGTTGTAATCGGGGGGGTCCATAAATTTCGGCTACATGTTTGCATTGACACGTTCCCAAGATCGAATGCATATGGTCCTCGAGGATCAACCTCACAGGTACCTCTGAACACCTTCACGGCCGAGATACCAGAGCAGAGTGGGTGTTGGTGGAGCGAATGCGGGGGAGTTGCCCTTTTCGGCAATTTACGATTGGCTTGAGAAAGGTCCAGTCCGACCCCCGTCGAGCCGCCATCGTCTGCTGCGTAGACGTTCCGTTCCCGATCTTGTCATCTTGTAATCACGCTCGTCCTCTCATCCGTTTTCTCCTGCTTTGTACTACCAGTCCTCTCGCTTAGAGACCGACGGAGCATCACAGGACGATCAACGCTGGCGCATTTTGAGACTGAACGATCGAGCCGACGAGATTGACTTGGCGGCGATTGTACGATAGAACACGGCCGAGGCTGCCGAGCGCGGGAAGAAGAGGGTTGGTTGGTCATCTGCGGGTGTGTTCACCGTCTTGTCCATCACATTCCATGGATTGTCCGCGCTCGAATTAGCGAGGCGTTGGACCGTGGACTAATCAACAGCATAACGAAGGCGGAAACATCCTTTCAACCCCCTTGTCTACGCCCACACCGCCCATCGCCCCGCCCTTTCATCCGATCCCCTGGGTCTCCGGCCACACCTTGTGATAACAGCCCAACACTCTGTTCACATCGATGGACACCTCGACGGCATCCTTCGAGGACTCGCAATCACCCCTCACCATCGCCGTCGCGCACAAAACGGCATCCGCCCAGACGGACGCAGCCCATCCCGCCGCGGCAGACTGGTTCACCCGTCTCATCGCTCCGTTGACGCACTCTTCGCCCGTGTCGCTCGCTGCCCCCGCTGCCAGCGACGGCGCGCAAAACCTCAACGCGGGGGTCAAGTCACTCTGGGCGGGTGGGACTGTGTACACCGGCGAGGAAACGAAGTACCGCCCGGCATCGATGCAGGGACCTTATCCCGGCCCCGGCAGCGGCGGCGGCGGCACGGTCGGGACCGCGCCTCATCAGGGCGAACAACGGGGATTGTCGACCGTGCTGTTGATCTTCATTCCGGTGTTGGTCGTCGTCATCACGGTGCTGGTCGGGCTGCTATGCTTCTTGATCGCTGTGCTGCTTATGCGGCGGCGCAGGGCCGTGCGGTTGACGGAAGATGGCGGGCCGCTTGATCTGAGCAAATCGGATGGGGTGATAGGCGAAGGAGGGGTGGAGGGCGTAGAGGCGCGCTGGCTGGAGACGGTCGAGCCCGACGTGCGGGCTGGCTATGCCCGAGCGAAAGGTGCGTATGGCGTTTGCGTGGATGAGTCGGGCACTAATGTTAGACTGGCAGGAGCAGTATCCCCCATCATCCGTCCCGACCGACATCACCCTATCGCAATTCCTGTCCATCCAAGAGAAGGGCGTCTCGGCATGGGCGTTCGAACCAGATTACGAGGACAACCTGTCTCTCTACGTCCAGAGCCGCACAGAAATCACCTTCCTCTCCGACGGACCGGGCATGCCCGCGCGCGAAGGCGGTGGAAACACAGTCATGGCTAATCTGCCCTTACCCAAGCTCAACGAGGTGTACTACTGGGAGGTGAAGATGTTCGACAAGCCCCAGAGCACCGAAGTAGCCATTGGCCTCGCGACGAAACCGTACCCTTCTTTCCGCCTTCCCGGGTGGAACCGCCATTCCGTCGCGTACTTTGCCAGCGACGGGTTCAAGAGTCACAACTATCCCTTCACCGCTGCGTCGCACGGCCCCCCGCTGAACGAAGGCGACGTGCTCGGCGTGGGGTATCGTCCGCGGACGGGCACCGTGTTCTTTACGCGCAATGGACGGAAGATGGACGATGCGTATACCGGCCTCCAGCGACTCAACCTGTTCCCAACTATTGGCGCAAATGGACCATGTACGGTGCATGTCAACCTCGGCCAAGCCGGGTTCGTCTTCATCGAGGCGAATGTGAAGAAGTGGGGTTTGGCGCCGATGACGGGCACGCTGGCACCGCCGCCAGCTTATGGATCCGAGAGGGGCAGTATCCTGCTCGATGCGGGGTACGGCACGCCCAGAGCGCATACTCCCGGTGCAAGCGGGCAAGGGATGAGTGCTCTGCTTGAGGCGGCTCGAGCGCGCGCGATGGGCTCGAGCGGAATCGCTCAGCCGATTTCGCCTGGTCGATCATCGCACTCCAGCCGACGACATCGCCGTGCGGGACGTTCAGCCAACTTATCAACGTCTATTCCGGCCAACCCATCTCCTCTGCGTGCGAGCGAAGCTGGACCTGGCCCCACCACTGCGGGCTCGCGCCGTCGAGTACTCGCCCGCGGTCGCGCACCGGCTATCGCACCAGGGGAAGCATCGCCCGCTTACGTCTCTCCGACGGACACCCCTGAGCCGGGACCGAGGGGACCCGACGCCGATGCGCTCGAGCAGCTCCTGTCTGACGAAGAAGAGTACGGGAGCGAGTACGAATCGGCCGAGAGCGGCGCGGATGATGCGTACGCGAGCGAAGCGCCGAGTTCGCCTTTGGAGCACAATCCCCCGACGCCGAATCTGCTGGATATCTCGATGCACTCGCTTCATCTGCCTGGACACTATTTCGCTGGGGGCCAGAGAGGTGGTCAAGCAGAGGGCGAAGAGGGTGTCGAGAGCAGGTCG
>Ga0308169_10004941_pt1 | contig 12263 bp, 10 predicted proteins | sample PhyBR1_2_FD_202139 | JGI IMG/M metagenome (GOLD analysis project Ga0308169, IMG submission 202139) | Phyllosphere microbial communities from UC Gill Tract Community Farm, Albany, California, United States - DLSLSB.R1 | ecosystem: Host-associated > Plants > Phyllosphere > Unclassified | place...
TTCTGCGTGGTATCGGCTTTGGACCTTCAGGACGTCGCCACGCCCACAACAATCGGGCTGGGAGACTCATTCGTCGGCGGTGCCATCGGCGCCCTGATCGAAGATGCCCACCGAAGACGCTCGGAGATCATACCTCAAGACAGCGCTTTACCCCGATAAGCAAAAGGGAATGGAAAAGATGCTCGAACGGTCCAGACGTAGCCGAAGCAGGCTGTGACACCAGGAAGCTTGCGGTCTTGGCGCGAGTGAGGTTTTCGTAGGTCATGGCGGAGTCGCCCGCGATACAGTAGCGGCCCCGGGTGGTGTCGAGCAGGACAGCTCGCATTGCTGAGGAGCTCGGCGTTGTCGACTGGTAGAAGATGCCTTCATAGGCCTCTCGCGCCCGGCGGAACCGCGGCTGCAAGCTGCTTTGTAATGGCGACTTAGGTCGCACGTACCATCAACAGGTTCATCTGCATACCCTGGGCGTTCTATTAAGCAGTTGATGCTAACTGGTTCTTCCCTGGCAGGGAATGATGAGGGCGTTCACGGATGGGAGGCTGCATCCCTGGCGCAACTTCCCGTCTGTGAGGTAGGGTGTCGCTGCGCTGGCTGCTCGACCAGCCGGTCGTCACGGTGTCGGCCCCAACCGCCGGTGCCAGCACCGTCTCGGCAGCTCATGAGCAACCTCGGAGCCAGCGAGGCAGTCGCAGACCCCACGCTCGCACAAAACTACGACGGGAATAGACGGACCTGAGGCATCGAACTGTCCGCTCAAGGCAGCCGCTGGACGAGCACGCCGGCATCAGGCAATAGCTGGTGAGGAACGGCGCCAGGCCGTCCCGCCTGTTAGGGTTTCCCTGTTTTGAGGGGAACGTCGTCCGGAGGCGGAAGTGTTCCCCCGCCGCGCAGGATCACGGGGCCGACCGGGCTTGAGACTGTTGACGGTGGTGCCGGCAGCGGGGCGGGTTGCTGGGGCGGTTGTGGGGGAGTGGGCAGCGTGATGGCTGTCCCGTACGCCGGTGGGGCGGGGTTGTGCACGGCGGGATCGATCAGGTCTGCGAGCCCCGGGTCGTTGTCGACCCGGTCCACCCCGAGTGTGGGCAGGCCGAGGAGTTGCATGACGGTCTTGGGGATGCCGGCATGGTTGCACCAGCGGCTGTCGATCCCGGCCTTGACCGGTCCGCCGAACATGAGCAGCGGCACGCGCGGTCCGTAGGCGAGCTGGATCCCGTCCGGGGTGTGCTCCAGGTTCGGTGTGGTCACGTGGTCGTCCCAGCCGCCCCAGTCATCCCAGGTCAGCAGGAACACGGTCTCGTCCCAGCCACCGGATTTGACGACGGCGTCCACGCTTTGCCAGATCCTGTTCATCCCCACGGTGACGTCCGCGGGCGGGTGTTCATCCTCAGGGGAGTCGTGCCACAGGTAGCACAGGGCCGGGAGCGTCCCGGCGGCGGCCTCCGCAATGAAATGCGGGTTCGGGACCAGGTTGGAGGAGCCGTGCAGCTGCTGGTAGAACCCAACGGGGTAGTTGCCGCTTCCGGTGTAGCAGCGCCACCCAATGCCCGCGTCCTGTGCCAGGCCGGGGATCGAGGGCAGGTCCCAGACCGGTGGCGGCGCTGTCCCTGAGGGGTTCCGCAGCGTGGGGGACTGGCCGCCAACGATGAGTAGGTGGTTCGGGGTGGAGTTGGTGCCGAAGCCGCTGCAGTGGTTTTCCAGGAACGCCCCGGTCAGGGCCAGGTAGGCGTAGAACGGCAGCACGCGGGCGGTGTCGAACTGGGTGCGGGTGGCCTTGTGGGTGCCGGTGAGCCAGGCGTAATAGGCGTGCCGGTCGTGCGGCTGGTCGGCCGCCGGCGGGTTGGCCTGCACCGGCCAGTCCGTGGCCACGTTGGCCCCGTATGGCGCGAGACCGCGGAAGTAGTTGTCCGTCGTGTGGTTTTCCTGCACCATTACGACCACGCGCTCTACCCGGTTGCCTGCCATGGCGCCTTTCCTTTCGTCGGCCCGGACGGTCCCGGGCTTGGATCGGTTACCTGCCTTCCGATTATGCGCCCCACCGGCCACCGCCGAACCGGAGAGTCAAAACTCTCGGCAAAATTCCACCTTCCCGCTGCCGCGGGCGTCGCCGGCGGATGCGCTTCACTTGCCCTGGCCGCCAGCAGCAGGATTCGTTCGGGTACAGCAGAGGGGCGCACCGTAAGCAGCACGCCCCTCCACTGTCGTTGGGTACTTATTGTCCTACTTGAACGCGTCTTTGACTTTTTCGCCGGCCTGCTTCAGGTCTGCCTTGGACTGATCGGTCTTACCCTCGGCCTTTAGGCTCTTGTCGTCCGTGGCTTCCCCGGCGCCTTCTTTGGCCTTGCCGGTCAGTTTTTCGCCCGCGTTCTCGATCTTGTCACCCAAACCCATACAGGCTCCTCACGCTCGGCTTCGCCGGCACGACACCGGCCCAACAAACCCATCGTAAGCATGGCCTGGGCAAGGAGCGCAACCCCCATGTAGGGAAAATCCCGGGCTGCTGCCCATCGCGGAGGCATCGGAGGAAACATCCATTGGCTGTCGCAGCCGGGCATCCGCGAAGACCTGGACGAGGCACGCTGTGACATTGACGGGAGCAACACGACAAGCGGTGCTGACCTCCGCCGTGAAGTCGGTCTGCCGCCGCGTTGACCGGCGCAGATTCCGCCGATACGGCCGGGCGGAAGGGTCACCAGTCCGGCGATGAGGGGTTTCCGGCGGCTACCGCCGAAAGCAGCGGCAGCGATCCTCGAATTCGTCACCATCCTTCTCGCTGACAGTCCCCATCGGCTGGGCAAGCCCTCACGAACGAACTGCTCGGACTCCGCACCGCAGGGCGTGGCGACTACAGAATGCTGTTTACCCTGAGCGTCGAAGGGCACACCCTGTACGTCCATTGCAACGGTACACGCCGTGTTAGCCGCCTGTCAGCCCGTCGAAGGACTGCCTGAGACCGGAGAGGCTGCCGTGATCCTGGCCGTGCTGCTGTAGTTGTACAACCACCGTATTCGACGAACATGAGATGCCATGGCTGCAGCGGTCCGACAGGCTGCGAACCAGCGGGCCGAAGGTCCAGAGCCAAGTCCGGCTCCCAAGTCGTCCAATTCCAGCTTCAAAAAGACCGGTGCCGAAGATTCCACGCCGGTAGCTGGAGGAGTCTCACAGACTCTAGCTTGATGAGGAACTAACCGGTAGGAATCCGCTCTTCGGCCGGGCGATATTGTCCTGACGCACTTCCGACGCGAAGCCGCCGCTGACCTGAACGCGTTCCTCACGGCCCAGAAAGCAGCCGGACTCCGGGTGGTCCTGCTGGAGGACTGCCTCAAAACCGGCTGAACGGGGAAACTCCTGATTTATGTGTTTCCGGAATGGAACCTCGACAGCGTATTCGGGGGGACGTTGCCGATCTCGTGTTGGTCGTCATCAAGACGTTCGTCACGGTGGTCGTGGTGGTCGGGGCCGGCCAATGAATCGGGGAGGTCCGGATGTGGTAGCACGCCCAAAGCCGCGTGAGACAGATTCGACGGTGCAGATATAGCCACCGCAATGGTTCCCGATTCAACCGGTGTGGAGCGCGTCGGCTCATGAGCAGAACCTGTCGCTGTGCCAGCGCCGAGCAGCGATGCGGCGATCACAACTATGAAAGTGAGGGCTCTTTTCGGGCTTTGTCCATATATCAAGCCTGCCGGATGCTCACTAAGAAACTCCTGAGCCTAACGACCGGGGAGCAACGTCTGGGCATCCCTGGGGGAGTGAACGTGCAAGAATTCACCGGCACGTCGAATCACAGCCTTCAGGGTACCGGGAGCCCTGTTCCCCGGATTTCGGGAAGTCTGGACCGCCAAGCCCGAACTGTCCGATATGGCCAGCCTGAGTGTCCTGCCATCGGGTCTGTCGCATTCATCATTCCGGCCGGCCTCGACTTCGGCGAGCCGTGGGCGACGGGTAGCTCTTGGACGCCGGATGAGACTGGGGCGGAACGGTCGGGGCGGAGCGTGGAGCGGAACAGCAGGCAAACCCGACAGGTGATGCTGGCAGCATCGAACACGTTGGGTACTGCTGTCAACGCCGATGGTTATTGCGGTGCGGGGTGCTCAGTGCCGTTTAGGGGCTGGAGGATTTGGTTGTTTACCTGGCCCGGCGCCGGGTGGTGCAGATGCCGGTGTGGTAGGCGCGGCGGGGGTCGGGGGTGCAGCGGGGGGCGGAGCGGGTGTTGTGGAGGCAGGCGGTCCTGGCGGGGGACTAGGTGCCTGTGGGGCCGGCGGGGGCGCGGGCGCGGGCGCGGGTGGGGCCGGCGGGGGCGCGGGCGCGGTTGGGGGCGGGGCCGGGTTGACGTCTGGCGACGGGTTGTGGCCTGGATCGGGAGCGAGCATCGATGCGGGTGGGTTCGGGAAGTTGTGCGGTTTGTACCGGTCGGCGGCTGCGTTCATGAGTGCCGCCCACTGGGACCCGGCCAGATCTGCGCCGTTGACTACGGCGTAGTAGTGGCCGTTGATGGTGATGTTCTGGTTGGCCCATTGAGGTCCGGTTCCCTTGTAGCTGCCGAACCAGGAGGCAGTGGCTATGGCGGAGGTGGCGCCGATGGTCCAAGTGTTGGCGTTGTAGTCGGTGGTACCCGTTTTGGCGAAGACGTCGTAGCTGTTCTTGTTCACCGGAATGTAGTAGCCGGAACCCTTGGTCAGGACATCCTTGAGGGCATAGGTGACGCCTGCGGCAACGTCCGGGCTGATGGTCTGGTGGCAGCCGGCACTGGGTACCGGATACTGCTTGCCCTGGCTGTCGGTGATCGAAACGAGGGCTATGGGTTTGCAGTAGGTGCCGCCGCTGGCGAAGGTGGCGTAGGCGTTGGCCATCGTGAGCGGGGCGACGTCGACGGAGCCGATCAGGTTCGAGATTTTGGAAACGTCATAGGGCTGGTTGGTGTGGCCGTCATGTATTCCCGCCGCGGTCGTCATCTGCTGGATCTTGCAGAAGTCCAGCGGGACAGCTGACTGGAAGGTAATGGTGTTGATCGACTCGTAGAGTCCCTGGAGCACCGTCATCGGATGGTAGTGGTTGCTGTCGTCGTTGGGTAAGGGGTTCTGGCCCAGAGCGGGGTCGTAGGATCCAGTAGTGGTCCCGCACGAGTTCCTCCACGGGAATCCCGCTTTGTAGATCCGGACCGCACCGTTCAGGACGGTGTTCATGGATCTCCCGGAGTTTAGCCACTGCGCGAAGACGAAGGGCTTCATGGTGGAACCGATCTGGAAGCCTCCGGCCCCATGGAGTGGACTTCCATTCAGATCCTTTTCGGGGAGGGCGAAGTTGCCCATGTAGTTGCCGGGTTGGTTGGCCGGACTGTAGGTAGTGTTTTGGGCCATGGTGAGCACCCGTCCGGTCCCGGGCTGGATGCTGGTCAGTTCGGCACCGCGCTGGAGGGGGTCCGCGCCGCTGATGGTGGCGTTGACCTGGTCCTGGGCTACCTGCTGCAGCTGCGGGTCAAGCGTGGTTTTGATGGTCAGGCCGCCACGGTACAGGAAGTTGCGCCGGGCCTTCTCGGTCGCGCCGTAATCGGGGTTGTTCAGGATCAGGCGCTGGACGTAATCGCAGAAGTAGGGCGCGGTTTTCGCCGCAACACAGCCCTGGGCGGTGTGGTGCACGTTCAGCCCGATGGGCGCTTTGGTGGCCGCGTCGTGCTGGGCCTGGCTGATTTTGTTCTGCTGGAGCATTTTATCCAGCACGGTGTTCCGCCGGTCGATGGCATGCTGTGGCTGGGTGATCGGGTCGTAGTAGGCGGGGTCGTTCACGACGCCGGCCAGCGTTGCCGCCTGCGGCAAGGAGAGGTCTTTGGCGTGGACTCCGAAGTAGAAGTTAGAGGCCGCCTCGATTCCGTAGACGTTGTTGTCGAAGTAGACAATGTTCAGGTAACCCTTGAGAATGTCATCCTTGGAATACTTCTTTTCCAGGGCGATGGCCAGTTTCATCTCGCGGACTTTGTCCGCGACCGTTTTGGCGGAGCCAAGCTTTACCTGGTCTGCGTTCCCGCTGGCCACCTGGGCTTCAATGATGACGTTGTTCACGTATTGCTGCGTGATCGTGGAGGCGCCCTGGCGGCCCCCGCCGGCGGTGGCCGCCAGCGCACGCAGGATGCCCAGCGGATCGATGCCGCCGTGCTGGTAGAAGCGGGCGTCCTCAATGGAGACAATGCCGTCCTTGATGAAAGGCGACATCTGGTCCAGCTTGACCCGGACCCGGTCTTCCGCATAGAACGTGGCAATCAGGGAACCGTCATTGGCCAGTACCCTGGTGGCCTGGGCCGGGGCGTTAACGTCCAGCTGGGCCGGAATACGGTCAAAGAAGGAGATGGAATTGCTCACCGTGGTTCCGGCCACTGCTACGGCGGGCATCAGCAGCCCCGCCAGCAGCACCCCGCACATCACTCCTGCCAGCACAAACGCAACGAGTCGACGACGCACCGTCATTGCTGGGTAGCCAGATTTCCCAGCGTCACGTGCAGGGTAGGGGCCGCTTGACCGCGCTGCACGACGACGTCGACCTGTTGGCCAGGATCCTGCTTCCTGAGGGCTGCCAGAAGGTCGGTCACGTTCGCTACCGGTGTCCCGGCGAATTTGGTAATAATATCCCCTGCCTTCATGCCTGCCCGATCTGCCGGGCTGCCCTGTGAGACGTTCACAACCAGCGCACCTGTCGTTGTTGGCAGTGAGAAGCGCTGGGCGATCTGCGCGGTGATGTCGGCGGGGACCACGCCCAGGGCCGCGTGCTTGACCGTGCCGCTCTTCAGTAATTGGTCGGCCACCTCGGTAACCGTCGATGACGGGGTGACGAACCCGATGGAGACCGCGCCGGAACTGGGCGGCAAGTAGGCTTCGGAGAGTCCGATAACCTGCCCGCTTGAGTCGGCCACCGCTCCGCCGGAATTACCGGGGGAGATCGGCGCATCTGTCTGGAGGAGGTTGATGGCCCCGTGTGGTGAGTCCTTGGACGGGGGCATATTGCGGTGCAGGCTCGAGACGATTCCCGCGGTCACGGTTTCATCAAGTCCCAGCGGGCTGCCGATCACCACTGTCATGGACCCCACCTGGGGAGCCGAGGAGGCGAACTGGGCGGCGGGAAGGCCGGTACGGTCGACCTTAAGGACAGCAACGTCGGTCACGTCGTCAACGCCGACGACCGTGGCTTGGGACTGTGAGCCGTCCGCGAACTGGATCTGCACGGTTTTGAAGGCCTGCTTCTGCTGGTCCTCGACGACGTGGGCATCGGTCACGATGGTTCCGTCGCTGTGGTAAACGACTCCGCTGCCCAGGCCGATGGCGGTCGTGATGGTGACGACCGACGGCTCGACGTCCTTCACTACACCGGGAACGGCAGTCAGGCCTGCGCCGGCGGGTAGAGCCGTTGCCGCGGCAACAGAAGCGCCCGGGGACGAGGCAGAAGGACTTGACCCGGCTGTTGCATTACTGGTGCAACCGGTCAGGGTGAGCGCCGCTGCGGTCACTCCGGCTGCCGCGTAGCGTTGGAAGTACTTCATGGATGTCTCTCCTAGTCGAGGCCGGGTCCGCCCTGGTCGGCCTTGTGTTTGATGGTGTGGCGTTGGTGTTCGAGTTGCTGCTCACCCTCGTCCTCGGCGGCGTAGAGCCTGGAGTTGCTGATTTTGAGTTCGAGCATGAGGGCGTCGAGCTTCACGTGCAGGGCGGCAGAATCACGGTTTTGGGTGTTCTGGATGATGAAGACCATCAGGAACGTGATGATGGTCGTTCCTGTGTTGATGACCAGTTGCCATGTATTCGAATAGCCCAGGAACGGGCCGCTGATCGCCCAGAGGAGGAGGACGCAGACAGCGGCCATAAACACCCAAGCGTGGCCCATGGTCTTGGAGGCTTTGCTGGTGAAACGGGTAAAGACGTCCGGTTTCTTGTTGCTCATGGTGATGATCCTGTCGTTCGTGACCTGTGGAGCGCCCCGGTCCGGAGCTATTGATGTGGCTCTCTTGGTTGTTCATTACGTGTGGAGGGGGCGTTTCGAAGTTGGCGGTGAAAAAAGTCATAGGTCCGTTGCCAGGCGTCGGCGGCAGCGTCCTGCTGTTGACCCGTCACGGGCGCGCGTAGGGCTTGGGGCAGCCAGCGCGGACCGCTGGACTGTCCGGTGAGGAGACCTCTGCCTGCCTGCGGGTAGACCTTGACGTCGTGGTCGATGAGCTTTTGGTCCAGTGCTTTCACCAACCGCCCACAGCTTCCTGCCGTGGACCGTTGGCGGGCACCATAGCTGGCTATCAACGGGCAGGCGCCTTCGAGGAGAACATTGAGCCTTTTGGGAAGCTTCGCACAATTTACTGAAACGGCGTCGAAGCCCTTGGACGCGCTGGCGAGTGCCAGTACTCCTGAGGCGCCGCTTCCCAGCAAGGCCACCGCCCCGTCGCAATCCGCCCGTTCCACCAGGTATGCGCGGGCGGCGGCGATGTCCTGGACGAGCCGGTCCCGCCGACCCGGGAAAGGTGACGGTGGAACGGGTCTGCGGGTGCTGGTGAACAGGTCGGGCATCAGGGCAAGGTATCCGCGGGCGGCGAAACGGCTAAGCTGGCTCCGCATGAACTCATCGGTGACGGCGCTTTCCGGGAGGATCACGACGGCGGGCCAGGGACCGGTTCCGGTTGGAGTGGCCAGGACTGCGGGCAGGCTTCGCTGTCTGCCTGATACCGGACTGTCCACCATGACGTTGCCGATGCCGCCGCCGCTTCCGGCGCCCGGGCCCTCGCCGGACCCCGCGGTCGCCCGGGAATGCTCCAGGCGGCGCTTCGCCTCGGCCAGGACTTCGCTGCTGATAACGTAGACGCTGCCCAGAGATATGTCCCGGGCGACGGCGTTCAGCCAGGCACCGGGAGGACGCCGCAGATGCCGGCGTTCAAGGGCGGCCCGGAGCATGGCGGTAATTTCGTCTGAGGTTTCCTCGCCTTGTACCTGTTCAGCGACGTCCAGTATGGCCAGTTGACGACGGACCTTCCGCTCGTAACCGGTGTTTGCCGTATCCATGGTCTCCTCCTTGCCGGACGTGGCGGGCATCGGTTGCCTAGCCGATCCGGTATTTTTCGATGTCTGTGCTACGAAGGGCGAGCCCGTTGCCGGGGGAGTGGGCATCGGGGACGATTGCCCCGCCCGTCGGGTCCAAAGTCCCATCGAAGAACATGCCTTCGATCCGGACGTGGTCATGGAACCACTCCAGATGGCGGAAGTTCTCCGTCGCAGCGGCAACGTGCACACTTAGGTGCGGTGCACAGTGGCCGGATACCTGGAGCCCATGGGCGGCCACCAGAGCCGCTATGCGCAGCCATTGGGTGATGCCGCCGCACCGTGAGACATCCACTTGGACGCAATCCAGGGCCTCCGCCTGGCACATCCGCTGGAAATAGAACAGGTCAGTGCCGTATTCCCCCGCGGCAACATCGGCGCTGATTGCCTCCCTGACAGTGCGCAGACCATCCAGGTGCTCTGAAGAGACCGGCTCTTCGAACCACGTCACCCGGGATTCCCTGGCCGCTTCAAACACCCTGATGGCCTGTTTAGCCGTGTAGGCGCCATTGGCGTCGACAAACAGCTCCGTTTCCTCGCCGATGACAGTCCGGGCCTGGTGGATGCGTTCCAGGTCCCGGGACACGTCCGTTCCGCGGTCCTGCCCGATTTTGATTTTGACCCGTGGGATGTGTTGGCCGTGCACCCACCCGGACAGCTGGTCCTCCAGCTGCTGATGGGAATAGGTAGTGAAGCCGCCGCTGCCGTAGACCTCGACTTTGTCCCGGACCGCTCCCAACAGCCGGTACAGGGGAAGGCCAAGCAGGCGTGCCTTCAGATCCCACAGGGCACAGTCCACCGCGGAGATCGCGTAGCCGGCCAGTCCCACCCGACCGGTGTTGCGCACAGCGTGTAGCATCGCCAGCGCACTGCCTGCAGTGTCCCAGGCTGAGCGTCCGGAAAGCACTGGCTCGAGCGATCCGGTGATCAGCTGCGCGCAGGACGCAGGTGCATACGTCCAGCCGAGCCCTTCGCAGTCCCCGGCACGGGCCCGGACGACCACCAGGGTGGTGGCGTCCCAGGCGAAGGTGCCGTCTGCCTCTGGGGCATCGGTGGGAATGGTGTAGGTGCTGACTTCCAAACCGGCCAGGGCTGGATCGGATCTGGTTCCCGTGGCGGACATGGTCAGCCTTCCTTGTGCGGGAGAAATTCCTGCAGCTTGGTTTTGACTCCCTCCGTAATGATGCCCCAGGCATCCGGGTCGCCCTTGAGCATGGCTTCGGCGGACTTCTTGGCCTGTTCGAAGGTGGCGTGGGGGGGGATCGGAGGCACATCGGCGTTGGTGTGGAAGTCCAGCACGGTGGGCCGGTCTGCGGCCAGGGCGCTGGACCAGGCGCCCGCTACGTCCTCAGGGCGTGTGACCGTGAGCCCCTGTAGACCCAGGCTGCGGGCAAACGCCGCGTAATCGACATCGGGCAGGCTTTGGGATTCGGTGAAGACCGGGCTGCCCGCCATAGCGCGCAGCTCCCAGGTCACCTGGTTCAGGTCGTTGTTGTGCAGGACGGCCACGATCAGGCGCGGATCCGACCATTCCTGCCAGTAGCGTTTGATGGTGATCAGTTCGGCCATGCCGTTCATCTGCATGGCACCGTCACCTACGAACGCGATGGCGGGCCTGTCCGGGTGGCCGAATTTGGCGCCGATGGCGTACGGAACCCCGGGGCCCATGGTGGCCAGATTGCCGGAAAGTGAACCCCGCATGTTCCCGCGGAATTTCAGCTGTCGGGCGTACCAGTCGGCCGAGGACCCCGAGTCCGCCGACACCATGGCGTTTTCGGGCAGTACCGGTGAGAGCTCGTGGAACAGGCGCTGCGGGTTGACGGGATCGGCACTGACCATGGCTTCCATCTTCATGGTTTTCCACCACCGGACGACTTTGGATTCGATCTGCTTCCGCCACGTGCGGTCCTCTTTGCGTTGGAGCAGCGGGATCAGCGCCCGCAGGGTCGTCGCTGCGTCCCCGACAATGTTGAGCTCGTAGTTGTAGCGCATTCCGATCATTTTCGGATCCACGTCGATCTGCACGGCACGCGCCTGACCCGGTTCAGGCATAAATTGGGTGTACGGGAAGCTCGAGCCGACGGTCAGGAGTGTGTCGCACTCCATCATCATTTCGTAGCTGGGCCGGGTTCCCAGCAGACCGATGGAACCGGTAACGTAAGAAAGCTCGTCCGAGAGAGCGTCCTTGCCGAGTAGGGCTTTAGCGACGCCGGCGCCCAACAGTTCGGCCACCTGCTCCACTTCGTCCTTGGCCCCCCGCGCGCCCTGTCCGATGAGCATGGCCACCTTCTGTCCGGCGTTGAGCAGGTCAGCGGCCTGGCGGACGGCCGCATCGTCGGGGGAGACGGTGGGCCACTGCACGCCGATACTGGAGGGCACCATTTTGAAGGCATGCGTCGGGGGCGCGTATTCGAGCTCCTGCACGTCGGAGGGAATGATGATGGCAGTCACCGTCTGGTTGGCGGTGGCGATGCGGATGGCCCTGTCGATGACGTTGGGCAGCTGCTGGGGGACGGTGACCATCTGCAGGTAGTCGCTCGCGACGTCCTTGAACAGTGTCATCAGGTCCACTTCCTGCTGGTAGGACCCTCCCATGGCGCTTTGGGCTGTTTGCCCCACGATGGCCACGACCGGTACGTGGTCCATTTTGGCGTCGTAGAGGCCGTTGAGCAGATGGATGGCACCCGGGCCGGAGGTCGCCATGCAGACGGCAGTCCGGCCGGTGAATTTCGCGTAGCCCACGGCCTCGAACGCTGCCATCTCCTCGTGGCGGGCCTGGATGAATTGTGGCTTGTTGTCCGCCCGGCCAAAGGCGGAAATGATGCCGTTGATGCCATCTCCGGGGAAGGCAAAGATCTTCTCCACGTCCCATTCGCGAAGCCGGCTCAGCAGGTAATCGGCGATCAGTTCTTTTGCCATTGTTCGTTCCTCTGTTCGCTCTTGGCCGTGTAACCGGCCGGTGTTGGTTCAGGTCGTTTTATGGGCACCGCTCCGGGCGCCGGCGATCAGCCGGTCCGCCGCCCGGGCAGCGACGGCCATGATGGTCAGTGCCGGGTTGGCGCTGCCCTGGGTGGGCAACACGCTGCCGTCAGTGATGTAGAGGTTGGGTACCGCGAAGCTGCGGCAGTCCGCGTCCACCACGCCGTGCCGCTCATCCGCCGCCATCCGCGCACCACCCACCAGGTGGGCGTAGCGCTTGATGGT
>Ga0308169_10004943_pt1 | contig 12262 bp, 12 predicted proteins | sample PhyBR1_2_FD_202139 | JGI IMG/M metagenome (GOLD analysis project Ga0308169, IMG submission 202139) | Phyllosphere microbial communities from UC Gill Tract Community Farm, Albany, California, United States - DLSLSB.R1 | ecosystem: Host-associated > Plants > Phyllosphere > Unclassified | place...
CGCGGGCCAGGAGCCCGTATTCCACCATGGTGCGGCCGTCCGCCGCAGTGCCGGTCCGTACCCACACGCGACGGCGGTTGACATAGAGCGAGAGGATCAGGCCGGCCACTGCGAGGAGCGCGAAGACCAGGGCGTAGACCTGGCCCGGGTTGTGGTGGATGTCCACGCCGATGTAGCGCTTCACGCCGTCAAAGCTGATGGTGCCCTTGCCGTCTGGCAGGGTGGCTGTGGAGCCCGGCGCCAGGGTGATGCCGCCTGCGGCCAGGTTCCGCGCGTTCAGCGGCGTCAGGTTCCTGACGTCGAGTTCGAAGACGTTCTGCGGGGCACCGCTGTTCAGGCCCAAGTCGCCGTAGTAGGAGTTCAGGGTCAGCTGCGGGTTGAACAGCTCGGGATCGGCGCTGAACGAAACGTTCTTGTCCGTGACGAACGCGGTGGGGAGGAAGAAGCCCACGAAGCCCAGCTGGTCCGGTTTCGCATCCGGGACCTTGATGACCACCGAGGAGTAGTAGTTGTCACCCTGCAGCTTGGCTACAACGGGCCCCTGCATGGCGATGTTGCCGTTGCCGTCACGGACGGTGACCACGGGGGCGTAGCCGTTGCCCGTGAGGTAGATGCTGGTGCCGCCCAGGTTCACGGGGTCGTTGACCTTCAGGAGCTCCTGCTTGGCCGGGGCGTCCGGGTTTTCCTTGGTGGTCACGGTGGCGGCGAAGTCGATGGGCTGGCCGAACTTGCCCTTGGATTCCCGGTCGAAGGTGATGTTGAACTTGTCCAGCTGGAGCGAGTACGGCTGGAGCTGGCTGGGCTGGAAGTTGGTGCCCGGGTTGAACTGGTCGTAGCCCACCAGGGTGTTCACGAACGTGTCGCCTTCCACCAGGATGCGCTGGCCGCTGTACCCGAACAGGCCGCCGGCGGCCACGGATACCAGCACGCCGATGAGCGAGGTGTGGAAAACCAGGTTTCCCACTTCCTTCATGAAACCGCGCTCGGCACCCAGGGACGGAAGGGCGCCGTCGGCATCCCTGACCTCTACCCGGTAGCCGCGCTTGCGGAGCAGCCCGGCGGCACTGTTGATGGCGTCCGACGCCGGGATCCCGGCGTCGGCGGGAACCACCAGGGTGCCGTATTCGGGGAGCCGGGACAGGCGCTGCGGGGTACGCGGCGGCTGGGAGCGCATGGCTTTGTAGTGGGCGATGGCGCGCGGCACCACGCAGCCGATCAGCGAGATGAACAGCAGGAGGTAGATCGCCGAGAACCATGCCGAGGAGTAGACGTCGTAGAGCTGCAGCGAGTCCAGCAGCTTGCCGTAGTCCTGGTGGTCCTTAATGTATTGGGTCACATTGGCCGGGTTGGCGGGCCGCTGCGGGAACAGCGAGCCGGGTACGGCCGCGACGGCGAGGAGCAGCAGCAGGAACAATGCCGTCCGCATGCTGGTCAGCTGGGTCCAGGCCCACCGCAGCATGCCCTTCGGACCCAGGGCCGGAAGGGCAGCCTCTGCCTTGGCCCCTGCGACAGGGGTGGATTGCTTCTTCTTTACGTTCACACGCTCGCTCATCAGATCGGCAACTTCACGTCGGTTTGGAACCAGTACTGCAGCCCGGTTACCCAGGCCCCCCAGACGCCGGTGGCCATCAGCAGGCCCAGCACCACCAGGATGCCGCCGCCGGTCCGCTGGATGGCAAGGCGGTGCTTGCGGAAGAACGCCATGACGCCCATTCCGCGGCGCACGGCCAGCGCGATCAGCAGGAACGGGATGCCCAGCCCCAGGCTGTAGACGAACGCCAGGAAGGCGCCCTTGGCGGCGGAAGATCCGCCGGAGAGGCTGAGCAGCTGCACGGCGGAGTAGGTGGGACCGATGCAGGGGGCCCAGCCCAGCCCGAAGGTGAGGCCCAACAGGGGCGCACCCCAGAGCCCGGCGGGCGGTTTGGCATGGATTTTCGCGTCCCGCTGGAGCCAGCTGAAGCCGCCCATGAACACAATGCCCATGATGATCACCAGGATGCCCAGGAGTTGGGTGATCCAGGCGTTCCGGCTGCCGCTGATCAGGGTGCCCAGCTGCCCGAAGGCGCCGCCCAGCAGGACGAAGATCACCGAGAATCCCAGGACGAACAAACCGATGCCTGCCAGCATCCGGCCGCGCTTTTGCTTCTGCAGGTCAACGCCGCTCAAGCCCGTGACGTATCCGAGGTAGCCCGGAACGAGCGGCAGCACGCAGGGCGAAAGGAAGGACACCAGGCCGGCGAGCAGTGCCACCGGGATGGCCAGGAGGAGCGAGCCGCTGAGGATGGCTTCGGCGAAGGGACTGTTCACGGTGCCTGGCCTGCCCCTACTCCGCCACGGCGGCGGTGATGAGGGCCTTCAAGGTGCCCTTCTCGATCTCGCCCAGGACCCGGGACGCCACCCGGCCCTGCTTGTCCAGGACCAGGGTGGTGGGGACCGCCCCGGGCGGGACCAGGCCGGATACGGACAGCAGGACGCTGCCGTCCTTGTCATCGAAACTTGGGTACGTCAGGTTGAAGGTCTTCTCGAACGCCTCGGCGGTGGGTTTCTCGTCGCGGAGGTTGACGCCGAAGAACTGCACGCCCTGGTCCTTGAACTCCTGGTGGAGTTCTTCGAGGATGGGCGCCTCCACCCGGCACGGGGCACAGGCGGCGAACCAGAAGTTGAGGATGCTTACCTTGCCCTGGAAGTCTGCGGGGGTCACCTTGGCGCCGCTGAAGAGCGCCCCTTGGATTTGGACGGCCTCCTTGCGGTCGCCGGCGGCGAACTCGGTGACCGAACCGTCGCCTGCCACGTAGTTCTTGTTGTCTCCGGCCTTTGCCTGCTTGGCCAGGGCGTCTTCCTGGGCGCAGCCGGACAGGCCAAGGGTCAGTGCGCCCAAGGCCAGGCCGCTCACGAGCATGCTGCGGCGCGAGGGGAGGAAATCGTTGGTCACAGCTAGGCTCCAGGGGTGCTGGCGGCACCGGGAAGAAGGGACGCGGCGGGTTCGCTGTAGTCGACCCGCACCAGCGAGCCGTCGGCATCGAACACCAGGGACGTGACGGAGGTCAGCGTGCACTCGCGTTTGCGGGGGTCGTGCCACAGGGGCCGGCCTTCGGCGCTGAGCCGTGCGGCCCAGATGGGCAGCTGGTGGCTGACGAGAATGGCTTCGGGTCCCTCGGCGCCGAAGTCGCCGGCGGCCAGTTCGATGGCCCGGAGCCGGGCGTCCTGCGCTGCCGCAGCTATGCGGGCGGCCTGCTGCCTGTAGGGCTCGCCCCAGGACGGGCGCAGCGGATTGACCAGCCGGGGCCAGTGCTTGGGCCGGCGCAGCTCTGCCTTGGTGACCTTCATGCCTTCGAAGTAGTTTTCCGCCTCGATGATCCGGGGCTCGGTATGGATCTGCAGGTGCAGGGCTTCCGACATCGGCCGGGCGGTTTCCTGCGCGCGCTCAAGCGGCGAGGCGGCCAGGTACGTGATGCGGGCGCCCCGTTCGGCACGCTGCCGGAAGTGCTCGGCGAGGGTGCGGGCCATCTCCTGCCCCAGTTCGGAGAGGTGGAATTCGGGGAGCCGTCCGTACAGAACGCCGTCGGGATTATGGACCTCGCCGTGGCGGAGCAGATGGACAGTGGCTTGGGGCATGTTTACCAGTTTCTCAAAGATGGCGTGCGATCCGAAATCTTCTACGAACAGTAGAACTTAAGTTTCTGAAGAAATGTTCCGAACGCGGGAACAAAACATGCAAACGCATGTTTATACTGGATGCAGCAAGTTAGTTGAGGCTTCAACCGATGAAGGTTCAACCGCAGGACCACAACAGGTATTACGAACAAGGAGCATCATCATGGCACTTCCCGCAGACGTCACCACCGGCACCTGGACCTTGGACAACTCCCACAGCGAGATCGGCTTCACCGTCCGTCACGCCGGCATCAGCAAGGTCCGCGGCCAGTTCACCGAAGCCGCCGCAACGCTTGACCTCGTCGAGGATGTTGCTGATTTGAAGATCAACGCCACCATCAAGACCGCCAGCTTCGACTCCGGCGACGCCAACCGCGACGGCCACGTCAAGGGCGAGGACTTCTTCGACGTGGAGAAGTTCCCGGAGATCTCCTTTGTCTCCAACGGCCTGGTGGCCAAGGGCAACAGCTACGAGCTCACCGGTGACCTCACCATCAAGGGTGTCACCCGCCCGGTGACCCTGGAGACCGAGTTCAACGGCGTGGCCGTTGATCCGTTCGGCAACACCCGCGCAGGCGTCTCCGCCGAGACCACCATCAGCCGCAAGGACTTCGGCCTGACCTGGAACGCTGTCCTGGAGACCGGCGGCGTGCTGGTCAGCGACAAGGTTGCCATCAACCTGGAGCTCGCCTTCATCGCTCCCGCAGCCTGATTCCGCTCCGGCCCACCCCGGCAGCAGGCATTTCCGCCTGGTGCCGGGGTGCCGCATTTAACGCCCCTGGCGGCGTGAAGGGCCCCGCCGGATCCCGCACAACCCGGCCCGCCGGGGGTACGGTGGACTTAAGCCATGCTGGGGGCGGCACAGGACCGATTCCCGGCAGCCCGCCCGGATCCCGACCTGCAGAAGGAACGCCCATGAGTACTCCTCCCGTCCCGCCTCCCGCGCCCCACGATCCGCCATCCGGAGACGACCAGCCGGGCAACGGCCAGCCGGGCGAGCAGTCCGGCGCCCAGCAGCCCCGCTATGGACAGAATGCCCCGCAGTACGGGCAGAACGCTCCGCAGTACGGCCAAAACGCACCGCAGCAGGGTTCGCAGCCACCGGCAGCACCGCAGTACGGCCAAAACGCTCCGCAGTACGGCCAGAACACTCCCCAGTATGGGCAGAATGCCCCGCAGGCCCCCGGCTACGGGCAGCAGCCTTACCAGCAGGCTCCCGGCTACGGGCAGCAGCAGCCCTATGGCCAGCAGCCGTACGGCCAGTCCCCCTACGGGCAGTACCCGTCGGAGCAGCCGCAGCCGGCGGCAAGCACCGGTATTCCGCAACTGGTAAACGTTTCCTTCTGGATGCTGATCGCGGCTGCCGTGATCTTTGTCATCTCCCTGCTCACCGGGCTCACCCAACTGGATGATCCCGCGTTCCGGCAGGCCTTTGACCAGCAGGTCAAGGCAAGCAACGCTGGCATCACGTACGACGACATCAAGGGCGTCGTCGCCGGAACCCTGGTGGTCTTCGCCATTATCGGGGCTGCCCTCTACCTGCTGGTGGCCTTCTTCGTCCGGAAGGGCAAGAACTGGGCCCGCATCCTGGGAACCGTCTTTGCGGCCTTGTCGGTGCTGGGCCTGTTCGGGATTCCGTCGTTCGCTACGGTCGGAACCGTCCTGGGCATCGTGGCCATCGTGCTGCTGTACCTTCCCGCGGCTGCCCCGTACTTCCGGAAACAGCAGCCCGGCAACCCTTACGCCGGCGGGTTCGGAAACCCTTACGGCCGGTAGCGGCCGGCCGCACCACGGCAAACGGCCCGGGATGATTCGCATCATCCCGGGCCGTTTGCCGTTAAGGGGTGGTACCTAGGCGGTCTGGCCTGGAGCCTGTGCCCGCTGGGCGTGGTAGGCAAGGATCTGGAGTTCGGTGGCCATGTCCACCTTGCGGAGGTTCACACCTTCCGGGACCTGCAGCATCACAGGCGCAAAGCTCAGTACGCTGTGAACGCCGGCGGCCACCACGCGGTCGCAGATGCCTTGAGCCACCGCCGCCGGGAGCGCCAGCACCACCATGTTGGCCCCGGTGCGGTGCAGGACGGTTTCAAGATCCGCCACGTCACTGACCCGCAGCCAGCCCACCTCGTTGCCCACCACCATCTGGTCGGCATCGAAGATTGCGACGACGTCGAACCCGCGGGATTCGAAGCCGCCGTACCGGGCCAGGGCCTTACCCAGGTTTCCGGCGCCGACGATCGCCACCTTCCAGTCGTGCGTGAGGCCCAGGGCCGCTGCGATGTGGCGGCTGAGGTACTGCACTTCGTAGCCCACTCCCCTGGTGCCGTAGGACCCGACATGGGACAGGTCCTTGCGCAGGGTTGAGGAACTGACGCCGGAGGCCTCCGCCAGTGATTCGGAGGAGACCCGCTCCACTCCCTCTCCCAGCAAGGTGTTCAGGGCACGGAGGTACAGCGTCAGCCGGGCCACCGCCGCGGGCGGGATCTGTTTGGCGGGCGTCCCGGTGGCGCCCGGAAGGTCCGGGACAGGCTGGGACGTTGGTTCCAAGGACGTCATTGGCCTCCCCCTACCGGGCCATGGCGCGCTGCAACACGCGTTCCAGCCGGGATTCGTCAATCTTCCAAAAGTCGCGCTGCACCCCGTCCACCAGGACCACCGGGATTTCCTCGGCATAGCGTTCGCGCAGGTCGGGCTGGTTGTCCACCGACTCTTCGCTCCAGGTAAGGCCCAACGAGGCAGTGACCCGGCCGACGGCGTCGCGCGCCTCTTCGCAAAGGTGGCAGTCAGCTTTGGTGACCAGGACGACGCGGGGGGTAGCCATGGCTTAACGGTATCGCCGTTCGCGCCGTGCGGGTGACGCCGACGGCGGCCAGCGGGTGGATTGACTAGACTCAAGTCCATGCCCGAGGAGAAATACGTCGCCGTCGTCACGCGGCCGGTTGCTGCGCCGCAGCCCGGTGAGGCGGCGTTTTTCGACGTGGACAACACCTTGATGCGCGGGGCCAGCCTTTTCCACGTGGCGAGGAAGATGCACCAGCGGGGAGCATTCACCCTGAGGCAGGCGGCCGGCATGGCCTGGAAACAGTTCAAGTTCGTGGCCCGCGGTGAAAACATGGATGATGTCCACGCCGTCCGGGACTCGGCCCTGAACCTGGCAGTGGGCATCAGCGTCGACGACATCAAGGCTCTGGGCGAAGAGGTCTATGACGAGATGATCGCCTCGCGGATCTGGCCGGGCGCCAAGGCGCTGGCCGAGCAGCATCTCCGCGTAGGCCGCCGGGTCTGGCTGGTTACGGCCACGCCCATCGAAGTTGCCACCGTCATCTCCACCCGCCTTGGCCTGACGGGCGCCCTCGGGACGGTAGGGGAGGTTTCCGACGGGATGTACACCGGCCGGCTGGTGGGCGATATCCTGCACGGCTCGGCCAAAGCCGTGGCTGTCCAGGCCATCGCCGACGAGGAGGACCTGGACCTGAAGCGCTGCTGGGCGTACAGCGACTCCTACAACGACGTTCCGCTGCTGTCATTGGTGGGCCACCCGGTGGCGATCAACCCCGACGCGAAGCTCCGCCGGCACGCCCGCGACCGCAACTGGCCGGTCTACGATTTCCGCGCCGGCCGGCGCGCCGCCACTTTCGGACTCAAAGTGGCAACCTTCGGCGGCGCCATCTACGGGCTGTGGAAGGGTTTCGCCCGGATCCGCGGCCCGCGCGCCTAGCTTCCCAGGATCGGTACGTCCCACCGCACCATCCACTCCTGCGCACGAAAAAACGCCCGCCGCCTTTGCAGGCGACGGGCGTTCTCCACGCTGTTCGAAGTATTGCTACTTCTTGTTGCGGCGCTGGTGACGGGTCTTGCGAAGCAGCTTGCGGTGCTTCTTCTTGGCCATACGCTTGCGACGCTTCTTGATAACTGAACCCACGAAAGTTCCTTACAAACTAGATGCAGTACCTGTCTGATGGAAATGGTCCGTGGACAGAGCTACGAACTGAACAACTGACAGATTCTTACAATGACGTAAAACGTTCCTTAACAGGGTACCGCCTATCGGGGGCGGCTTGGGACAAGCTGACTTAGGCTGTCTCGGTGTGACCGTCCACCACAGCACCCTTGAGGTACTGCTCCACGGCATTCTCAGGTACCCGGTAGGAGCGGCCGAACCGCACTGCCGGCATTTCGCCGGAGTGGACCAGCCGGTAAACAGTCATTTTGGAGACGCGCATGACCTCGGCTACTTCAGCCACGGTCAGGAACTTCGCGTTGGAGAAGTTCTGTTCTGCCGACATTTCCCTATTTTCCTTTGCTGACGGATGGACAACATGACCCCAGGTACGTGCCAATGCGGTGTTCCGATGCTGAGCCATCCACCAATCACCTAAAAAGATACTCTAGATGTTGATGTGGCAGATGTGAAAGTAGGTAAAGGCACTATTTCGCCTGCCGGCGCTTCCGTGCCGAGGCCGCGAGCTGCTCCAGCACTGAGGCGGAAACGTCCCAGTCCATGCAGGCGTCGGTGACGCTCTGGCCGTACACCAGTGCGGAGCGGCCGGCCGCATGCTCCTCAACGTCCAGGTTTTGCGCACCGCCCACCAGGAAGCTCTCCAACATGACCCCGGCGATGGCCTGCGCAGCGGCGCCACCGTCTTCCAGCTGGGCACCGATCTCCAGCGCCACCTCGGCCTGGCGGTGGTGGCTCTTGCCGCTGTTGGCATGGCTGGCGTCAACCACCAGGCGCGGGTTCAGGCCCTTACCGGCCAGCTCCCCGGACGCCTGTTCGACGTCGGCGGCTGAGTAGTTGGGGCCCTTGCGTCCGCCACGGAGGATCACGTGGGTGTCCGGGTTCCCGGCCGTTGCCACCAGCGCAGCCCGGCCGTCGCCGTCGATCCCCAGGAAGGCCTGGGCCGCCGCCGCGGCGCCGCACGCGTCGACCGCCACCTGCAGGCCGCCGTCGGTCCCGTTCTTGAAGCCGATGGGCATGGAGAGGCCGGAGGCCAGCTGCCGGTGGATCTGGCTTTCGGTGGTGCGGGCACCGATGGCACCCCAGGAGATCAGGTCGGCCATGTACTGGGGGCTGATCGGTTCCAGGAATTCCGTGGCGGTGGGCAGTCCCAGCGCGGTCACCTGCTGCAGGAACTGCCTGGCGGTTCGCAGGCCGGTCACCATGTCGTGGCTGCCGTCCAGCCGCGGATCGTTGATCAGGCCCTTCCAGCCCACAGTGGTGCGGGGCTTTTCGAAGTAGGTCCGCATGACCACCAGCAGGTCTTCCTTGTGCTTCTCCGCCTGGCTGACCAGCCGGCGGGCGTATTCCAGACCGGCCTTGGGATCGTGGATGGAGCAGGGCCCCACGATGACCAGCAGCCGGTCATCCACGCCGTCCATGATGGCGCGGACCTGGTCGCGGCCGCGTTCGACGACGTCAGCCGCCCGGGCGTCCAGGGGCAGCTCGGCGAGGAGTTCGGAAGGGGTGGGCAGCGCGGTGAATTCGCTGACGCGCAAGTTTGAGGTGGATGTGCTGCCGGCGTTGGGGGCTGCTGCTGTTGCGGTGCTCATGTTCGGGTCCTGTTCCAGATGGGAAGCGGGCCCGGATTTCAGAACCCGCCGGAGAAACGGCGAAGGGCAGAGAATAATCTCTGCCCTGTTGGCTCTGAAGGAATGCTGGATGCGTGTCAGTTAGACGCGGGCCCCTCCAGAGCCAACGAAAAATACGCATACCAACGGTTAGTCATGGCAAAGACCATAAGCCCGGCCGGCCGCCGCAGCAAAATCAGCGTCCGTCACATTCCGTCGCCTGCCTACCCCAGGAGCTTGCGCAGGTATTGCAGCTGCCGGATCCAGTGGTGTTCCTGGCCGCCTTCATGGTTGTTGAACCGGTACACCTCGATCTCCTTGGTGGCCCCGGTGGAAGATGCCCCCGATGCCCCGGACCCGTAGGCGTTGAAGCTGGCGAAGACCGTGGACGGCGGGCAGATATCGTCCATCTGCGCCACCGAGTACAGCGCCGGCGCAGTGGCGTACCGGGCCAGGTTGACGCCGTCGAAATAGTTCAGGACGTCGAGTGCGGGCTGGTACCGGTCCCGGTGGCGCGCCAGGAACTGGGCGATCTCCGGGTAGGGGCCCCGCGGGGTGATGTCGATGGCGCGGGGGAAGTCCTGCAGGAAGGGGACGTCGGGCAGCGCGGCGATGACGCCGTCGAGCCGCCCGGCGGTGAGGCCGGCCGTGGCCACCACGATGCCGCCGCCCTGGCTGACGCCGGCGAGCACCACTTTGGCGGGGTCGACGCCGGGATGTGACTGGGCTGCCTCCACGGCGCGGAAGGCGTCCACGTAGACGCGGCGGTAGTAGTAGTCCTCGCGGCTTGCGAGGCCCCTGGTCATCAGGCCCGCGTGGGCCACGTCCCCGGCGGAGGGGTGCGGGTCCGGAGTGTCGCCGACCAGGCCGCCGTAGCCCTGGCCCCGGGTGTCCATAATGAAGTGCGCATAGCCCGCCTGGGCCCAGCGGGTGTCCTGGTTGACCAGGCCGCGGCCGCCGGAATAGCCCACATAGTTGACCACCACGGGCAGTCTGGCGCCGTCCTCGCGGGCGGCGGGCAGGTGCAGCCAGCCCTTGACCGGCGCCCCGCCGAAGCCGGAAAACGTGACGTCGAAGGTGTCGATCACCGTCAGGTGGTTCTCCACCGGTTCGAAGGCTGCATTCAGGGGGAAGGCCCTGGCTTCTTCGAGGGTGGCGTCCCAAAACGCCCCCAGGTCCTCCGGCGGCGTGACGTCTGAAGAGTAGCTGCGCAGTTGGGCCAGGGGGAGGTCGAAGAGGGGCATCGTTGTCCGTTCTGTCAGGGGCGGTTGGCGGCCTGGTTGCAGCCTACTTCACGCGGCGGAAAGTGCGATTTGCATGGGTTCAATTCCTGGAGGCCTTCACGGGCAGGTCCGAGGGTTCGTAGCGGCGAAGGCTGCCCGCGGCCCCAATGAAGCCGCGCAGCTGCCGCAGCCCGCCGGTTGCCGCCCCGGCTGCCCGGGCCTGGACCAGGACATTGCCCAGGGCGGTTGCTTCCACCGGGCCGGCGATGACGGGGCGTCCGGTGGCGTCGGCGGTGAGCTGGCAGAGCAGGGCGTTCTGCGAACCGCCGCCCACCACGTGCACCACGTCCACCGCACGGCCGGCAAGGCGTTCTGCGGCGGTGAGGGTCCGGGCGTAGCCGGCGGCGAGGCTGTCCATGATGCACCGTGTGATGGCCGCGGGATCGTCGGGCAGGACCTCGCCGGTGCGCCGTGCTGCCGCCCGGATGCGCTCGGGCATGTCGTCGGGGGCGATGAAGTAGGGGTCGTCGGGGTTCACTTGCGGACCACCCGGGGGAAGCGCCGCAGCGGCCTCGAGCAGCGCGGTCAGTTCCGGGCGGAAACCCTCACCGGCCCAGGTGCGCTGGCATTCGCTGAGCAGCCAGAGCCCACCCATGTTGCGCAGGTACCGGATGGTGCCGTCCACGCCGCGTTCGTTGGTGAAGTTGGCTTCGCGGCTGGCCTCGGTGAGGACCGGGTGCGTGAGCTCCAGTCCCACCAGTGACCACGTGCCGGAGGAGATGTAGGCGAAGTTCTCCTTGTTTGCGGGGACAGCGGCGACGGCGGAGGCAGTGTCGTGCGAGCCGACGGCCACCACCTTCGTCCCCTGTGGCAGGCCCGCAGCAGCTGCGATCTCCGGCAGCAGCGTGCCGACGGTTTCGCCCGGCTGGATCAGCGGCGGGAACAGGTCCTTCCGCAGGCCCAGGGGAGCAAAGAACTCGGTGGCCCACTCCCCTGCCACGGCGTCGAACAACCCGGTGGTGGAGGCATTGGTGGCTTCGGTCCGGCGGACGCCCGTGAGCAGGAAGGCGATCAGGTCCGGGATCAGCAGTGCCTGCATCCCGTCCAGGTCCTGTTCGGCGGCCAGCTGGTAAATGGTGTTGAACTGCAGGAACTGGAGCCCCGTGGTGGCATAGAGGCGCGCGGGGTCCAGCTTGGCGTGGACCGGGGCCACCGCGGCCCGGCTTCGGTCGTCGCGGTAGCTGAACGGCTGCGCCACCAGGCGGCCGGCCTTGGTGACCAGCCCGTAGTCCACGGCCCAGGTGTCGATCCCAATGCTGGCGATCCTTTCGCCCTGTACGGCGGCCACCGTGGCAGCTGCCTTGAGTCCCGCAAGGACTTCGGCAAACAAGGAGTCGAAGTCCCAGCGGAGGCCGCCGTCGATCTCCACCACGCCGTTGGGAAACCGGTGGACGGTCTCCAGCGACACCCCCGCGCCGGGAGCGACGCGGCCCAGCATGACCCGGCCGGAGGAGGCGCCGATGTCCACGGCCGCAAACACGGCGCCGCCGGCTGTTGAAACGTCCCCGCTCATCGCAGGAAGGCTGCGGCCACTCCGGCGTCCACGGGGATGTGCAGGCCGGTGGTGTGGGACAGTTCATTGCTGGTGAGGACGGCGGCGGCGTTGGCCACGTGCTCGGGCAGGACTTCGCGCTTGAGCAGGGTGCGCTGGGCGTAGTACTCGCCCAGCTTCTCCTCGTCCACGCCGTAGACGGCGGCGCGTTTGGCGCCCCAGCCGCCGGCGAAGATCCCGGAGCCGCGGACCACGCCGTCGGGGT
>Ga0308169_10004944_pt1 | contig 12260 bp, 10 predicted proteins | sample PhyBR1_2_FD_202139 | JGI IMG/M metagenome (GOLD analysis project Ga0308169, IMG submission 202139) | Phyllosphere microbial communities from UC Gill Tract Community Farm, Albany, California, United States - DLSLSB.R1 | ecosystem: Host-associated > Plants > Phyllosphere > Unclassified | place...
TGCCATTAAAATCCTGGGGTCAGAGGGGGAGGCCGACCCGCAGGCTGGGGCCATCAGGCCCCGGTTTTTCCCAGGTTGGCGTCAAATGTTAGCCAGCTTTCACGCATGTCCACTACGCTGCGGGTTTTACGGGCCTCATCGATTTTTATTGCCGTGAGGCCCGCTTCCAGCGCGTCCACTACTGAAACTTTCAGCGGTGTTCCCTGTTTAATATGTTTAACGATCTCTTCAGCCATCAGCGCATCTGCGCCGTAATGGCCATCATACGCATTGCCGCTGTAGGCGGTATCGACCTCTTTCTCGCCGCTGCGCGCGTTGTGTACGCGGAAGTAGTTTCGTACGAAGTCGCCTTCCGCCATGCCGTCGGTGCCCATGACACAGAAACGGCGGAACTCATCCGGCACATTCAGATTGGCGTGGAAGGCCAGCGTCGCGCCGCCTTCGTACTCAATCAGGGCTGTCTGGTAGTCGACAATATCGGCATCGCTGTCGAACACCGCATCGGTGCTCGACCAGCCGCTGGGCTTCACGTGATAAAGTTCTGAGTCAGCGGTGATAGCTCCCTGCGGCGCATGAGCGGGAGTAAAGGATTTCCGGCCACCAAAGCTGGCGACGCGGATCGGGCGCTCCTGCAACAGGCCCTGATAGAGATCGATGTCGTGACAGCATTTTTCCAGAATGTACGGGCCGGCATATTTCTCCAGACGTCGCCAGTCGCGCTGAAAGAATGCGCCGTGATAAGGCTTGATATGTTCTGTCGCCTCAATCGAGGTGATCTCACCCAACTGACCGGCATCGCGTGCCGCCAGCAGATCGTGATAGAGCGGGGAATAGCGCAGCACCAGGCCGACCAGAATGCGCGCCTCGCCATACTGACGCACCAGCTTCGCCATCTCCATGGTCTGCTCTTCATTGATCACCACCGGCTTTTCTGTAAACACGGTGTAACCCGCCGCCAGCGCCTGACCCACATGCTCCAGATGCAGGAAGTTGGGTGAGCCAACCAGCACGACATCCATTCCGCCATGTTCCAGCAGAGCATCGATTGACGCAAAGGCCTGGCCGGGCGCGATACCAAAGCTGTGCAGATTAGGCAGTCCGGCGGGTGCCGGATCGTAATAACCCACTACCGAAAAGGCGTCGTCGGCTTTGCTGAACTCTTTGATCACGTGGGACAGTCGAAAGCCGAGACCGATAATGCCTACTTTCATGTTAAACCCCTGCTCCTGAAATCGCATGATGCATAGCCCGCCTGTGATCGGGCGCGCCTGTTGATAATCTGACCACCAACTTATTACGACAGAAAAACTAATGTCAATAACGCACTGCGCGTTTTGCGAGGGGGTTTTTGTTATCATGATGTAAAATAAGAAGAAAATTCAGATATGATTTTGCTATATTTATTTGTTATTGCGATTTAAGTTTTTTTATCCTATCGTTCGCTCATTATGGCTATAACCCTTAATCAGGGAAGGAAGCGCGTGCAACCACACTATCTTCTGGGCATTGATGGCGGCGGTACACAGTGTCGCGCGCGGTTAACCGACCTGCAGGGTCGCATGCTGGCGGAAGCCACCGGCGGGCCTGCCAACGTCTGGTCAGACTATGACGCGGCGCTGACCTGCGTCGGGCAGCTGATCGACCGGGTAGTGTCACAGGCGGGATTAGCCCCGGAGGCGCTGACGCAAACCGCGCTGGTCGCCGGATTAGCCGGTGCGAATGTCACCTCGGTACAGGCGCGGCTCGCCAGCTGGCAGCCTGCCTGCGCGGCGTTACAGGTGGTCAGCGATGTGGAGATCGCCTGTGCGGGCGCCCATGGCGGCGCACCTGGCGCCGTCTTTATCATCGGCACCGGCAGTCAGGGAGCCGCCTGGGATGGCGAACAGTTTACGCTGCTTGGCGGCTGGGGCTTTGCCTTGTCTGACCAGGGATCGGGCGCTGAGCTGGGCCGTCGTGCGCTGCGGCTGGCACTGCTGGCCCATGAAGCAATTATTACCCAGAGCGCACTTACCCGGCAGCTGATGGCGCAGTTCGACCACAGCCCGGAAACCATGCTGCTCTGGACGCGCTCAGCGACGCCTGCAGACTGGGCCCGCGTGGTGCCACAGATTTTTGCGGCCGCCGACGCGGGCGATGGTCATGCACAGGATCTGCTGCATCAGACCGCAGCCGATATCGGCCTGATGGTCCGCCGTCTGACTGCCCTGAGTAGCGGACCCGTGGCGCTGATGGGGGGACTGGCCACGCCGATTCAGCGCTGGCTGGATGACGATATTCAGGCCCGGCTGGTGACGCCGCAGGGCGATGCCCTGAGCGGAGCGCTGATACTGGCGCAGCAGCTGACGCCTGCCCGATTACCGATCTGAAGCTGGCTGAGCATCCTCAGCCGGATAACCCGAGGAATTTATGACCGCTCCCAACGTAACCGCGCGCATTCTGCGGTTGATTGTTGAAAATGCGCCGATCAGCCAGTCAGACCTGAAAGTTCGTAGCGGACTGAGCATGTCGACCGTGTCGCAGGCGACTAATCGCCTGCTGGCGCAGGAGATCGTGCAGGAGCTGGGGCTGCGTCGCGTGTCGATGGGACGGCCAAAAACGCTGCTTGGACTCAATCCCGATCGCGCCAGCGTGATTGGCATTCAGCTCAATGCGGAACGCAACCTGATCGTCATGACCGATCTCAGCGGCAATCTGCTGGGCGAGCAGCAGATGCCGAAAGGCACGCTGACGCCGCGCCAGCTCGGCGATGCGCTGGCGAAATTCCTGCGCGGCGTTGAGGAGAAGCGGGTGGGCGCCATTGGCCTGGCCCTGTCGGGACTGGTCGATGCCGAAAACGGCTACTGTATCCGCTCCAAAGTGCTCGACTGGGACAACGTCCCGATTGCGCGCCTGCTGGAAGAGCGTTTCTCGCTGCCGGTGTTTATCGAGAATGACGCCAACGCCATGGCAATGGCGGCGCTGGTGTTTGGTCAGCTCGGCAACGCGCAGTCGGCGGTGATCGCCACCTACGGCAAAGGGATCGGGGCGGGCATCATCCTGAATCGTCAGCTCTATCGCGGTCGTCACGGCAAGGCGGGGGAGATTGGCAACGGGCTGGTGGGCGACGGCTCACTGCGTCTGCTGGAAGATGTCGCCTCATCGCGCGCCATTCTGCAACGGCTTGCTGAGCAGGAACCGGTGGAAGGCCTCACATTGCAGGCGCTGGATCAGCGGCCAACGCCCGAGGTGCTGGCGGTGCTGGAAGAGGCAGGACGCGAGCTGGGAATTTCACTGGCGAACCTGTCGGTGGCTTACGATCCGGATGTGGTTTATCTGGCGATGGAGCCGCACATGGCGTCACGCATTCTGCTCGATCACATCACCCAGAGCTTCCAGGCCTACCGGCTTAAACTGACGCCGCACATGACGCCGCTGCAGTTCCTGACTGAATCGAACCGCATGTGGGCGCTGGGCGCGGCGGGTTTTGCCGTCAACCGGCTGCTTGATCTGCTGGCGGCGCAGGCCGATGAAGAGCCGGTCACCTGAGTTATCCCTCGAATAAAAACGGGCGCCGCGGCGCCCGTTTTTGTTTCCGCGCTTCCCTTAGCGCAGGCGCATTCCCTGCTCATCAAACAGCAGGCAGTGCGCGGCAGAAAAGCCCAGTTCAACCTGGGTTCCCAGATCGCGCGTGGTTGCTTCGCGCTCTTCCACCACCAGCATCTCTTCACGCCCGATATCCAGGTAGAGATAGTTGGTGTGGCCCAGCATTTCGCCATAGGCCAGCTCGCCGTGAAAGCGCAATGCCTCCGGCGTCTGCGCGGCAGGCTGGAAATGCTCGGGACGAATTCCCAGCGTCACGGTTTGCCCCTCGCGGCAGTCGGCGGCGATTTTCAGCACCAGCCCCTCAATCTTCAGTTCCGGCACCCGCAGCTGCACTTCACCCTCGCCCGTGGCGCTGATTTCCGCCCGCAGGAAGTTCATTTTTGGCGAGCCGATAAAGCCGGCGACAAACAGGTTATCCGGGTCGTGATAGAGCGTCAGCGGTGCGCCGACCTGCTCAATGCGGCCCTGACGCAGCACGACGATGCGGTCAGCCAGCGTCATCGCCTCCAGCTGATCGTGGGTGACATAAATCATGGTGTTGCCGAGCGAGGCGTGCAGCCGCGCAATCTCAATCCGCATCTGCAAACGCAGCTCGGCATCGAGGTTAGAGAGCGGCTCATCGAACAGGAAGATACGCGGATGACGGATAATTGCCCGGCCAATCGCCACGCGCTGCCGTTGTCCGCCAGAGAGCGCGCGCGGCAGGCGGTCGAGCAGTTCGGTGAGATGCAGGCGGGCGGCCGTCCGGGCAATCGCCTCGTTGATCTCCGCCTTAGACTTCTTCATTACCTCCAGCGGATAGGCCAGGTTGCCGCGCACCGTCATGTTGGGGTAGAGCGCATAAGACTGAAACACCATAGCAATGCCGCGCTCGGTGGCGGGCTGCTGCGTCATGTCCTGCTCCTCAATCAGCAACTGACCGCTGCTGATCTCCTCCAGCCCGGCGATCATCCGCAGCAGCGTCGATTTGCCGCAGCCGGATGGCCCGACAAACACCACAAATTCGCCGCTGTTGATCGTCAGATCGATGCCATGAATGACATTAACGTGTTCATAAGACTTCTTCACATTCTGCAAGCGCAGGCTGGTCATCGGCTACCTCACTCAGAGTAACTGGCCCATGTAGATGGCATTGCTGCGCAGGATTGGGGTGAACCCCATGCGCTGATAAAAGGCGCAGACCTGCTCATTCTGCAGGCTGACGCCAAGATGGACACCGCTGACACCGGCAGTGCGCAGTGCCGCCAGTTCATGCTCAATCATCCGGCGACCCCAGCCGCCTTTCTGTGCCGCCGGCAGCAGGTTGATATGCAGATGAGCGGGCCACTGCGTCACCAGCGTGTCAGCGGCCTGGTCGGGATGGCGTATTGAGTCGAGCACTTTGCTGTCGAGCGGCGCGCTGGCGCTGCGATCACGATATTTCTCCTGCAGCTGCGGCCACCATTCGGCCTGTAGCTGCGCTTCAAACGCGCGGGTATCGGGCGCGGCGACCACATAACCCTGCACCTCACCGTCCCGCTCCAGCACAAAAGCAAAGTCAGGCGCGAAACGCGCATAAGGCACAGCAAAACGCTGGCCGGGATAGTCAGGATCGGAATAGAGCGCGCGGGCATCGCCACCTGCATCGGCTGTTTCCAGGCAGATGCGGTAGAGCGCCGGGTAGTCCGCCGGGGTGGCCGGACGAATGACACCTTGATTCGCCATGGTGAATTCTCGTGAGTGAGTGAATCGGTCAGGGATTGAACAGATCCGCAGATGAAAGTTACGTTAATGAAAGTGGACTTAGTTTTCAAGATAGAATAATTACCTTATCTCACTAACACGGGCGCTTCGGCAATGTTTACCGGCATCGGGATGCACAACTGTGATCGCCAACACGCCCGGATTGTGGCGGCTGGCAGCAGATTCACGGCCAGTGAAAGGGGGAAAGTGTGAGCGTGATAGGATTTTCGTATGTTTTATCAGGAGGTTATTTTGCAATGATTGCACTGGTATCTCCTGCTACAGAAAAAGTGGCTGGCGACGCACCGCCACGGTTAATTGCGTAAATGCCAGCGCAGTGTGCTGAATTTCACGCCATGCCGCTGTTTATTTGCGCGTGCTCACAGCGTTGCAATTCCCCGCGCAGGCTGTTTGACTTTATTTTTTTATTAAAGTAAGTATGAGTGAGTGCGTTTGTGTGCGGCTGCAGCCTGCAGGATGTCAGGCGGTGAGATGAAAGGATGCCGATCCTGGTCTGAAGAAGGTGAGCATAATGTCTGTTTCCTCCGTTCGTTCGTTCCGAATTCGCAATGTGGGTCGGCTGCTGGCAGCGGGCCTGCTGGCGGGCAGCGTCTCGCATGCCGCCCACGCCGCCGTTACCCTGAATGAGTGGGATATCTACAACTACCCGGAGCAGACTGCCGCGGTAGATGAAGGGATTAAAGAGTTTTCCCAGCAGAATCCCGGCATTGTGATTAACCGCTCGGTTCACTCCTTTGAAGATACCCGTATTCCTCTGAAGCTGGCGCTGACCGCCGGTGATGGCCCGCAGATCGCTCAGGTCAACCAGGGCGGCGGCGATATGGGCTCGCTGGTTAAAGATAAGCTGCTGCTGCCGCTCGACAGCTACGCCGCCAGCAACGGCTGGACCACACGCTTCCCGGACTCGATTCTGAAACGTAACCGCTGGTCAGACAGCGGCGAGTTCGGCAGCGGCAAACTCTACGGCGTCGCCAGCCTGGGCGAGATGGTTGGACTCTATTACAACAAAGCGCTGCTGGATAAAGCGGGCATTGCCGTGCCGAAAACGCTGGCTGAACTGGAAAGCGCGATGGCGAAACTGAAGCAGCAGGGCACCGCGCCGATGATGCTCGGCCTGCTGGATGGCAACATGGGCCAGCAGCTGCTCAGCACCCTGTGGCAGGCGCAGATTGAGAGCCACGACCGCAAGACGCTGGATAATCTGATTTACGATGTGGGCGGCACCTTCAAAGACAGCAAGCTGGTCAATGCCGCCTCTATGATGAAGAGCTGGACCGACAAAGGGTACTTCTTCCCTGGCTTCCAGGGCATCGGTCACGACGATGCGGCGACGCTGTTCCAGAACGGCCAGGCCGCGTTCCTGGTCAGCGGCACCTGGTATCTCGGCCAGTTTAAAGACAACAAAGATATTCACTTTGCCGCGATGCCTGCCGGTGAAGGCGTGAAGCAGCCGCTGATGGTGGGCGGTACCGATCTGGCGTTCTCCATCACCAGCACTGCCAAAGGCAAAGACCAGCAGGAAGGTGCGGCGAAGTTCATCAACTATATGGTCTCTGATGCCATGGCGAACCGCTGGCTGAAGGTGGGCTTCCTGCCTGCCAGCACCAACAAAGCGGCGAAAATGCCAGCGGACAATCCGCTGCTGGCCGAGGCGTATCAGGTCTGGCTGACGCTCAATGATTACGACGGTTTAGGCCACTACGTGGACTGGGCGACACCCACCATGAACGCCGAGCTGAATCAGAACGTTCAGCTGCTGCTGGCGGGCCGTCAGACACCCGATCAGATGGTAGTTAATTTTGATAACAACTATCAGCGTTACCTGAAAACACTGAAGCATTAAGCCGGAGGCCCGGCGAACAGCCGGGCCTGAGCCTCGTTCTGAACCACGAGTAGAGTTATGTTGAATTTAAGTGGCTGGCGTAATTTTCTCTATGTTCTGCCTGCGGTGCTGGTCTATGCGGTGTTTCTGCTGTTCCCGCTACTGGCCTCGCTGGGCATCAGTTTTACCGAATGGGACGGCACCTCGCTGCCGGTGTTTAGCGGCGTCAGCAACTATCTGCGGATGTTCAGCGATCCGGTGTTCTGGATTGCGCTGGGCAATAACGCCATCCTGATGCTGTTCTATACCCTGTTGCCGATTGGCGTCGGCCTGCTGCTCTGCAGCTTTCTGTATGACACGCGCAACAACAGCGAACGCAGCGTGCTGCGCATTCTCTTTTTCCTGCCCTACATCATGCCGATGGCGGTGCTGGGCGTGGTGTGGCGCTGGCTCTATAACCCGGCGTTTGGTCCGATCGACCAGATATTACGCGCAATCGGATTGCCCCAGCTGGCGCTCTCCTGGCTGGGTGATTTTACCTGGGCGCTGCCCGCCGTGGGTCTGGTCGCCACCTGGTACTTCTTCGGCTTCTGTCTGGTGCTGTTTATGGCGGGCCTGCAGCGCATGGATCCCTCACTGCTGGAAGCGGCCGATCTCGATGGCTCGTCGCGTCGCCAGAAGTTTATGCGCATTACGCTGCCAGGCCTGCGACCCGAGCTGCGGATTGCCCTGCTGCTGACGGTGATCGCCAGCCTGAAAGCCTTTGACCTGGTCTATGTGATGACGCAGGGCGGCCCGGGCACCTCCACCATGGTGACCAACATCTTTATGTATAAGCAGGGCTTTGATCTGCACTACTTTGGCTACGCCTCGTCGGTAGCGGTGTTCAGCATGGTCATTGTTTTAGGGATTAACTATCTGATCCATCTGGCCTTAAAGGAGCGTTACTGATGCGAAGCACGCCGGTGATTTCACGCGCGCTGATCTGGATCGTGGCGCTGATGACGATTCTGCCGTTCCTGATGGCGCTGATGACGTCGTTCAAAACCCAGATGGAGCTGTTTCAGGGGGTCTTCACGCTGCCCGCCTCGCTGAATTTCAAAAACTACCTGACCGCGTGGCAACAGGGACACTTCAACGTCTACTTCCTCAACTCGGTGCTGGTGGTGATTCCGGTGGTGCTGTTCAGCGTGCTGCTGGGCATTCTGGCCGGGTTCGGTTTCGCGTGGCTGAAAATCCCTGGTAAAAAAGTCATCGGAGCGATGCTGGCGCTGGGGATGGTGTTGCCGAGTGAAGCCTTTATCATTCCGCTCTATCACGAGCTGCGCTGGATGGGGCTGACCAACACCTATCTGGCGCTGATCCTGCCGCAAATCGCCCTGTCGCTGCCCTTTACCACGCTGATGATCGCCAGCGCTTTTCAGCAGGTGCCGAAAGAACTGGTGGAAGCGGCGGTAATGGATGGGGCATCGCGGGTCAAAATTCTGTGGGGCATTCTGGTGCCCGCTATCTGGCCGACCCTCTCAACGCTGGGGCTGCTGCTGTTTATCTGGACCTGGAATGAGTTCCTGATCCCGCTGATTCTGGTCAACAAGGATGAGTTACGCACACTGCCAATTGGCATGATGTTTTTCCAGAACAAAAACACCATCGACATTCCGGTGCTGATGGCGGGCGCGATGATTGTGATTATGCCGCTGATCGTGGTGTTCCTGATTTTCCAGCGCAAGTTCATCAGCGGCGTCACCGAAGGGGCCGTGAAGTAATCTGTGATAGCCCGCACGAAACGGCGCACTGGCGGCCAGACAAAGGTTTGCCGCGCCGTATCGTGCTGCAATTCCTCCTCCTCAATCCTGCGGGAGACGCATGATGCACCTTTCCCTTGCTGATTTTCACCCTGTCGCCGATGGCGAAACCCCGGACACGGCCGTGCTGCAACGCGCTATGGATCAGATTGCGGCGGCGGGCGGTGGCCGTCTGACCCTGCCTGCCGGGCGTTATCGCAGCGGCTGCCTGAATCTGCCCTCTGATTTTGAACTCCATCTTGAAGCGGGCGCGGTGCTGATCGCCAGTCAGCGGCTGGCTGATTACCAGGCGGTACAGGCGCTGAGCTGTGCTGAGAAGTCCCACAATGTGCTGCTCTATGCGCTGGGCCAGCGCAATATCACCATCAGCGGCACCGGCCGTATAGACGGTGACGGTGAAGCCTGGTTTGCCGCTGAGCGTGACGAGCAGGGCTATCGCCTGCCGCGTGCGGACCGGCCGCGGATCATTGTGTTTGAAGATTGCGAGCAGGTAACGCTGACCGCCTTTACCATCGTGCAGGCGCCGATGTGGACGGTGCATCTGGTGAGCTGTCGCCATGTGCATATCGACCACCTCACCATCGACAATGCCATGACCATGCCGAATACCGATGCGCTCGATATCGACAGTTGCGAAGCGGTGTTTGTCAGCAATAGCTATCTCAGTGCCGCCGATGATGCCATCTGCATCAAAACCACCCACAAACCGGCCGCGCTGCGGCGTCCGGCGCGGCAGATTATGATCACCAACTGCCTGCTGCGTAGCTACAGCTGCGCCTTTAAAATCGGCACTGAAACCTGGGATGATGTGGAAGATGTCACGGTGACCGGCTGCACCATTTTTGATTCCAACCGTGGCATCGGCATTCTGTCGCGTGACGGCGGCGCGATGCGGCGTCTGCTGTTCAGTAATCTGACTTTTGCCTGTCACCATGCGCCGCCCTGTCACTGGGGAAAAGCCGATCCGCTGCATATTTCGGTGCGCAGGCGCGATCCCGCCATTACGCCCGGCATCGTAGAGCAGGTGCAGTTCAGTAACGTTACGGGCGTGGCGGAAGGGGCGATTAACCTGCATGCGGCAGAACCGGGCTGGATACGCGATGTGGTCATCAGCCAGCTGCAGATGCGGCAGACCGTGGCACCGGTTGCACAGGGACACTATGACGTACGGCCGCCCTGTAACCCGGACTCCCCGACCGGCATGGGGCTGGATAACGCCTACAAACTTGACCCGAAAACCGGCGAAGCTTTTGGCGTAGAGCGCTATCCCGGCGGGCTGCCGGGCCTGTTCGCACGCGGGGTGGAGAACCTGCAACTGCACAGCCTGGCGATAGTACGGCCGGAACCGTTACCGCCAGGCTGGCACCCCGAGTGCGTGGTGCAGTTGCCGGACTAAATCACAGCGCGGCGGCGATGGCCATACCGAGCTGTTCGGTGCTGGCGCTGCCGCCGAGATCGCGCGTCAGGTGCTCACCCGCTGCCAGCGTGCGTTCAATCGCGTCTAACACCGCATCACCTGCCGCTTTGTAGCCGAGGTGCTCCAGCATCATCGCGCCACACCAGATCTGTCCGATGGGATTGGCGACGCCTTTACCGGCGATATCGGGCGCAGAACCGTGAACCGGTTCAAACAGGCTGGGGAACAGGCCTTCCGGGTTGATATTGGCCGAAGGGGCGATGCCGATGGTGCCGGTACAGGCCGGGCCGAGATCGGAGAGGATATCGCCAAACAGATTGCTGGCGACCACCACATCAAACCAGTCCGGATGCAGCACGAAGTTAGCGGTGAGAATATCGATGTGATACTTATCGACGCGAACATCGGGGAACTGACCGGCCATGGCTTCAACGCGGCTATCCCAGTAGGGCATGGTGATGGCAATGCCGTTCGATTTGGTGGCGGAGGTCAGGTGTTTCTTCGGCCGACTCTGCGCCAGCTGATAGGCAAACTTCAGGATGCGATCGACGCCGGTGCGCGTCATCACCGTCTCCTGAATCACCACTTCACGTTCGGTGCCGGGGAACATGGTGCCGCCGACGCTGGAGTATTCACCCTCGGTGTTTTCGCGTACCACATAGAAGTCGATATCGCCGGGCTGACGGTTCGCCAGCGGCGCTTTGACGCCTGGCATCAGTCGCACCGGACGCAGATTCACATATTGATCGAACTCCCGGCGGAACTGCAGCAGCGAGCCCCACAGTGAAACGTGGTCGGGCACCACATCGGGCCAGCCGACTGCGCCAAAATAGATTGCATCAAAGGTTTTCAGCTGTGGAAACCAGTCGTCAGGCAACATTTTGCCATGCTGCTGCCAGTAGTCGGCACTGGCGTAATCGAACCACTCCCAGCGCAGCGGAATGTTAAATTTCTCTGCGGCCGCATTCATTACACGGACGCCTTCCGGCATCACTTCTTTGCCGATGCCGTCGCCAGGGATCACGGCAACAGAGTGAATTTTGTCAGTCACAGGGTACCTTTCCGGTTGATGTTCGAATTGTGTACGCAGTATAACTGTCGCTTACGGGGAAATAATGAGCCTGAAAGGCAATCCAGTGTTGAATAAAAGTAGAGAATCCCGCACCTCCACCGATGATTTAGCCTTCTTTGTTCGCCTGGCTGCGCTGGATAGCCTGACTGCGGCAGCGCGCGAACTGGGACTGTCACTGGCGGCGGTCAGCAAACGTCTGAGCCAGCTGGAGCAGCGGCTTGGTGTGCAACTCCTGCGCCGCACCACGCGACGACTGGAGCTGACGCCGGAAGGCCGCCGCTATCTGGCGGGCGCGCGTCCGTTGCTGGATCAGCTGGCGGCGCTGGAAGAGGCGGTCAGCGGCGAGACCGCCCAGCTGCGCGGCACACTTAACATCAACGCCTCATTTGGCTTTGGCCGTCGGCATATTGCGCCCTGCGTTTCGGCTTTTGCCGCGCTGCACCCGGAACTCTCGCTGTCGCTGCAGCTCAGCAGCCAGCCACTTAATTTTCTTGATGCCCACATGGATATTGATATCCGCGTCGGGGAACCGCCCGACTCACGGCTGGTGGCGCGCAAACTGCGTACCAATCCGCGCATTCTCTGCTGCTCACCCGCCTATGCCGCCCGGCACGGTCTGCCGGAGACAGTGCGCGATCTGGCACAACACAACTGCATTTTACTGCGCCAGCACGACAGCGATTTTACCCTGTGGCGACTGACCAGCGGCGAACAGAGCATCAATCAGAAAGTGCGCGGCAGTCTGATCACCAACGATGGCGAAGTGGCGATGCGGCTGGCGATGGATGGGCATGGCATCTTGCTGCGTTCCTGGTGGGA
>Ga0308169_10004946_pt1 | contig 12256 bp, 17 predicted proteins | sample PhyBR1_2_FD_202139 | JGI IMG/M metagenome (GOLD analysis project Ga0308169, IMG submission 202139) | Phyllosphere microbial communities from UC Gill Tract Community Farm, Albany, California, United States - DLSLSB.R1 | ecosystem: Host-associated > Plants > Phyllosphere > Unclassified | place...
ATGATCGCTCTTCTCCGATAACCTGCTTTCCCATTGGCGATATCAGTCGGAGAAGCGCCGCCCGAGTCCTCATTCGCTTGGCGAGCTCTCCTCACAACCGCGAGAACTCGCATGAGAGAGCGTACATATACGCCCTTCTGACGTGTGCTTGCCCTCCGATCCATCTAGTTCTGCATCTGTCTGGGTTGTTTCCACCTGTGCAAAACATGTCTACGAAGCAATACGACGCCGTTATTCTCGGGGCCGGCGGTAAGTTATGCGCCATGACCGCTTTTCCCGGCCATTGTCGGCAGGAGGCGCCCAGCATGACATGACGACTGACTGCAGTGCTCGGCCTGAGCATTGCCGATGAGCTCACTCAGAGAGGCAAGAAGGTCGCCATCGTGGGACGAGATCTGCCTGAAGATGTCCATTCAGCCGCGTTTGCATCTCCCTGGGCGGTACGTCGATACGAGCAGCGCCGAGCTGACCCATAGGGCGCCAACTGGGCATCGTATGCTACCAACGACGCCGAGAAGCGGCGCGATATCATCACCTGGCATCGCTTCGCGGATTTGGCGAACGAGATGCCCGACATCGTCACCCGTACGGAAGCGGTCTACGCGTTCCATGACGAGGGGGATTACACCCCGCCTTGGTACAAGGACCTCGCCTTCAACGTGAGTTGCCATCCGCATTCCACGCATGTCTAGCTGTGCCTCGTCAGCGCTGACCCCCAGTTCCGCAAGCTGTCTGGCGCGGACGTCCCCAAACCCTTCGAACACGCATACGGCTTTGGGATATACACCCTCAACCCCCCACGATACCTGGCCCATCTTTCCTCCAAGCTCCGCCGCGCCGGCGTGCCCATCATCCGCGCACGCGTTTCGTCCCTTGACGAAGCGTACTCCATTGTCGGCTCGACCAGCCTTGTCATCAACGCGACCGGGCTCGGCGCCCGCTCCCTCCTCGGCGTGGAAGACGACAAAGTCTTCCCGGCGCGAGGGCAGACGGTGACGGTCCACGCGCCCACGGTCCGCAAATGCTATTCGTCCAAGACCCGCTCTCGGCTCCCGGGGACGGGCTTCCAGACGTACATCATCCCCCGCCCGGGCCCAGAGGGGCACGTCACATTGGGCGGGACGTTCCTCAAGGGCGATTACTCGACGTTGCCAGACTTGGCGACCTCCGAGCGGATCCTGAAGGAGACGTATGAGCTCTGCCCGGATCTGGGAGACGGAAAGGGGTGGGAGAACATCAAAGTCGTGAGCCACAATGTCGGCCTGCGGCCCGCGAGGGAAGGCGGGATGAGGCTGGAACTCGAGGAGAGGGTGCTGGGCGATTATGGGTCCAAGAAGGGACTCGTGCCCGAGGGTGGGAAGGATGTGAGGGGCAGGAGTGTGGGAGTTGTGCATGCCTACGGTATCGGGCCGGCCGGGTGAGTTGCCAGTGATATGGCGGGAGAAACTGCGGGTGGAGGCTGACGCGCAGCTATCAAGCGAGTATCGGGATTGCGATCGAGGCTTCGGACTTGGCGGAGAAGTACCTGTCTGGCAGCCGGGCGGCCAAGTTGTAGACACTTGTCCGCAGGACAGCAGGGTGATGCATCCGTGGCTGGCACCGAGGAGATGCAAGGGCGACCTGGACGGCCGCTTCATTGAATAACTCATTGGAGACCCCCCATGACCATCCAGGCTGGCCAAACTGCGGCTTTTGCTGCATGCATCGGGAAGAAATGGACGAATTCATATGAAATCCCAAAGCACCATCGCCGGAAAACAAACAGATTGCGGCCTCGGCTTGTCCCACTTGGAATGCTCCTGGCAGCACGGATTGCTGGTTCGTGGCGGACACCTCTGGCGGCAGATTTGTATAATGGTGTCGATCATGGTGTTCCTGATGGTCCGTCTCGGCGATCGTGCTCGCCGTACCAGTCCTGTCAGTCGTATCAGGTTTCGTGGTAGCTATCTATTGCCGTTGAATCTGAAGAGGAGTATCGCGCGACCGCAGACCGCTGAGAGACAATATGTCACATCGCAAAATCGCACGAACGGCCCTCATGTCCCTACCCGAGACTTGCTGACGGACGCGGTGCTCGGAATGTACGCCACTTCCCGTGGAAAATCTAGAGCGCCCATACCTGCAAAGTTCAATACATCGCCGAGGTGCGCTACAGGTATTCTCGTTGTCCACTTCATTCCAGCCGCAGGGCGCAAAGATTCATACCCCGCACGTGGCGGCTGCGATCTCGTTTCCTAACGCGGCGCTGGGTGATTGGATGCGTATCAGAAGCTGTGAGCTTCTATGAGATCATTTCGAACGACATCTGGTATCCGTACGCAATGAGAACGTCATCATTGGGGACGTTGAAATATGAGGCGTCGCTTTGTTCGCCATCGTGATAATACGCTCGGCAGACCCACTGGTCCTGACTGCCGAGGAAGTAGAGTTGGAAGGCCCCGTAGTTGTTGGAAACAGAGTAGTCGGAGCAGGCTTGGACTGCCTCCGGCACGCCCAAAGTGCTGAGGAAGGTCGTCTCCAGGGGTGGCTGTACGACATTGGCTGGACAGTCAGCCAAACGTCCTGAGACTTGGATCACCCGGCCGTGACTGGCTCGACAAGCCTGCTTCGCGACGGGGAAAGGAAGTGGTAGACGCCGAAGGACTGCGGCGTGATCGTGGTATATGCACTCACTCGGGTTATCGTCCGTCTCGGTAAAGCCCGACCCTTGATAGAACCGATCAAAGCTGAACTCGCCATATTCTTCGTCGACGGCGGTGACTTGCCTCGGGGCGGGCGCCGCAGAGTTGAGGGCACGTCGATAGAGACGGCTGTTGGTGCGCCTTTTGCGGGGGTTGTATTGCCGCGAGGCAATGGAATCCTTCGGACTTGAGGCCGGAGCGGGAGCGGCGGGGGCGTGGCGGTGAGAAGCTCGATACTGCTCAATCTGAGCGATATGAGCAGCTGTCAGCCTTCGCGCCTTGGGAGTCGCATCGGAAGCCGCTGATGCGAACTGGGCTGCGAGCACGGCGGGTAGGAGGTAGAGCAGGGACGAAACGGCGACCATGTTTTCTGGAGATTTGTGGGGGTTGGTGAGGTGGGATTGAGAGGTGTGACAAGAGGTTCACAAACTGGGATACAGTGCGTGGGGTGACACGGCGGAGTCTCGACAAGGACCAGGGTGTGAGGGTGATCTTGTGTGGGCGTAAGTGAGGGGAAGATGGATCGAGTGCGTCCCACGGCACTGGACTTATATCGCTGTCATGGCACACCTCGTTGGCATCGCGAGAATTATCGCTTTGACCGTCTGTTGACATCTCGCAACAGATCGTGGCGTCGTGAACGTCTCCGACCAGGATCCTCCAAGCCACGATCGTTCCTTGAACAACAGCCCTTACCCGTCCCCAACACCGGGCAGTCTCTATTTCTCTCGTCATGACCCAGCCTTTGTTTGAGGCCTCCCCCCTCATGCGCGCCAGGGCCGTCGGACTTCTTCCGACTGGCAATCATGCGAAGATGATGGTGCACCCTACAGAGGCACGTCCCGCAGACTACAGGCACCTCGTCGGCGTTCAACAGCCCTGCAGGAGGCACCTGGTAAATGTTGCCAGTCATGGCAACTCATGGTGCTTAGCCAAACAAGCAGGCACCTGCCGACGATATGGGGGATGTTTGTCTGGGACGGCACTTGCCCTGACAGAAGCATCCACCATCGTCAGGTAAATGCGGCGACCCGTTGTGCTGGAATCGCTTGTCAAATGTTGCCGTACAGGGCCTGGCAAAGGTGGCGCAGGATCGGAATGCACAACGCCCAGGCACCGGCAGAATGGTGATCAACCGCGACCCCTTGTGACATTAGGGACAGGCATACGAGTCTGGTAGCGGATGTCCATCGGACATGACAAGACATTGACTCATCCGATGGATGGCATCCTCCCGCATCGCGCCAACACCCTTCAGACGGGCGTTCTCAGTTTCCTCACAGAGTGTGTCCACGCCTCCGGCTTGTGAGGCAAATCCTTGGCATCAGGTCCATTCGGTGTGCAGCGCGCGAAGGGGAAAGGAACGCAAACAACGAAGTCTAACCGGGGTCAACGGGGACGCTTTTGACGATGAAGCAAGCGCAAGCGGGATCTCAACCGACGTTCACGGATATTCTCCCGGTGGGTAACTGTATTCCCATAATTGTCGCTGTGCCCGCCCCTCGCATCGCCTGACTATGGCAGGGACGTGATCTGCCCGATTGGGCCAGCAGGTCTCTTACCGTACCTTGTGTATAGCATCCGAGCAGTTCACCAGCGGGAGCGTTGAGACACGTCAAGCGGACGAACCACCGGTGCCTATGCTCAGGAACACAGCTTCGTATTCTCCGGGTGTTCCATTACTTCCTGCACCGGTCCTGCGAGGGTGAGGTCGCTGTTTAGTCGTGTCCGCACTCCGAAATACTTCCCGGCTGTCACACCCACAGAGCTGTCTTGTGCGCCTGAGCAAGTGAACCTCTCCAAAGGACTATCGGCTGGGTCCGCTCTGTCCCGCAGCGGAACACTCTGATCAGACTTCGCGTCATGTCCAACGCTATCCCGTTACCTGGTATCCATAGACAGCAATCGCATCGTCCATCCGGACGTTGAAGTAAGTCGGGTCACTATCCCCCGGCCCGCCGATACCGAGGTGGTAGTACGTCTTACATACCCACTGATCCTGCCCGTCCAAGAAGTAGATCTGGAACCCAAAGTAACAGTCGGTCGTTCGCGAACTCCGCGCTCCCCTGGATAGCCGCGTTCTGGGAGATGGCCCGAGGAGAAGGTCGTCTGACGAGGCGGGAAGTAGGTGGGTTCGCCACGAGTGTCTGCTGCCGTCACGCCGGCTAGAAAAGTGTGATAGCGTCGCAACCCTCCGTGCCGTCTCCCTAGGCGGAGGTCAGCGAGAAGGGAAAAGGACGAGTTATGAGGAGGGGGATCCATGAGGGGACAGACTGACAAGGGTGGTTGTCTGTCTCGATGTACCGCTCCCAAGGTGAAGTTTTGTGTGCGTGAAATCGAGCACGGTCGCAGCCGAGCTGGGTGACGATCAAGAGGACGTGATCGCTCGGCGGGAAGGTAGGATCCGGGTGTGTCTAAGCTCGTGATTTGGTCGAGCCAATCTGCGAGACACCCGGTCCATTTCGTACTTTTCACGCAAAACACAGGCAATCCACCGATGTGAGATGCGACACCGCGACGTCCCCGAGTCGGTCGCAAGCAGGCGGCGCATGACCCGCACAACCTTCCCGTCACTATCCAACCGGTTTGCCACTCGTCTTTGCGAGAGCAGACACAGATTCAGCTTGCTATCTTTATAACGCCCCTGTGCGTCGCACCATTTCCACAGTCGGGAGGGCTAAGACGCATGCACAGGATATACATGATGGACACAATGGTATTCTTTTGCTCGAGCTACAAGCGTTGCGCACTGTCGCCCTCGATCCCAAGGAAATCGTCAAAGTCCGTTACCGTGGGTCAGGCAGCCCTTTTGCGTCACCTTCCGCAATACGTCGATCCCGTCCGCATATTCCCGACATCTCTCCCTACAGAGCACCACTCTACTCGTGTTCCCGCCTACCCCACTCTGACCTGTTGCGCCGCCTTCATACCGTCCGGGTCGTACAGGCACGGAAACTCGACCTCGTCATCGCCGGCCACCCGCGGTCGCGTATAAGTCGGGATAGGGCCCGGCGAGACCTTCTTACGTCTCTCCGCGGCGCTCATTGTCTGGGCCTGTCCGCCCTCAACCACCTGCTGTCCCCCTGGCGCCGAGATCGTCGACGTCGCCGAACGGGGCATGCTCCTCATCGACCCATTCCACGAGAGCCGCTTCGACCTGTCCCTGGCAGCTACGGACCCAGTTGGGGTGAGCGTCCCCCCCTCTTGCGCAGGCACCGTAAGACAATCGTCCGCCTCGGCATGAGAGGCCAGGTGGCTCGGCGCGGGGATATCGCGGCCGGGCGGCGACTTGAGCGCCGCGGAGATCCGTTTCGAGAAGAGCTTGAACTTCTGTCCGCTCTCCTTGCGTCCGCCTTGGGCCGCGTCGTCGCTGAAGACGGCCGAAGCTGATGCGGCCGTGCGCGGCCGTCCGGCGGAGATGCTCTTGCGGCTGAAGAACGTTCGGGGGGATTTGGGGGAGAGCACCGGCGGAGTCATCGGGAATTGGGCCGAGTCGGCGGACGCGAGGCTGTCGTTGCCGGGATCGTACTCCCCCGAGCTGGAATACGCAGACGGGAGTGATGCGTCGCCGGTCGACGAGGTGGACGAGATGGAGGAGTCCTTGCGCGTTGCCTGGAGAGTTGTCTTTGCGTCGTGGTTATCCTCGCCGGATGACATTGTAACTGCGGTGCCAACGGGGACATCTGGTTCGACTTGAAACGATCCGGGCTGGATGGTCCTCGCGCTCCTGGGAGCCTCGTCCACAGCCACGTCACAGACCACCTCGATCGTCCTCGCCTCCGTCTTGGGCGAAACAGCCGCGGTTGATTCGGTCAGCACAGCAACGTTCAGCGCCTGATCCATCCTCGCTCCACTTTGCAGGAGAGGGGTGCTGCCCGGATAGAGGTTGATCCGCGTCCATTCGCTAGTGCGCAGACTTGCCGGCTGTTCCAGTCCGGCCCAAGCCCACTCCTCGCCCCGCACCCATCCAGGCGCGAGATCAAACTCCTGGAGTTCTTCCTCGTCCGCATGGCTGGGCGCCAATGCCCCGGCGTAGCGCGACGCCGTGCCGCTCGCCTTGACCTTGCGAATGAACTTGTAGCGCCGTGTGTGGTATCGCAATGACCGGACGGGGTGGAACGAGTCCAGCAGCATCTGCGAGAGCTCTTCGTTTCGGTAATGCACCAGCGGCGTGGTTCGTCTGGCGTATGTCGCGATCTTGGCTTGCGCCATGCTGGCGATGAGTGGGCAGCCAGGGGCGGGCCTGCACCATGGTGCGACGCGAGACGTTGTCGTAGCGGTCGTGGTGAATAAAGAGCGGATATACTCCAGTGTGAGAGCGTGGATCTCTGCACGGGTTGACAGAGCTGAGCCTAGAGAGACGTCGACCAGGCCGGTCTTGAACGACTCGGCAATAGACTGTGGGAGCATACTGCGGAGCATGGCAGCGGCAGTAGTGGGTCCACATCGCGCGAGGTACGAGTACCTGTCATTAGCGGTGCCCTTGTCCAGATACACACGCGGGCTCACGAGTGGAACTCGGAGCCGTGAAGACCCATGGCACGATAAGCGGGGTTCAAGACCAGTCCGGAAGCGGCGACGGTGATATCGCATGCAGAGGCCAGGGCGACTCCGCCAGCCGCGGCGTTCCCGCGCATACACGCCACGGTGATGATTCCCCGCTGGCATAGCGATTGGCCGGCAGGTAGGGCCGACATGAAGCCAGATCGCTCGAGGTGCATGTCGGACATGAGGAACTCGACAATATCGTCAATGGCGTTGATGTTCGCCCAGGTCTCCTTGCCTGGCGACGGGTGGGACTCGATCGTGTTGAGCGCGATGCCGTTGGAGAAGTAGCTCCCGCCCTGCAATGAGCAACATGTCGACACCAGTGGGGACGCTACCCCGAGGGGCGATTCTCGCAGCTCACCATCAGCGCGAGGACTTTGACGTTGCCCCGCTCGGGGGCGACGGCCCACTGCAGCGCGGTCAACAGGGTCTGGCACTGTCGCGTCGAGAACGCGCCGTTACTGTCGTTAGCGCTCGTTTCAATCCGAGGGACTTTGCCAAACCCACTAGAAGTCCCAGTAGACGCACTGCGCCAGACCGCCCTCGACCACCTCCGTCTTGACCCACACCTCCTGCCAGACACCCTCCTCGGCCTCTTCAAAGCTGGCCTGGGGCCATTCCTGGACTCCTTCTACGGCCTTACCGTGCCCACTGTCCATCACCGCCTCCGCCATCGGAACCTTTGGCTCGAGCGGCGATCCCGCCTTCTTGGGAATGCGGCCATGCGTGATCCATACACCGGCGGCATCGTCTGCGTCGTCCTGATGCGTCTTGATGAACACGGCGCCGTACCTTGTCCCGATGATCCGTCCGTCAGGTATGTCATCCCACCGCGCATACCCCAACGATGTGTACAGCGTCCGGGGCACATCTCTGACTGCCCAGTGGACATGCGCGCCATATGCGAACAGGCACGTCTTCGAGTCCGGAGTTAGCGGTCCAAGCTGCGCGCCGGGCTGCGAGTCCGAGGCATTCATGATTCGCAGCACATCCGCGGCGGTGTGTGTCCCCCAGACCGGTCTCCGTGCTTTGGCAGGGATAAGCGGCCGTTCGTGGGTCGGCCCGCCAAGGAAGACCGAGTTGCCGGTGAGGCTGTACTTTTCCCATTGCACTTCGGGCTTGACGGACATCCTGTCCTCGACCGGCGCGTGGGCAATCTTCGAGTACACGCGGATCATCGCGGTGATGAGCGAGTGCAGAGCAGCGTTCGAATGCTGGTTCTGGTACAGCTGGGCCTTTGTGATTGTTCCAAGGGGTGGGAGGGGATACTGGTCCCATGCCCAGATCGATCCGCCGTCGAGGTGCTCGTTTGCTTGGAAAACGATGCACCCCCAGTGCGATCTCTGCCGTTTGGCTGGATCCGGCTCGGACGAGTGCGAAGCCGAGAGTAGGGTGTGTAGGGCGAGGGCCGAGTCGGGCTCGAAGCCCGTATCGCCCAGGAGCGCCCAATCAAGCGAGGACGGACCGGCGTCGCCAGGAGGACCGGGGTGGACCACGAGGGTGATGTACTGCTGTGAGCCATGGCGGACGGGTGAGCTAAGGCTTCGCGACGGCGCACCTTCTTGAAGACCGTGTCTGGGATGATCCGTGTCAGGAACGGGCAGATGACCAGATCAGGTTCTAGCTGCTGGGCGGCGTCGCACATGACCCGCTCGTCCGTCGCGACGCATGTTGATACCCGGGTGAAGTCGTAGTCACGCAGCTGGGTGAGCACCCGCTGCGTGAACGAGTTGACCGCCGTGCAGAAGACGAGGATCTTGAGGCCGGCGAGGCCTTCCGTACCGGCGGGGAGATTTGGACTGTCGAGGACAGACATCGCGGAGAGGCGAGTCGGCTCGAAGGGTATCGGGCCGTGAAGTTTGCTGGTGGTCGTAAGAGGAGAAGCCGGTCTGTTCAACAGGCGAACCGCACGTTTGGGGCCGAAGCGAGCGACAATGGGTGGCCGGGGACTGGATGAAGGTGATGAGAATTATCCCCCTCGGTGATACTGGAAAGGGCTTCGGGGGTATGTCACTTGGATTGGGATCGCCCCCGGTTATTCGATCAGTGATCAGCGGACGGGGGACGGTGGAAGCGATGACCGGTGGTGGAGCCTCAGGTCGTCGTGTGGATGGATGGGGCGGTGTAGCACCAGTCCCCTCGTTCTCGTTTAAAACGCCTTGCAACCGCCTATCCAACACGAGGCCCGGCCCTCGATGCTCAACCTCTGGCAACAGCCGATGCCGATGTTGATGCCAGATCTCCGCCGGTGACACTACGTCTGCCCGCACCGCCGTGTTGATTGTCCTTTCGCGGGCCTGAGCCCCAATCTGCTCGAGCCTTGTTTGTTCGAGGTCTGGGAGCCAAGGCTCAATCACCCCACTTGCCCGAGCGTCTGGGGCGGGACTGAAACGGCCCAGGTCGCTAGACCCGGTCACTCCTGGGTTGATTGAGTGATCGTCCTCGAGTCTGGGGTGGGGGAACGGCCTCGCGACCTTGATGGCGATGGCGCTGGGCTGGCGAGACGGGCGGCCGGCGAAAAATCAACAGGGGGTGAGAATGTCATCGATCAATCAACCTTTGGGCAGATATCCAACCGGGCCAGGGCGTCTGTAGGTAATGTGCTTGGTATCTGTGTCGCATCGCTATACGCAAGCCCTCAAGTCCAGAACAGCGGGTCGTGGCTCCCGAGCCCAAGTTCCGCTCGGAAGCGCCCTGCGTTACTTTTGTGCGTAGACGCATGTCGGTACGTTGGAGAAGCAATGTTCGGGTGTGATAGCGGAGGCGGAAATGAAGGGAAGGGCGGGCAGGGATTAGAGTGGATTAGATCAGTGGCGGCGCCCAGTAATTTGGGTGGAGTGGGACCCTTTAGGTACCCCGAGACGGCCCGCCCGCCTTGCCTTGCAAGCAAAGGTGAACCCGCTCATTCAGGGCCAAAAGCAATCAAGAGGGGTCGACGGAGAAACTAATCGGCGTTCCTCGACACCCCTCTTTCCCGCAGAGTCGCAATCCTACCAGACGTGGGGGGCAGGGGGGCCGAGGGTCAGTGAAACCTGGGGAGGCTATCAGTCCTGCGCCCATTCAGCAACACCCCTTGGACTGGGTACAAGGCGAGGTCCAGTGCGCGCAGCCTGTCTCCGACTTGCTCCTCCCCTCTACTTCACCGCTGTCCGGCCTTAGCGCGGGGAACCACCGATGAAAGCGGACTGCGCAGCAGCACCTCGAAAGTCCTCTGCGGCCATATTGCCTTTCGAGGGACCGATCCATCACTAGCGTGGTCTGGTCGCTGCTGGCGCCTTGTCTCAGTCGCTGGCCCCTAGCCATCCCAAGCTCGCCTCGCTCTTCCCTCCTATCATGACAGCGTATCGTCTAGCACATCTCTGCCGTTGTCCCCCGTCCAACCGCTCACAGGTGTCCGAAGGAAAAGCTTCATCTCGCATCTTTGGCACAATGTGTCCACTAGCCCTTATCCTCCTACCTCAGCGCCAATTCCCGGCCGTCGTGTCGCTACTGCAAACTGCTTTACACCACTGCCTGATAACACAGTCTCGTGCATGACATAGGTCGGCCGGAGGCGGTAAATGGCTACAAGTAGAGAAGGTTGTATAATGAGCGTTGTGGTTGATGTCGTCCTCTTGCCGACATCTCCCCATCCATCACCGCGGACTGCATCCTCGTCATCGCGATACATGCCGTTGGACCTGTACACAGCATCTCCTTCCTCCTCTTTCTTCCCCCATCGCAGCTTGACGTCGTCGTCCGCCTGCTCGCTCACAGCCATTAAAGCACAGATCGTCCCCAACCTATCCGAATCAAATTGTCCATATCCCGGCCTAACGCACTAATGCCTAGACGGATTTGCAACCTGCGCATCAGCTCTGCCCCGACCTCCCTTCCATCGACCTCATCACTGATGAAGCAGCGTGACTCACATGCAGCGGGTTCTCCCTCTCCAATGGTGTATTGTCCACGCTACCATCGCCCGAGTAGCCGCCATACGGATCATCGTACCGCCCCTGCTGCGGCGCGAGATCGTACCCGTGCTGGGGCGCATCGGCATACTGCGCCGCGTCATTCGGGTCAAAGTAGTACCCCTGGTTGCCGTGCTGCAGACTCTCATATCCGTCTGCCGCACCGCCCGCGGCGCCCCCAGCGGCAGCAGCTCCGTATTCGTACCCATGGGGCGTGTCGAACGGCCCCTGGCCGGGGTGGTCCGAGTACGGCTGGTGGGCGTATGGGTCGTACCCCCCCGCGTTTGCGTACGACGCACCGTACTGCTGGTACTGCGCCATGGGCTGATTGACTGTTGAAGGGTACGATTCCGAGGTCGGACCCGACGACGAGTGCACGTCGTCCCCTTCGTCGAGCGGTGAGCGCTGGTGATGGGTCGAGGCTGCCACAGCGGCCGCTGTGACCTCTCGATCAAGCCTCTGCCGGCGCCTCCGTCGGAAACACAGCAGACCTAGAGCGAACAGGATGCCGACGACAACGAGGCCGACAACGACGAACGTCCCCGCCACGGCGCCCGTGTTACTGAAGAAGGCGTTGGAGCTCCCGCCGCCGCCGTTCGAGTTGTCGAGCGCTCCGGTCGGGTTGTGCACCATCTGCGTGACGGTGATGACGCGCCCGGCGGACGTGGTCACGAACTCGGAGGTGAAGGAGGACGGGGTCGCAGTGGTGACGGAGCCGTTTGCGTCTGTTATCGTCGTGACGAACCGCGAGCTGGCTGTCGTTTCTGACATGGCGGCAGAAGTGCTCGGTGTGACGACTACCGTGGAGGTTCTACGGAGTCAGCTGGGCTACGCTGCATCAAGCTCGGGGTCGACGTACACGGGTCCGGTGGGTGAGTTGGATGAGGACGGAGTGATGACCGTCGTAGAGGTCGTAGGCTGCACGGACGACTGACCGGCGCTGGAGGAAGGGGTGACGGTCGTAGTGGTGGTAGTAGGCTGTACGGACGACGTAGGTCTATAGATCAGCAGTGTCCCCTTGCATACAGCCATTGATCTTTGCCGACACGCCGGACTCACGCCTGCGAGCTCGATGGC
>Ga0308169_10004947_pt1 | contig 12255 bp, 13 predicted proteins | sample PhyBR1_2_FD_202139 | JGI IMG/M metagenome (GOLD analysis project Ga0308169, IMG submission 202139) | Phyllosphere microbial communities from UC Gill Tract Community Farm, Albany, California, United States - DLSLSB.R1 | ecosystem: Host-associated > Plants > Phyllosphere > Unclassified | place...
CCGTATCTTGGCAGAGGAGGACAACCTCACGCGTGCCGGATCTTCACCTGAAGACCGTCTCGGCGCTTCGGTTTAGAAATCGGGTCGTGAGGGGAGTCATGCTTCGACAGGTGTGCGTGCGACCAGCCGCGGCCATCGCGACGAGGGAACCATGGAGGTGGACGCAGCGTGCCGATGAGCAAGGGCCAGCGGCACGAGCTGCCCGCCGTTCCAGCCGCCGTCGCAGCGGCCCGAGCCATCGTGGACGACGTGGCGATCAGCCTCTCGTTCGCTCTGCGCGACGACGCTGCACTCCTGGTCTCCGAGCTGATGAGCAACGCGGTGCGGCATGGGGGCGCCACGGCCACTCTCACGGTCGGGTTGGGTGAGGGCTACCTGACCGTGGAGCTGCACGACGACGGTGCCGGTCGGCCGGCGATGCCCTCGGGTGCGATGGATCCGTCGGTCGCGTCCGGACGAGGGTTGCGGATCCTCGATCGCCTCGCCTCCCAGTGGGGCGTGGAGGACGATCCGGACGGGATCGGCAAGACGGTCTGGTTCCGCCTCGCGACCGACCAGGGCACGACGGCCGAGACCGGCCAGAACACGATGAGCGAAGAGTTGAGGGAGGACCGGACGGTATGGAGTTGACGATCAACCGCAGCAAGGACGAGGCGGGACGGGACACCTTGGTCCTTGACGGGTCGATCGACCTCGTCACCCGTCAAATGCTGCTCGATGAGGGCCTCGCGGTCATCGAGCGGGGCGAGGAGCTCGCCCTGGACATGGCTGAGGTCGACTTCATCGACTCGACCGGCATCGGCGCCCTGGTCGAGCTGGCCCGTGCCGCCAAGGCCCGGGGCTCGGGTGTCCAGATCTCACGCAGCTCGGCGCGGGTGGCACGCGTCCTCGAGTTCAGCGGTCTGGACCAGGCCCTCGATTCGCTCTCGCCGGCCTCCGACGCCGGCGCCGGCGCTCGTTAGGATGTCATTGATGCCTCTCTTCGCCGCCACACGTGAGACCGACCTTGAGGGCCAGGACGTCCTGGTCGTCACGGGAGACGTCGATCTGGCCACCGCGCACGAGCTCGTCACCGCGGCTGAGGCCTGGACGTCGTCCGGGCTCAAGGGTCCGGTCCGGCTCGACCTGACCAAGGTCACCTTCCTCGACTCCACCGGCATCAGTGCGCTGCTCGAGATCCGACGCGCCGCCGTCGGCGCCGGCACCGACGTCATCGTCGTCGGCCGGTCTCCGATCGTGCACCGGGTCTTCTCCCTGGCGGGCATCGCGGACCTGTTCGCGCCCGACGACGTCTGACATATCCGACGTCTGACATATCCACAGCGCTTGCCGGGTCCTCCCACTCCGGCAGGCGCACAGGACGCGGGCCGCGGCCCGCGTAGTGAGGTAGCAATGGTTTCCGCTGGCAGCACATCCTGGCCCGCCTCGCGTACGTCGCTCCAGGTCCCGGCCCATCCCGACTTCGTCGCCCCGATCCGCGCGATGACACGGGCGATGGCCGTCCTCGCGGACGTCTCGCTCGAGGACGCCGAGGACCTCCAGATGGCCGTCGACGAGGCCGCGATCCTGCTGCTGCCTCTGGTCGACGACTCCGTCGCGGCGACCCTGACGGTCGACTTCGAGGTGGAGGCGGGCGTCGTCTGCCTGTGCCTCGCCGCGGACTGCCGGCCGGGAGCGTCGGTGGACCGCAGCGGCCTGCCGTGGGCGATGCTCTCCGCCCTCGACCCCGAGGTCGCCGTGCAGTCTCGCGACGGCAGGGTGGCGATCGAGATCTCGCGTCGTCGAGAGGACCCGCTTCGGTGACCGAGGAGACGTCCCGTTGGACGCCCCGGCAGACCGAGGAGCTGGCCGCGCTGTTCCAGCGACTCGCGACTCCCGGCATCGGGGTCGAGGAGTATCGCGCGGTTCGCGAGCAGATCATCGAGACCAACCTGCCGCTGGTGACCTACCTGACGCGTCGCCTGGGCAACCGCACCGCTCCGCTCGAGGACCTCGTCCAGGTGGGCTCGGTGGGCCTGATCAAGGCCGTCGACCGGTTCGATCCCTCCCGGGGGCATGAGTTCGTCACGTACGCCGCGCCGGTGATCCTCGGCGAGATCAAGCGCTACCTGCGCGATGCGACGGCTCTGGTCCGCGCCCCGCGGCGTGCCCAGGAGCTGCGCGGAGCGGTCATGGAGGCGCGCGAGGAGCTCCACCAGAAGCTCGGACGCGCGCCGACGATCTCCGAGATCGCAGAGCGCGTCGGTGCCAGCGCCGAAGAGGTCGTGGAGACCATCGAGGTCGTACGCAGCCGCTCGGGCCATCAGCTCGACGCGCTCGTCGACGCGTCCGCCGGGGCGCTGCAGGAGCTCGTCGCCGTGGAGGAGGAGGGCTACGGCAGTGTCGAGTCGCGGATCGACCTGAGCGGTGCGATCGCGGATCTGAGCGAGATCGAGCGGGCCGCAGTCGCGCTGCGCTTCACCGAGGGGAAGACCCAGGTCGAGATCGCCGAGCTTCTGGGCGTCTCCCAGATGCAGGTCTCGCGCCTGCTGCGGCGCAGCCTGGCCAAGATGCGCTTGGTGCTCGACGAGCCGACGCCGTAGGAGCGCTGCGCAGCCTCAGAACAGCGCGTCGAGCGGCGGATCCGCGGCGACCGCTACACCCCAGACATCCGTCGTGTGGTCGATCCAGAACGACTCGCTGTCGGAACGCAGGACCTTGCGGCCGAGCTGGGTGCCGAGGACGCCGACCTTGAGCCGGCCGCGGATGCGAGCGAAGACGATGTCGCCGCGCTGCGGGGTGCGCTCGGTGTCGACGATCATCGAGGTGCCTGCCGGCAGCCCCTGGGAGGCCAGAGCGTCGCTGCCGAGCCGGTGCACGAACTCCGCCCCGCCCGCGCTGGCCGCTCGTGGTCGCCGGCCGCGAGCGGCCGGCGTCGGCAGTCCGAGCGGGAGCACCAGATCGTCGGCCGCACCCGCGGAGTTCGAACGCATGTTCGACAGGGTAGCAGGGTTCGCTCACCCCGGCGGCCGCCGTGCGCCGGGGAATACAGCGGCCGGGACGGTGAACTACGGTACGGCTATGACCCTTGCCGAACGGCTCAATGCCACGGTGCGAGGCCTCCCTGAGGGCCAGGCGATCGTCTTCGTCCACGGCTACGGCTGCGGACAGGAGATCTGGCGCCACGTCGCTCCGGAGTTCGAAGTCGACCACCGTGTCCTGCTCATCGATCTGCCCGGTTCGGGTGGATCGGAGGGGTCCGCCTACGACCCCGTGCGGCATGCCTCCCTCTCCGGATATCGCGACGACCTGATCGCCCTGCTCGACGAGCTCGACCTGGACTCCACGGTACTCGTCGGACACTCCGTTTCGGCGATGATCGTCGCCCTGGTGCAGATCGAGCGTCCCGACCTGGTCGACCGGCTGATCCTGGCGTCGCCCTCCCCGCGCTACATCGACGACGGCCCCTATGTGGGCGGCTTCAGCGAGGCCGACATCAACGATCTCCTGACCCTGATGAGCCGCAACCATCTCGGCTGGCAGGACCCGCTGGCCGGCATGGTCGCCGCACCGGACGCACCCGGCATCAAGGAGGAGCTGGTCGAGCTCTTCTGCCGGATGCGGCCCGCGGTCGCGGCCCAGTTCGCGGAGGTCACCTTCCGCGGGGACAACCGCGCCGACCTGGTCGAGGTCACCGCCCCGACCCTTGTGTTGCAGTGCCGCGATGACCTGGTGGCCCCCCTGACGACGGGGAAGTACGTCTCGGAGGTCGTCGCGGACAGCGAGCTGCGGATCATCGAGACGCGCGGCCACTGTCCGCAGCTGAGCGCGCCCGAGGAGACGACGGCCGCCATCCGCGACTTCCTCGCCCGTACCTCTCGTACGTCGCGTGCCTCGGTGGCCCGATGAGCGTGGCTGACCGGAGCGCGCAGGGCCCGCCGGAGGAGGATCTGCTGGATCTGGCGCCGTGCGGGTACGTCGTGATGGACCTCGATGGCCGGATCATCAGCGCGAATCGCGAGTTCGAGCGGATGGTCGGGTCAGGGGGATCGTCCGCGGATGGCGAGCGGTCGCTGGCCTCGCTGCTCCCCGCGGGTGCGCGCATCTTCCTCGAGACCCGCCTGTGGCCCATGCTCGAGCTCGATCAGTCGGTGCGCGAGATCGCGCTCGACCTGATGCGGGCGGACGGCAGCCGGCTGCCGGTGCTCTTCAACGCCGCCGTCGTGCCCGGTCACGACGGAGCGCCGCCGACCATCCGTGCGGTCCTCATGGAGACCACCGAGCGGCATCGCTACGAGCAGGACCTGTTGGCGGCCACCACGGCGGCGGAGGCGGCTCGCGTGGAGGCCAACCGTCTCTCGCAGATCCTGCAGCAGACGTTCGTGCCGCCACCGCCACCAGACATCCCGAACCTCCGTGTCGCCGCGACCTACCGTCCCGCCGGCGACGGCACCGTGGTGGGAGGAGACTTCTACGACTTCTTCCGGGTGGAGCCGAGCCACTGGATGATCGCGCTGGGGGACGTGAGGGGCAAGGGCGTGGAGGCGGCGGCGGTCACGTCGTTCGTACGTCACAGCCTGCGCACGCTGGCCATCGAGGACGCAGACCCGGCGCGGGTGCTGGCACGGGTGAATCGCGCGCTCCTCGAGCATGACACCGACCGGTACTGCACCTTGGTGCTCGCGAGCCTCCAGCGTGAGCCGGACGGGTGGGAGATCCAGGTGAGCCTCGCCGGCCATGCTCCTGCGCTGGTGCGCGAACCGAGCGGGGAGGTCAGCGAGCTCGGCATCCTGGGCACCGCCCTCGGTGTGCGCGACGACCCGCAGTTCCACACCGTGCGGCGGCGCCTGCGGACCGAGGCCGTCACGCTCTACACCGACGGTGTCACCGACGCCCGCCGCGACGGCGAGTTCTTCGGCGACCAGCGCCTGCGCGAGCTCGTCGCGTCGTCGTGGCACGATCCCGCCAGCATCACCGACGACATCGCCAGCGCCGTGCTGGACCATCAGGGCGGCGACGCGAGTGACGACATCGCCGTGGTCACCTTCCAAGGTGCCGAGCAGGCCTGAGGGATCAGAACTGCTTCGCGGACGCAGCGGGGCCGCCGATAGGATCGGATCTCCGGCGGCGCTCGCCGGACGCATTCCCCCCAACGCCCCGAAGCCAGGAGTCCCATCGTGTCCGAGTTGAAGATCGTCGTACTCACCCCCGAGGGTCGTGAGGAACGGTCGGTCACGACCGGCACGAAGGCTTGGGAGCTCTTCCGCGACGACGCGGACGTCGTGGCTGCGCGCGTCGGCGGTGCGCTGAAGGACCTCGCGTACGAGCTGGCGGACGGCGACGAGGTCGAGGCCGTGGCCATCGACTCCAAGGACGGGCGCGACATCCTGCGCCACTCCACGGCCCACGTGATGGCCCAGGCCGTGCAGCAGCTGTTCCCCGAGGCCAAGCTCGGCATCGGTCCGCCGGTCACCGACGGCTTCTACTACGACTTCGACGTCGAGACCCCCTTCGTGCCCGAGGATCTCGCCAAGATCGAGTCGGCGATGAAGAAGATCATCAAGGCCAACCAGAAGTTCTCCCGTCGCGTCACCACCGACGAGGACGCCCGCGTCGAGCTGGCCGACGAGCCGTACAAGCTCGAGCTGATCGGCCTGAAGGGCAGCGCCGGCGAGGCTGCCGAGGGGGCCAGCGCCGAGGTCGGGGCAGGCGAGCTGACCATCTACGACAACCTCGACCGCAACGGCGAGATCGCGTGGAAGGACCTGTGCCGCGGTCCGCACCTGCCGACCACCCGGCGCATCCCGGCTTTTAAGCTGATGCGCTCCGCCGCGGCCTACTGGCGCGGTGACGAGAAGAACAAGCAGCTGCAGCGCATCTACGGCACCGCCTGGGAGTCCCAGGAGGCGCTCGACGAGCACCTGCACCGCATCGAGGAGGCCGAGCGCCGCGATCACCGCAAGCTCGGCAAGGAGCTCGACCTCTTCAGCTTCCCCGACGAGATCGGCTCCGGCCTGCCGGTCTTCCACCCCAAGGGCGGCGTGATCAAGCGGGAGATGGAGGACTACGTCCGCCGCCGCCACATCGAGGAGGGCTTCTCCTACGTCGGCACCCCGCACATCTCCAAGGACGGCCTGTTCCACACCTCGGGCCACCTGCCGCACTACGCCGACACGATGTTCCCGCCGATGGAGTTCGAGGGCTCGAACTACCAGCTCAAGGCGATGAACTGCCCGATGCACAATCTGATCTTCAGCTCGCGCGGCCGCTCCTACCGCGAGCTGCCGCTGCGGCTGTTCGAGTTCGGGTCTGTCTATCGCTACGAGAAGTCCGGCGTGATCCACGGCCTGACCCGCGTACGCGGCTTCGCCCAGGACGACAGCCACTCCTACTGCACCAAGGAGCAGGCGCCCGACGAGGTCAAGCACCTGCTCACCTTCATGCTGAGCGTGCTGCGCGACTTCGGTCTCGACGACTTCTACCTCGAGCTCTCGACCCGCGACGACAGCAAGAAGGACAAGTTCATCGGCTCGGACGAGGACTGGGAGGTCGCGACCAAGGTGCTGGCCGACGTCTGTGCCGAGACCGGCCTCGAGCTCGTCCCGGACCCGGGCGGCGCCGCCTTCTACGGCCCCAAGGTCTCGGTCCAGGCCAAGGACGCCATCGGCCGCACGTGGCAGATGGGCACCGTCCAGTACGACTTCAACCAGCCGGCGCGTTTCGGCCTCGAGTACCAGGCCGCCGACGGGACCCGCCAGCAGCCGGTGATGATCCACGCGGCGAAGTTCGGCTCGATCGAGCGCTTCCTCGGCGTCCTCGTCGAGCACTACGCGGGCGCCATGCCGCCGTGGCTCGCGCCGGTCCAGGTGGAGATGATCCCGGTCGCCGAGGCGTTCAACGACTACGTGTGGGACGTCGCCGCCCAGCTGAGGCAGGCTGGCATCCGGGTCGAGGTCGACGAGTCGAACGACCGGTTCCAGAAGAAGATCCGCAACGCCCAGCTGCAGAAGATCCCGTTCATGCTCATCGCCGGCGGCGAGGACGTGGACAACGGCGCGGTCTCCTTCCGCTACCGCGATGGCCGCCAGGAGAACGGCGTACCGCTGGCCGACGCGGTCGCGCGCGTCGTCGCCGCCGTGGCCTCGCACGAGCAGGTCTGACGCGACTTTCCAGGTCCGGTCCGCGCTCGCTCGACAGGGGCGGACCGGACCTGAGACGCTGCTTGCAATTGTTTACGCGACACGCTGTCGCGGAAACCCTTGTGGAGAGCAGGCCGGTCGATATACCGTCGGTATGTCGCCAGTTCGCCAACTCGTCACAAGGGGCTCGTCATGACCGCAGTGAAGCCGGAGAAGACCGCGAGCGCACACGTGCCGCAGGGAAGGCAGTCCTACTACGACACTCTGCGCACCCTTTCCGAGGCCTCGGTCACCCAGCACTTCCGGGCGTTCGAGGACATCGCGTGGGATGATCCCGCGTACGCGGTACTGGCGAACGATGAGCGCTTCATCCTCACCGACGCCGACGAGATCGGGGCCAGCGCCTGGTACAAGTCGCTGCCCAAGGAGCGCCAGATCGAGATCGGCGCGTACCGCTACGCGCAGGTGGCGAAGGTCGGGCGCCAGTTCGAGCAGCTCCTGATCGCCGGCGTCATGCAGAACCTCATCGGGATGAAGGACGGCAACCCCGAGTTCCGCTACGCGATGCACGAGGTCACCGAGGAGACCCACCACATCCAGATGTTCCAGGAGGGCGTGAACCGCTTCGTCGGCAGCGCCGCCCTCGACCTGGACAACGTCGCCGGCGCACCGGCCTGGTTCAAGTACGCGGTGCCGCTCCTCTGCTCGGCCGGGGTCTGGTTCCCCGAGGCGTTCTTCGTCGGCATCCTCGCCGGCGAGGAGCCGATCGACCACCTGCAGAAGAGCATCATGCGCGCCGGGGGCAGCCACCCCCTCATCGACCGGATCATGCAGATCCACATCGCCGAGGAGGCGCGCCACATCGGGTTCGCCCACCAGTACCTCGAGCAGCACATGCCGGAGATGGGCTTCGTCAAGAAGCAGGCGATGAAGGTCATCTTCCCGGTCGTGATGCGGCTGCTCTGCGACGTGATCATGGTGCCGAGCAAGCAGGCACGCGAGGACATGGGCATCCCGGACGAGGTCGCCAAGGAGATCTGGTGGGACTCCGAGGAGTCGCGCAAGCGTCTGCGGGACATGTTCGGTGACGTCCGCATGCTCGCCGACAACGTCGGTGTCCGAGACCGCTTCTCCAAGGTCCTGTGGCGGGTGATGGGCATCGACGGGCGCCCGTCGCGCCACCGCAGCGAGGTCGCGTCCGCGGCCCACTGAGTCGCATCCTCTTCGTCGCCACTCCCGAGGCCCCAGGTCTCCTCAGCAAGAAACGGCTCCTCCGTGCCTCACGTCGTCACCCAGTCCTGCTGCAGCGACGCCTCCTGCGTCGTCGCCTGCCCGGTCAACTGCATCCACCCCGCGCCCGGCGACCCGGACTTCGCCACCGCCGAGATGCTGTACGTCGACGCAGCCGCCTGCGTCGACTGCGGTGCCTGCGCCACCGCCTGCCCGGCGGACGCGATCGTCCCGCACACGACCCTGACCGAGAAGCAGCTGCCGTTCCTGGCGCTCAACGCCGAGTACTTCGCGGCGTTCCCGCACGCCGACCGCACACCCCTGGCGCTGGTGCACCAGCAGCGCCGGCTGCAGCGCACCGGACCGTTCCGGGTGGCGGTCGTGGGTGCTGGGCCGGCCGGGCTCTACACCGCGGACGAGCTGCTCAAGCACCCCGAGATCACCGTCGACGTGTTCGACCGCCTGCCCACCCCGTACGGCCTCGTCCGTGCGGGCGTCGCACCCGACCACCAGCACACCAAGCAGATCGAGAAGCTCTTCGCCCAGATCGAGAGCCAGCCGGGGTTCCGCTACTTCCTCGGCGTCGAGATCGGCAAGGACCTCTCGCACGCCGAGCTGACCGCCCGCTACCACGCGGTGGTCTACACGGTCGGCGCGGCGAGCGACAAGCCGCTCAACATCCCCGGTGACGACCACGCCGGCTCGCTGTCGGCGACCGACTTCGTCGGCTGGTACAACGGTCACCCGGACAAGCAGGACCTCGCCGTCGATCTCAGCCACGAGCGCGTCGTCATCGTCGGCAACGGGAACGTCGCCCTCGACTGCGCCCGCATCCTGGCCGAGCAGCCCACGCGGCTGGAGTCGACCGACATCTCCACGCTGCCCTTCGGCGCGCTGCTCACCAGCAAGGTCCGCGAGGTCGTCATCCTCGGCCGCCGCGGCCCCAACGAGGCCGCCTTCACCGTGCCCGAGCTGGTCGGACTGGCCGGCCACACCGGGATCAACGTGGTCGTCGATCCCGGGGACGGCGAGATCACCGGCGACGACGTGAAGACCCGGCTGCTGCGCGAGCTCGCCGAGCGGCCGCTCGATCCGGCCAAGCGGACCATCGTGCTGCGGTTCCTCGCCTCGCCCGTTGCCGTGCACGGGGAGGGCCGCGTGACGGCGGTCGAGATCGGCCGCAACCGCCTCCAGGTCGACGCCGACGGCGTCCCGCGGGCCGTGCCGACGGGGGAGACGGAGGTGATCGAGGCCGGCATGCTGCTGCGCGCCGTCGGCTACCACGGTCTCCCGGTCACCGATCTCCCGTACGACGCCGAGAGCGGCACGGTGCCCAACCGCGAGGGCCGCGTCCACCCGGGCGTGTACGTCGCCGGATGGGTCAAGCGAGGCCCCACCGGCTTCATCGGCACCAACAAGTCGGACGCCGAGGAGACGGTCGACGCGATCCTCGACGATCTCGACAGCGGCATCATCCCCGAGCCCGTGGGCAGCACCGCCGGTCTGCGCGGGGTGATCCGCGGCCGCCAGCCCGGCATGGTCGATCTGGCCGGTTGGCAGGCCATCGACCGCGAGGAGAAGCGGCGCGGCGCGGCCGCCGGCAGGCCCCGGATCAAGATCGTCGACGTGGAGGAGATGCGCCGCGTCGCCACCCAGGCCTCGGAGCCGCGCTACAGCTCCCTGCGGCGGTGGGTCGGCGTATGAGCACGGGCGCGGCCAGCGGCACGCCGGCGACCGGTTCCAGGACCGACGGTCGCCAGGCACGCTGGGCGCGCCACAACGAGGAGCGGCGCGCTCAGATCGTGGGCGCGGCGCTCGAGCTGATCGGCGAGTCGGAGCCCGGCGCCGAGGTGCACGTGCAGCAGATCGCCGAGCGAGCCGGCGTCAACCGTACGGTCGTCTACCGCCACTTCGCCGAGCGCGCCGACCTCGACACCGCGATCCAGCAGGCGATCGTCGCGATGCTGTGGGCGGACCTGGTGCCGGCGCTCAGTCTCGAGGGCACCGTCCCCGAGATCATCGACCGCGTCGTCGGGGCGTACGTCGACTGGGCCGCCGCGCACCGCTCCTTGCACTACGTGGTGGATCGGAACAACGGCACCGGCGTGCTCGAGGAAGCGATCAACGATCTCGCCGGCGACATCAGCCAGCTGCTCGCCTTCATCCTGGTCGGGCTCGGATCGTCGTCCGCGATCGACGCCGACGAGCTCGACGCCCTGGTCCACGGCGTGATCGGTGCTGTGTTCGGCGCGGTCCGGCGCTGGCTCAACCGCCCCAGCCGCGTGCTCAGCCCGGAGCGACTGCGGGCGATGATGACGGAGTCGACGTGGTTCCTGATCGAGGGCAACGCCCGGGCGATGGGCATCGTGCTCGACCGCGAACAGCAGATCTCCGATCTGCTCGACGCCGCCCCGGTGGCCTCCGCAGGTGCGGACCCGCTCGCTACAGTCGCTCCGTGATCCCCGACGAGAGCACAGCGCAGGACCTCACGCCGGAGGCGCCGCTCGTCCAGGACGGCATCGGCCGCCCGGACGAGCTCGAGCGTCTCTGGACGCCCTACCGGATGGCGTACATCCGCGGCGAGCACAAGCCCGAGGACGACTCGACCGAGGCGTGCCCGTTCTGCCGGATCCCGTCGGGCGACGACGCCGCCGGACTGATCGTGCACCGCGGCGAGCGCTGCTTCGTCGTGCTCAACCTGTATCCGTACGCGCCCGGGCACGTGATGGTCTGCCCTTATCGCCACGTCCCCCACTACGTGGACACGACGGTGGAGGAGGCCGCCGAGATGGCGAGCCTGACCAAGGCGTCGATCGGTGCTCTGCAGCGCGTGTCCGACCCGGCGGGGTTCAACATCGGGATGAACCAGGGTGCGGCCGGGGGAGCGGGGATCGCGGCGCACCTGCACCAGCACGTCGTGCCACGGTGGGTGGGCGATCAGAACTTCATGCCGATCATCGGCCGTACGAAGACCCTGCCGCAGCTGCTCGGCGACACTCGCGACCTCCTCGCCGCTGCCTGGGCGTGACCGGCCCGGCGCCCCGCGCCCGCCGCGCCGGGCCGCCGAATAGGTGTCGAATCGTGATCAACGACCGCGGTTTGATAACGGGTCGATCACGGTCGTGTCTCAGACACGTGAAGTGGCTTGTCATGCGCGTCACATCTCAATATGTTTCCGACGACAACAATCCAAGTGACTTGAGTCACGTCATTGTTCTCGGACAACACGGAGGTCGAGGGAAATGAACACGAGCAAGACTGCCCGAATGGGCGCGCTCGTCGCGACGGGCATGCTGGCGTTTGGTGCGCTGGCGGCCTGTGGCAGCAGTGACAACAGCAGCAGTGGCAACACCGCCGACGGCGGTTCCAAGAGTGGCTCGATGGACGTGGGCGTGATCCTGCCCGACGCGACCACCTCGCCGCGCTGGGAGAGCCAGGACAAGCCGAACCTGCAGAAGGCGTTCGACGCTGCGGGGCTCAAGTCCGACATCCAGAACGCGCAGGGTGACACCGCCAAGTTCGGCCAGCTGTGCGACAGCATGGTCGGTGAGGGCATCAGCGTCCTGCTCATCACGAACCTGGACTCCGACTCGGGCGCGGCCTGCCTGAAGAAGGCCGCCGACGCCGGCGTCAAGACCATCGACTACGACCGCCTCACCCTCGGTGGCGGCGCTTCGTACTACGTCTCCTTCGACAACGTGAAGGTCGGCGAGCTGATGGGCCAGGGCCTGGTCGACGCCATGAAGGCCCAGGGTCACAACGGCGGCGACGTCGTCACCGTCGACGGTGCCGAGACCGACAACAACGCGGCGCTGTTCAAGCAGGGCTACGACAAGGCGCTCGCCGCCGCGTCGCAGTACAAGGTCGTCGCGAACCAGTCGGGTGAGTGGGACGCCACCAAGGCCGG